>Ga0299912_10003651_pt1 | contig 12569 bp, 10 predicted proteins | sample RVTome_2_FD_207667 | JGI IMG/M metagenome (GOLD analysis project Ga0299912, IMG submission 207667) | Soil microbial communities from uranium-contaminated site in the Upper Colorado River Basin, Wyoming, United States - RVT95D214 (version 2) ... | reverse complement strand
TCCATATTTATGAACATCGCGAATATTCTTGCCCCCCACCTCAATGCCACCTTTACTGACGTCAAATAATGTATCTGGTTTTGCTATCTTCTCTTCAAGAGAAGCGACACCAATAATGATCTTGAACGTAGATCCTGGTTCATAGCAGTCAGTTATCGCTCTGTTTCTCTTCTCAGAACCGCTCGCACTTCCCCCTTTGTTAGGGTCATATGCAGGCCTGTTAGCAAGGGCCAGTATTTCACCTGTGAAAGGGTCCATCATAATGGCTGATGCAGCAGCAGCCCTCCATTTCATCATTGCCTTGTCAATCTCCCTTTCAACAATAGACTGAAGTCCTTCATCGATTGTGAGTACAATGTTATTCCCTTTTGCCTCTATATCTACCCCTGATGAAAGTGTCTTTCCACTCGCATCCCTTTCAAAGAACACCTTTCCGCCGGTAGTCTTCATATATCTGTCATATTTTAGTTCGACGCCCTCAAGTGCCTGGTTGTCTACACCAACAAAGCCGAGGATATGAGAGGCAAGCTCCCCTTTTGGATAAAACCTTTTTGCCTCTGTCCGAAAACCCAGGCCTTTGATATTAAGCCTTTTTACTTTCTCTGCAGTATCAGACTCAAGCTTTCTTTCAACCCATGCAAATCTACCATCAGCAGGAATCTTCGAAAGAATAACCTTAGGTTCCTTTGCCATTACAGATGCAAGTCTTTTTAAGGAGTCATTATCAAGATTAAGGTCTTCAGGATCGCAATATAGAGATTCGAGTTCAAGGTTTAATGCAAGTTCCCTACCCCTTCTGTCAAATATTATTCCCCTTCTCACCTGAATGTCTTCAACCTTTACATGTTGCAGTTTAGCCCTATCCGAAAGACGTTTATGGTTGAATATCATCAGGTCTGTAAGACGCAGGGATACCAAAAAAAAACTGAAAATGATTGTGGTATTTAAAATAATTGCCCTTTTTTTATTCAAACCTGTCCACCTCTGCAATTAATGAGCCTTAGGCTCATTAATGTCCAGTCAATTGCCTTTTCTCCAGTGATGCCTTATAAGGTAAAGGCCCTCTCTGTTTTTTTAAGTGTATTACCCTGACCCTGTTAGGAAAGACAAAGCCCTGGCTTCCACTAAGAGAGGCCCCCACTTTTTCAAAAGACAGCAGGCTTGTCTTTTCAGCAAGCAGCATCTTCCTCTCTCTAAGATAATTCATCTTTGTTTTTTCAAGTTCGCCTAAACTGTATTCTAATGTCATAACGCTGGATCTCAGGTATACAAGACCGAATACACCAACGAGCAAGATGGCAATAAATAAGGGCTTAAAGATAAATGACAACATGTTCCTGCCGCTGCCTGTGTGTATCATAGCCTCTCCGCTGCTCTTAGTTTTGCACTCCGTGAAGAGGGGTTTAACCTTATCTCTTCAGGGTTGGGAGTTACAGGTTTTTTTGTGATAGTCTTGAGCAATGCTTTTTTTGAATTATTTGCTATAAAGTTCTTAACTATCCTGTCTTCCAACGAATGGTATGAGATAACGCACAATCTCCCGCCTTTTTTAAGAAGCCTTAATGAAGCCTCAAGACCTGCCTTTAGTTGTTCAAGTTCCTTATTTACTTCTACCCTTAAAGCCTGGAACGTCTTTGTTGCGGGATGAGATCTGCCTCTTCCACCATATATATCTTCCACAATCCTTGATAGCTCAGAACAGGTCTCAATCGGTCTCTTACCCCTCGACCAGACTATTGCCTTTGCTATCTTTCTTGACCGTCGCTCTTCACCGAATTCTCTCAGTATTCGTTCGAGTTCCTTTTCAGGATATCTGTTCACAACATTCCATGCAGACATTTTCTGTCTCCAATCCATCCTCATATCCAGACGTTTATCAGAAATAAAACTAAATCCCCTTTCGAGATCCTTTAATTGCAACATTGAAACACCAAGGTCAAACAGGATGCCGTCAACCTCAGATATCCCATCCTGATAAATCAGATTTTCTATATCTGAAAAATTTCCCCTTTTTAAAATAACCTTTTCTTCTGAGAACCTATTTTCAGCCACTTTAAGGGCCTCCTCATCTCTGTCAATTCCTATGAGTTTGCCATCAGAACCGATCAGCCTTAATATATTTTCTGAATGACCCCCAAGGCCAATTGTTGCATCTACGTATACTCCACCCCTAACCGGGCTAAGCATCTCCATCACCTCTCTTACCATAACCGGCAGATGAGGAATTCCTACCGTTAATCCCCCGATGTAAATTGAAGAATGCAATTTTTAAAATACAAAATTAATCAAAACCTTTCTTACAATCTGCGGATTACAATCCGCAGATTGTAATCCGATAGCTTTTAAATACCATAAGATGCAAGTTTTTCTTCGATAGATTTCTTATCTATCTTTGCAAGGTCGAATAGGGTATCCCACTCATTCCTGTCCCAAAGTTCAATTCTTTCTATTTGGCCGGCCATAACAACATTAGTATTTATATTTGCATCTTCCCTGAGGGCAGCCGGTATTAAAACTCTACCCTGCTTATCCATCTCTATCTCAACAGCAGAGGCAATAACCCTTCTCAAAAAAAACCTGATTGCCTCATCAGATCTTGGTTTTGTCCGCACCTGTTCCTGAAGCCTGTTCCACTCCTCCATGGGATATATATAAAGGCATTTATCAAATGGAGCGTTTGTGATGTAGAGTTTTGAGCTATAATTACTTGAAATGATCTCCCTGAACGGAGCAGGGATGATGATTCTACCTTTTGTGTCAACAGCGTAGTAGTATTTTCCAGAGAAAGCCGGCATCTTCCCTCCACTTTCTACCACTTTCTACCACTCAATATAGTGTGCAAGAGAACTAATGTCAAGAAAAAAATAACAACTTTCTATATTATGTATACCACAGATTAAAAGACTACTATATATTGAGCTATAATTAGCAGAAAATACTGGGAAGGTTTTATCCAAATGCAAAAAACTGTGTCTTCGCAAAAATAGTTGAATTTGAAACGTGATATTCGAGGCATAAAAAAATGCTATATTAAATCTTAAATTAGAAATCATAATCTGCCTCAGACGGATTGGATAATGAGTACTCTATCAAATTAATAATTTTAGATATCTTACCTCACGGCAAAACATAGACTGGCATGAGTTTTTCTATTAAGAGGATTAATTTTTGGCTTGACAAAAGGATTTCTTCCTTGATAGTGTTATGTCAGCATTATCTAACGTTACTAACAAATTCTTTATTATGAAAGGGGGGAAATATAGATGACAAAAGCAGAGCTTATAGACAAGATTGCCTCAGGGACAGGATTAAGTAAAGCAGATGCATCGAGGGCGTTGGATTCTACTTTAAACTCGGTCAGGTTGGCTTTAAAGAAAGGACAGAAGGTTACACTCGTTGGGTTCGGGACATTCTCAGTTGTTAAAAGAAAAACCAGGAAAGGCCGTAATCCAAGGACTGGTCAGGTTATCACAATTCCTGCCGCCAAGGTACCAAAGTTCTCAGCAGGCAAAGCACTCAAAGACGCAGTAAGATAAAAAGAGTTACAGAATATTTTAATATTAAAGAAGGGGCAAGTAAAACTTGCCCCTTCTTTTTTTAAAACCTTTTTGCTATCCTTTATTCTATAAGAATATAAAAGGGTCTATGACCTGTAAGGAGGAGTTATGCTTATAGAATTCAGTATTATACCAATAGGTGTTGGGAGCAGCTTAGGTGACCAGCTTGCTGAGGTGCTGAAGATAGTTGATGCAAGTGGACTCCCTTATAAGATTAATCCTATGGGTACAGTTATTGAAGGTGAATGGGATGAGATAATGAAGCTCATCAAAAAATGCCATAATACTGTGATGAAAACCGGAGAAAGGGCAGTTACAACCATATCCATCGACGACAGGAAGGGAAAACCCAACAGGATAGATGAGAAGGTAAAATCAATAGAAAGAAGGATTGGAAAATCTCTCAAAAAATAAAGGGTAGCATTTCCCTGAAGTGCTCCATAAAGTAGTCGCCATATCCGACAAAATAGTATTAAGTGTAAAAGATAGGATTTAACCCGACAGACGATCTCAGCCGAATTGTTGATTTCTTCATCAAAGACGCACAGCAGCCGATTTTCATAGGGTGCGCATAACACAAGTATGTACAATCAAGAGGGGATGAAAGCTGAAGATTCCCAGTATAAATGAATAGATAACGATTTGTCGCCTTCTTCTCATGGTGCAAACTAAGTAGGTGCGAAAGAGACATGCGCCAAATCGAAGGCACAGCCAGCCACAAGAAAAATGCTTAATGATTATGACAAAACAATAGTCATTAGCATCTATTACCTTTCCTTTTCCAGCCCGCTATGAGAAAATAACGGTTCGAGTGCTTGAGAAAGACGAAGCCTTTGGGTGTTAACCTCAAGCACTCTGTTAGCCGTCTGTTGCAGGCATTCTTAAAAAAATCCCATTTAAGGGTCTACCAAAGGAACTAACCTACGCAGAGACCATCAACATCTTCACAGTTGTTATATGTTTGAACAACCGCATCGTTATAATAAATAGTTATTTTGAAATCTGAAGCAATAACCATCTTCACACTATTTCCGCCAGATGTGACAACTATTTCACCTGTTGTCGGGCAATCAGCATCTTCAGGAATAAATACTGGTGTATTAGTGGAGACCGTTACCCATCCACCGAGACAGGAGGCCTTTAGCCTACCAGAGATAGAGGTTGTTGTGCCAGTAGCACCCTCGTTAAGCACCATTTTAAAATTATCGTACTCCTGATTTATTGGATCAGCACCTACGTTGCCAGATACAGCCCCGCTTAGTGTAATTGTGCAACCTAGAAGTTCATCTCCAGTGAAAACGAGATATGTGAAGTCAACGGAGAGATTTGTCATGCTGATATTATCATTGTTTTCTGTATTAACAAATGTGAAGCTTGAGGTAGAGACCGTAAGCCTTGTAGGAGCACTTAATGATCCTTTGAATGCTATGCTCATAGTACCATTCATTGTAGTTTCTTCTTCCTTACAAGAATTGAAGGTCGTATTAGCTGTGAAATCGACAACCTGAGAAGGATCAGTTGGCTCATCAGGGCCTATCCATGTTGCGCTTACAGTAACAGTTCCACTACCTGAACAGCTTTGAGTGGTTGGGGGCATACTTCCTGCTACACGAATCTGTGATTTGTTTTTCTGGCTTTTTGCTATGGAAACCACCTTATCGAGGATACTCTTTATTGGCAGCTTCGATTGGGTCCTTAAAGAAGCACTTGAGATTCCTGTCCCTCCAAATTCTGTAAAGCCTGTAGATAACCCTGAAAAATTGCTAGCCTGAAATACTGCTCCGGCAACCGCTGGGGCCTTTTCGGCTGTTATTGGAGTCTCCGGTTGCGCTTGACCGCCACCTCCTCCACCTCCTCCACAACCTGTTAGGACGAGGGCAAAGGCAATAAAAATAACAGCAGCGGAAAAGATATATACCTTCCTAAAATCTTTCATAAACGCTTCCTCCTTTCAATTTAAGTGGTTAGTTTAAAAATGGGATGGTTTTATTCGTTCCCCTACACCCTCCTCACGAAGGGGCTGGCTTTGTCGGGAATGAAGTAATTATCCGCCTTTGATACATAAAAATAAACTACTAATTTAGGTAGGTAAAATAGACTAGGATCTCCAAAATTGAATTAAGACAAAGTGGTAACTTATTTTATGATTTCTGTTTAAAATATTGTATTGTGGAATGAGATTTAAAGTTGAGAAGTACAGGAAGAAGCAAACGACGGACAAAAACCTTGTTTGGCAATACTTTCTATGTAAAGTTGGACTCTGAAGGGTTATTTCTCTGCCTCTCCACTCCTGCTAATACTCGGAATTATATCAGTACAAAAAACAATGATTATCTTTTGAAACATTCATAAGTCTTCGGATCATACAAGATTATCAAAATGAAATTTCGGGGGAAGTATATATAACGAACAAATTAATAAATAAAATGACGAAGGCTCTTTATCATATTACGGAATACTAAAACAGTCCTTATTTGTCAATTAACTCCTGTATGATTTTATTTTTTCCGCTATTTTTTGCCGAGTACATAAGATTGTCTACCTTCTTTATCATATTATCGACCGTATCAGGTGGATTGATATATGTAACCGCACCAATACTTAATGTCACAGCCCAACTGTTTGCCTCCATAGCTTTCATTATTTGCTCCCGGAGCTTACTGAAAACTATCTTTGAGGATTCAATTCCTGTTTCCGGCAAAAGAATAATGAACTCATCCCCTCCAGGTCGAGCAACTATATCAACTACCCGAGTATTTTTTTTAATAGTCTCTGCCACTAACTGTAAAAGAGCATCCCCCACACTATGACCTAACTGATCATTAACCATCTTAAAATTGTCCAGATCCATGTATGCAACAGTAAAAGGGCGCTTAAATCTGCGGGCCTTATCTATCTCTCTCTGTGCCGAATCATTAAAAGCTCTTGGATTCAAAAGTCCAGTTAATGAATCTGTCCTGGCTAACAGTTTCTCCTCCATATGAGAGTTTTTCAACCTTGATAAAAGATATGAAACTGTAAGAAAAAAGCACAATCGTACAAGAGCATTCCAATATGGAATGATAAAATGTGAATATACATGACCTGTCATAATATCTGCGGAAAACCATACTATTGCAGCAAAAAAACAAGATTCCAATCCATTTGCCTGCACGCCAAGTTGCAAGTGATACAGGGAGTAAATAGAATACAGAAAAACTAATTTCCTCCCCGGTTATATAATCAACAATTCCTATAAGAGAAAGAATCGCAAGGCATAATGCTATGCAAAATGGCATAGACGGATTACTAATGTATTCGGTAGTTTTCATAGGTACATTTTCTATATATTCAATCGAATATCTTTAATAGGGATAAAAAAACTCCTTATTGTTTGATGATTTACGGTTGTACTCCACAATTTTATAAAGTATATCACAGGTGTGACTTTTAGGAAGAAGCAAACGACGGACAAAAACCTTGCTTGGCAATACTTTCTATGTAAAGTTGGACTCTGAAGGGTTATTTCTCTGCCTCTCCACTCCACCTGCTATCAAACACTTTTTCTAAGGCTGAAAAAGTGAGGATTTACAGAAGAAATATGCGAACAATGTTCAGCTTTGATTGAGTCGCAAGTCAACAGGCTGTTGAAAAACTCCTTTTTTGTCACCTTGAACTCGTTTCAGGGTCTCTTAACACATTGATTTTCTTAGATGCTGAAACAAGTTCAGCATGACATATTCCACTGTTTTTTAGTTTTTCAACAGGCTGTCAATGCCTGACACTGTTCTATTCTCCCCGCGCGTACTGACAACGCAACACTTTTTAGATTCACGAATGCCAATAGGCTTAAAGACTGTGGTCACCAGATGGCGCATATTGAGACAATACAATGCACCACGTTGTTAGCGAGGCGTTTTTTCTTTTTTCAATTGTCTTTTCTCTTTAAGTGTGTGCTGTGGTTTTTTCTTTTCACTTGCTTTTTTCTTGTCTTTTTCTTTACTCATTGGATGCCTCCTTTATTGATAGTATTATCGTTTATTCCTCCAGGGTTTTCAACAGGACAACGTAAAAGATTATATAGGTTCTCTACCATATCACACATTTTAGTATGCGTTAAAAGGCTTGAAATAAGCTGCCTAAGAGGAAGAGCCGCCGCAGGGAAAAGGTAGAAAGCAAATAACGCAATTGAATTTTAGAGTATTTCATGGCTAATGCTCTGCTTTTACTGTAGGCTATACCGCGGCCCGCCCCCGCCCTCCGGCAGGTTCCAGACGATATTTTGACAAGGACATTTCAAATCGCAGGTCTTACAGTGCAGGCAATTACTGAAGTTCACTTTTATTTTATCATGTTCCAGTTCATAGACGCCGGCAGGGCAGAACACCGTGCAGGGCGCTTTATAATCTGAAATACATTTTTTGCATACAGCTTCGTCTTTCAACTGGATATGGCTTTTCTGTCTTTCGTCATGCGCTGTGCCGGAGAAATAAACATCCGTTAATTTGTCGACAATGATTTTGTCATCCGCCTTTGGCAATGGTTCGGGTGATCTGTTGCCGTAAAAACTCTTCATATCCTCGGTTGTCGAGTAATCGGGGTTTGTTTTAAGATCACCCATTGGTGCGGCGCCGCCGGCAACGATCTGAAATGCAAGGAGCGGCCCGCCCGGGAAAGGAACACCCATAGCAACCGCGGGAGTAAAATTGCGGCTCTCCCTGAGATCGGAGTATATCCAGCTGTTTTTCAATTTCTCTTCATATTTTGCCAATTGATCTGCCGAAAAATCATTGCTCTTGAACGCTTCAAAGATAACTTCAGCCGCAAGCATTCCCGATTTTATGGCCGTATGCAATCCTTTCAGTTTTCGCGAATCGACAAGGTTCGCGGAGTCGCCGGTTATCATAACGCCGTCTGATGTGAGTTTGGGTATGGAGAAATACCCGCCGCAGGGAAGAGTCCGGGCACCGTAATGCGTGGGTTTTCCGTCTTTGATGATATTGGTAATCAACGGATGCTGTTTGTATTTTTGTAGTTCCTTGTGCGGATCGAACTGCGGGTCTTCGGAACTGAGATGGGCGATAATCCCGATGACGACCCTGGTTTCGGAAATACAATATATAAATCCGCCGCCGGAAAGTCCTTTACGGAACGGATATCCGAGTGTATGGATACATTCCCCCTTTTTGAGAGGATTACTCTTCAGTTCATATATCTCTTTTACGCCGAGCTCATAGATGGAAGGGGCCTTGCCTTTATCAAGATGCAGTTTTTCAACCAGGCTTTTACGCAAAGTACCGTTGCTCCCCTCTCCCAGAACGACGACCTTTGAGTTTAGAATATAACCGGGGGTCTCATATTCGCCGTTCTCCAGAAGACGTTTGTCGTCCGTTCGGACGCCGGTTACTTTGGTTTCTTCATAGAGAATTTCAACTGCGGACGTTCCCTCAAGCATCATCACTTTGTTCTTCTCGGCAATTTTAGAAAGCCAACCGGCAAATTTGGAGAGCGAAAGAAAATAATTGCCGTGATTATTCAAAAACGGCGGAGTAAATGGAACTTCGATCTTTCCCTTTTTGGTCAAAAAATAAATGGATTCCTTGTTTACCTCTGCATCAATGGGGCAGCCAAGCTCTTTATGGCCGGGCAATAGTTCCGAAAGAACATCGGGAATGAGCACCGCACCGGAAATGTTATGCGCGCCGAAATATGCGCCTTTTTCGAGAACGGCAATTTTGTCTTCGATATCGATTTTTCCGCCTTGCTTTTCCCCGTCTTCAATATCTTTATTATGTTTATGTATGAGGTTTGTCAGGTGAATTGCACTGCTCAGATTGGCAGGCCCGCCGCCTACAAAAATAACATCGAACTCTATTACTTCACGTTCCATATTAATTCTCCTTCCCTATTATTTGATAACGGAGTCATGCCTTGATATAATTGCCAAGAGTATTCCCGTTCAGTCTTCGACCGACTCAGATTTATATTCTTGTTCGGACAGCGCTAAATGCACATGCCGCACGCCACGCATTTGTCCCTGTCTATTATAAATTAAGACTGTTACTATTTTACTTTTGATATAACAAACTTCTCCTCATCTTCTCGAGACTTTAACTGGCCTCTTAATTTTTCTTCGAGGAGTTCCTTGAGAATCTTCGAATAAGCAGGCCCTGGCTGTATACCCATTCCTTTCAAGTCATCTCCCTTCAGGATTGTCTTTACCTTCCTTAATTCAGTCAAATACAGTGATATTGCCTTCTGTTTCTGCCTGTCCTTGCTTAAAGCCATTGAGAACAGAACCATCTCGAGCTTAAAACTGCTAAGCAGGTTATATATCTCTACCGGGTCACCGGGAGAAAGCCTTCTCAGGATATCCCTCGCATGAGACATGCCCTTGATAATCATATCTCTCGCCCTCGGTGGTGGTGATAATCTTTCTATGACAGCCTTTACATCTTCATCCTTCAGTCCGGACAGCAGGGCCATCAGATATAAAATCCCCCTGTCAGTCTTTTCTTCGAGGAAGAGTAGATTAAACCATGTTAGGGTGTCATGCATTGATTTGAATATTGCCTCAAGCTCCTCATTGAATATAAGGTTTTGGTGTATAACCTTCAAGAGTCCAAAATCAGAAAGCTTCTTAAGTGTTCTTACAGGTTCGGTCTCATTAAATGATAGGAGGAGTTCTTCATAAAGTCTTGGGCCTGAAAGCCTGTCAAATAAGTTCATCTCTATTGCTGATTTAATAAGATTTTCTGTATGTTTGCTGATCTTAAATCCGAACCTCTCAGAAAACCTGACAGCCCTGAATGCCCTTGTCGGGTCTTCGACAAAACTGAGGTTATGAAGAACCCTGATTGCTTTCTCTCTCAGGTCTCTCTGGCTACCAAAAAAATCTATAAGAAGCCCAAAATCCCTCGGGTTTAATTTTATAGCAAGTGTATTTATTGTAAAATCTCTTCTGTAGAGGTCTTTCTTGATCGATGATGTCTCGACCTTTGGAAGGGCTCCAGGCGACTCATAATATTCGGTTCTGGCTGTTGCCACATCAAGCTTTAAATTATCAGTAATTACCTGTGCAGTCCCAAATCTCTGGTGTGACCTAACCTTTGCATTCAGTTTTTTACCGAATACCTTCGCAAATGAAATTCCCTCACCCTCTATGACTATATCAATGTCGAGATTTTTTTCACCTCGCAAGAGATCCCTCACTGACCCTCCAACGAGATAGGCATTAAACCCTAATTCTTCTGCCACCTCTCCGGAAAGTTTTAGAAGGTTATAAATTTCTGACGGGAACCTTTCCTTCAGCCATGAAGACAGACTTCTACCAATATGCGGTTTTTCCTTCGTAACAGTTTCTTCTATCTTTCTACGCCTTAGAAATTCCTCATAAAGTGTGCGAAGCAGGTCTGTCCTTGTTATTGCGCCAATAATTTTCCCATCTTCTACGACAGGCATAAACCTCTGGTTCTGCTCGATCATCAATGTCTCTATTTCTCTGATCGGGGTATGCTGGTTTACAGTTATTGCGTCTGTGGTTGAGAATTCGATTGATCTGCTTTTCCCGAAACCGTGGTAAAGGGCTTTCTCCACGATCTCGCGCGATATAAGCCCGATAAATCTTTCTTCTTTCAAGATTGGCAGAACGTTGACGCCGTACCGGGTCATCATTGCCTCTGCCTCCTTAATAGAACTATCCCACTTGATACTGATGACAGGACTCGTCATGATATCAGAAGCAACCTTGCCGGGCTTTACATGTTTATACAGCAGCTCTTTTAATCTCTCTTCAACTACCTCGAGCGATGCCTCTTTTATTGTGGCTGAGGCTGCTGTCGGATGTCCCCCCCCTCCAAATTCCTTCATTACATTTGATACATTGAACTCAGGTACCTTACTTCTTGCGACCATTAATATCTTCCCTTCCATGTCAAGCAGGACAACCACAGCGTCAATATCTTCTATCTCCATCATCCTGTGGGCAAGGTGTGCTGCATCTCCAATATAACCCTCACGGGATGCCTTTGCCACTTTTATCCTTATGCCTTCAATAACCATCTCTTTTGACGACTGGATAAGTTCATTAAGCATATCGAGTTCTTCCATGCTTAATTCCATTTTTAAAAAGCTCGAAACAATATTAAGGTTTGCACCTCTTTTCAGAAGATACGGTATAGCAAGTAAGTCCCTCTCTGTTGTTGAAGGGAAAAGCAGACACCCTGTCTCCTCATATATGCCTAAGGCAAGGATAGTAGCCTCGATAGGCGCCGGGTGTAATCTCCTGCTCTTCAATATCTCTGTAAAGATAGTTGCAGTGGCGCCCACACTTTCAATCCTCTCAACCTCTCCCCTGATATCACCTTTACTGAATGGGTGGTGATCATAGATGTGGATCTTGATTTTTTTATTGGAAAGCAGTTCTTCAAACAGGCCAATCCTGCCCGGTATCTTTGTATCAACTATAATCAGCTTAGTAACCTCTGAAAGGTCAATGTCCTTTATACGCTTTATCTCTACCGGATTGAACGCCTCTATAAAATCTCTCAGTTTCTTTTCCTGAGAGCCGGGGAAGACTATCTGTGCTTCAGGGTAAAGCTTCTTTGCAGCAACCATCGAGGCAAAAGAATCAAAGTCAGCATTCATATGACAGGTTATGATTTCCACAATTTATTTTAAGCTTCAATACAAATTTTTGCCAACTGTTTTCAAACCTTACTTACCAATGACCAATAATCAACCCAATTTGTTTGGTTATTGTTATTTGGTTAAACGTAGCCTTGCTTATGATCCCATTAGTATCTGGTTATTATAAATTGGTTATTGGGCACTATTTAGCAATTCATTCATTTTAAGGTAGGCATATATGCAGAAAAAGCTTTACCAGCAGCACCTTTGCAAGACACATGATATTCAGAGAGCCTGAATATTTTCATCAGTAACGATTGATAACATTGAATAACCCAATTCTGCTTTGTAAAGGTTTTTATGCATATATGCCTGCTTTGGTCATCAGATAATTGCAGTTTTCGG
>Ga0299912_10003650_pt1 | contig 12572 bp, 13 predicted proteins | sample RVTome_2_FD_207667 | JGI IMG/M metagenome (GOLD analysis project Ga0299912, IMG submission 207667) | Soil microbial communities from uranium-contaminated site in the Upper Colorado River Basin, Wyoming, United States - RVT95D214 (version 2) ... | reverse complement strand
AGATTATCCTGAAGGCCATTTCACTGCCTCCGAATCCAGGACATTTCCCTTATGAGGGGGGGCAACCTTTAGCCACCATGCATGAATGGTACGTGGTCGCCCAGTTATTTAGCCATTTTGTTTGTCCGCGCCCAAGTGGCGAATTGGGGTGTTCCAAGCGCATTTCCTGCATGCCCGACTAAATCCTAATTAGATTCGTCCTGCGCATTGTGGCAATTATAGTGACAAAAAAGCAAATAGGAAGGGACTCTTTGCCAACAATTTAGAACCCGGACATGGATTGAGAGTTATAATCGCTATGCATTGCTAGGATGAGAATAGCTCCTGACATAGAAAATGGTTTTCCCAGCACATAAATAGGACGGTTTCATTTAGTGAGGAGCACATTAATAAAGAGTGGTTGAAAGTCGAGAAAAAATGAGTTTTTACACGCGATCTTGTTCTCACGAAATTCACATTGCAAGAATAAAAGCATTCGAGTTAATCATCATTCGATAAGTCCTCAAAGTCCCCCAAGAAATGAGATGGGAAGTTATTTTCGATCAAGTCCTTAGGGTGGGGAGGAGTGTTCTCGGTTGTCCGCGGGTCATTCGGGCAATTCTAAACGCCAAGAATTGAAAGACGCCCCCCTCCTTGGCGATATTGACAATCATCAGGATACTGAAGACCAAGATCAGCGTATGCAGGTTGATGAACCCATCAGCTGTCGAACCCACGAGGAAGGTCTTGAAATCCTCAAAGGTCGCTCCCTCGAAGAAGGTCAACGCAAAGTAAGCGACTATAGCCGCTACGAGCGCGACAGACGTGCGATCCATTTTCCCCGAAGCGATGATGGAGAGCATTACGATGAAAGTGATCGAAATGATCACGGATGTTACTAGCATACTCACGATACGCCAGTGAAGTAAGTTATAAAAAGATCCGGAGTTCATCTAAAATGAAAAGAAAAAAGTACACCTTAGAAGATTTATTCCAAGAAAAATCGTGGTTGCAAAATGGTTCCAGACAATGGATCCTTATTGGACGAGGAACTAACTCGACTCCAGGAAATGTTCGTGATTCTCCCTGCTGGGGAGGTTAAAGGGAAGGTTCGCATCGCCCTACTTCCTCGGGTGGAGATTCTCGTGGACTTTCACAAGTATCCCAACCGCCCCAGCATCGAAATTCCTCGCGAATTAGCAAAAATATGTGGGAAACCGGGAGATTTCTTATTGAGTCTGATCCAGTGGAAACAAACGGATTCCATCCACGTTGCAAGCGTGGTGGAAGAACTCCGGAATTTCATCGAAAATGTCGCTGGCATCAAACTGCGCATCCTCCACCGGCTCGCTACAGGTCTTTGCGAAGAAGCGCGGCAATACCACCCGCGGGAGTTCGTGGGCCTCCTCCGGGTTCAAGGCGGTGTATTAGCGGAGTTTTTGCTTGCCCCCAATATGCAGTCTTCGGCGACCTCGGCGATTTTTTCCCACCACAATCTTCCCACGGACCGGTCGGTCATCGCATCTGTTCACAGCCACCCCACTGGCAACGCCACTCCATCCCCTGCAGACCTACATATGTTCTCTACCGGAACGCAATTATTCCACGTCATTATCGGGTACCCGTATAATTTTGCAACGATGCAGGCGTACGACCGGCGAGGAAAAAGCATCCCCATTGAAATTGTCGCGAGCACCCCATTCGGGATACCCGAAGCTGACGAGGATTCTGTTGACCAGATGCTTGAATAGTTTAAGATTTTCCCAAAAAAGGCATATTTTTTGTACTGAGGCGAGTATATACACGTACATCAAACGCATTCCGTATATTTCTTGGTGATATTGACATGTTCGAAGATGTAGCCCCAGGTATTCAATTGGTGGGGCGTTTTGGGCGAGTTAAAGCAGGAATCTGGTTCCTGCGGCACAGGGCCGAGTGTGCCATTATCGAAATGCCAGATATCGCGGATGCGGACGACATCCAGACCCCTTGGGACACCCTCCACGATTACATCTTTGAGCAGGACTTGTACCTGAAGTTCATAACAGCGACCCATGAGCACGCCGATCATTTTTATTCGTTCTCGGATTTTCATGGGACTTTTCCCGAGGCGCCCATCCTCGTCCACCGGGACTTTTTTCTCGACCCCAATGACGTAGAGGTCCAGAATACTTACGATCCAGCAGACTTGGAAGAAGGTTCCCTCGCACTTGAGGAACCCTCCGTGGAGGTGGAGGACATCCCCCTGTTCTGTTTTGACGGGGAGCTGTTCGAGACGAACCTGGGTGGCGAGCCGCTCTATCTCGTGCACGCGCCCAAACACTGCTTGAGTGACACGCTCGTCGTGTTTCGCGGGTGCATGATCACGGCAGACTGGTGGCTTGGTGCCGGAGACCCAAATTACAACCACGTGCCCGTTGGCCAAATTCACCACTCCATTAATACGATACTCAGATTATGTAAAGAGAAGAATTATATTATTCACTCCGTATTTTCTACCCACGCAAATGAGTTCCGCCACAACATCAATATCGAGGAACTGCTGGAACAAACCCGCCCTTAACGAGCACTGTAATGCTTTAAAATCATCCTACTGACAAAACTGACAAGGTCGAGTCCGCGAAGATTAAACCTCGGGGTTTTTATTCTCTATGGAGGAGGAGACGCGCACCTATTTACCGGGTGCCCACTCTTTCAACGTAGCAGAAACCTAAACCTCGTATAGAGGATTGAAACTCAACTTCGCCACTCTTTTTCACTCGCCTGCGGGTCCCGGTCGCTCCAAGCGCTTTCTTTTTCTCTTCCCCTTCTCCCGCATCAACACCAATACCTCTGGAAAAATTAATGAGAAATGCGCCTAAACTTCCTTTCAAGATAACGCAAGAAAGGTTCAACAGAAACCTCCTCGCCCGTTATATGTCGTATAAGATCGAAGGGATCAAGGAGATTGCCGAGATGGTACACGTGATCGACGAACCAGTTGCGTACTGGCGAAAAATCTCCTTGAGCAATTACTGCCCACAAGTCAGGAATAGCCTTCTCGATAGCAGCTAAGAACATCCCCCCGTACAGGTTGCCTAGCACGTAGGTGGGGAAGTACCCGAATGACCCCCCCGCCCAGTGGACGTCCTGTAACACTCCCTCCGCGTCATTTTTCACCGTCAGGTTGAAGTACTGGTCTACCTTCTCATTCCACACTTGGGGCAATTCGGCCACGCTGATATCTCCGTGTAGGAGCGCCTGCTCAATCTCGAACCGCAGGATGATGTGGAGGGAATAAGTGACCTCGTCCGCATCGATCCGGATCATGGTTGGTTTTACGTCATTAACCGCCTGCACGAATTCACTCACAGTAACGTTTTTGAGGATAGCACCTGTTGTCTTTTGTAATTGCGGGTAAAAGTAGGCCCAGAACTCGGGACTCCGCCCGACCACGTTTTCAAGAAAACGGGATTGGGACTCATGGACACCCAATGACACCGATGTTCCCATCGGGGTCCACCGCCATTCACGCGGCAGGTTAAACTCGTACAACGCGTGCCCACACTCGTGGAGCAGGGCGAACAATCCTGACGTGAAGTTCTCCTCGTGGTAATGCGTGGTGACGCGGAGGTCCTCGTAATAGCCGATACTGAAAGGATGTTCGGTCTCGTCCACCCGGGCATAATTCATATCGAGGCCGGCAAAATCACATATTAGTCGCCCGAGCTGCTTCTGCACGTCAATGGGGACGGGGCGGTTGAGGAATGTAAAGTCCCTGCCCTTAGGTTCCCGTGTAAATTTCGTGACGAGATTAACAAGTCTTTTCTTCAAGGCTTCAAAGAGGGGTGTAATGATTTGCGTGGAAGCACCTGGTTCGTAGAGGTCTAGAAGGACGTCATAGGGGTCTTTCGTTAAATCCAGCGCATTGGCTTTTTGTAATGTGAGGTCGACCATTTTTTCCAATGCCGGGCGGAACAATCCAAAATCCCTCCCGGTCTTGGCCCGCTTCCATATTTGGTTGCAATGGACTTTGTGCTTGGCGATCTCCTTCACGAGTGTTGGAGGCATTTTAGTCTGCCGCTCGTAATGCCGTTTGATCAGGTGCACGTTCCGTTGCTCAATAGCATTCAATTGGGAGAATTGAGGGGACCTGTTGATACTGGCGAGGAGATCTCCAATCACCGGTTCGGTTTCCCACTCGTGCATGAGACCTTGAACCAATTCAAATTGCTCACTCCGCTGGTTAATGGCTCCTTGCGGCATATAAGTATCCATATCCCACGCAAGGAGACTCTTCACTGATGCCAAGCGAATGACTCGCTGGACTTTCGCGAGGAGTTGCTGATAATCAGCGACTATCTGTCCCATGTCGTCTCAGGTCAAGAATGCGTCACGTCACTTAAATAATCGCGGGTCGGAGAGCTATGAAGTGTTATTTTGCAGCATGTGGTATTCCTACATTCCTCAAGGGAGTGGGAAGACACTTGCGAGAGAAATTTAAAAAAGAAAATTCCTTGACGAGCCTAAATTGCAGGCTCGCCTCGGACTGCCTGATTTTTTCCGTGCAATGCCGCATCCAGTGCCGCTGAAAGGCGCTGCATGTCGGCCGTGAACACGTTATCATTCAGTACCTCACCCACCCGTGCGAGGCATCTCTTCGCATTTCGTAAGACCTTGCGGTCTGCCAAGCAGAAGCTCCCTCGCGCGCTCCCCTCATCGCACTGGCGCGGGCGTGCCATATCCGGGGAGAAGGGGGCGGGGTGTTGCAAAATGCCGAACACGACCCGGGCAATCTTCGTGGCCACGATCATGAAGGCGAGCTTGCGCCGCTTCGGGCCCTTGGCTTGGACGATGCGATGTGCGTAGGTTTTCAACGCGGACTCTTCGCGGACGAGGTTACATACCACCGTCGCCGCCATGTAGAAGATCGAGCGGAGGTGCTTGTTCGACCGCCGCGTCACGTGTGCTGAATACGTGCGATCCGCAGACCTGACGATGCGCGGGCAACACCCGCAGAAGCTGAGGAACGCCCGCGCGCTCGGATACCGCGCCACGGGGCCAATCTCCGCGACCAACCATGCTGCCGTGAAAGGGGAAATGCCGGGGACTGACGCCAGGTGCTGGGCTACCTGTTGCAACCCGGGCCGTGATGCCAAGAGGAGGTCAACTTGGACTGCCAGTAAGGCCTTGCGCGAGGTTTTGAATTCTAGCTCGACGAGGTCCTGCCGCACGAGCGCCTGCTGGGTCGGGGACAGTGCCACGCCCGCGTAGGGCGCGAACATCCCCGCGTTCTTCGCCACTTTCGCCCGGTGCCCGGGGATGGGACTGCCCTCCCCCGCGCACTTTGCAACGGCGTCACCCACGGTGCCAGAGAAGTCTGTCAGGTGGTACAGGAACGCTCGCGCCCACTCGGTGTTCAGGTTTAGGCCGGTGGGGCGGACTCCCGCCCGGTCCAAGGTCTTCTTGACGCGGTTCTTGAGGGCAGTGCGGTCTCTCTCGAGACGCGCCGCGGCCCGGAAGACCGCTTTCAGGTCCTCGAGCGCCGGCACGACCAGCGTCCCGGACTTCAGGAGACCTGCCGCATACAACCGGGCGATGGTCAACGCGTCCACGCGGTCGTATTTTTGCCGGCCGGGGACGCCCCGGGCGTCGGCCGGGTTGGCGATGATGACCTCGAAAACCCACCCGCAGTCTGCTTGCCGGGCCGTAAGGAAGTTTGCCAGCGCGTGGTGGTACACGCCGGTCGCCTCCATGGCAAACCCAGCGGGGCGGTACTTGGCGGCGAACCGCCACAGGTCTTCCTGTCCCACCTGGTCGTTGTGGAAGACTTCGTGTTTCTCGAATTCCAACCCCGCGTCGTCGCGGGCATAGATGGTGACAGCTAGCTGGTGCTTGTGCACGTCAATCCCGCACGCGAACTGGGCTGCAGCCCAGTCCTCCGAAAATTTAAATTTGTTGTTGTCCAATAGTCATTCGCCTCCCAAGCGTGCGGAATGCCCGCTCAGGGCGCGAGGTGTGTGTGGCACGCCTTGCGACTGCCCACGTGGGCCCCTCCGGGCACCTGTTGCTTGGTTTGGTTTTCACTGCTTTTTGTGAAACGTTACTTCCGGCCACCAGGCGGCTTTCCCGGGTCGCGCCCAAGTTTCATTCGTAGGTTTCCGCGCCGTGCGCGTCCTAGCAGTCTGTGAGTTAGGGAGGGTATCTAACTCGGCCACCGCCCTGCCGATTTTCTTTTCAGGTGTCACCCGCACGGGGGCACCAAAAATAAAAATTGACTTGGGTGGTCGGAAGTAACTGTGTTCGTCAAATGCGAGGATTCCCAAGAACTTTTCGCAAGATTTAAATCAGGTGAGATACAAAATACGGAAAAAGAATGAAATAGAAGACTATTTAGTGGGTAACCTTCATCGCGCTCAAGAGGGTGTCCATTTGTCGGGCTTTCTTGTTCACGCCGATGACCGTGTACAATTCTACAGGCTCTGCCGCACCGGTAATGTGCAAGATGATGGAACCCGCCCGTAACGTCATGTACTCGAACACATCTGAGATCTTCTTGTCGTAGTGCAGGTTAGCAGTGGGGAAGCGCTTGACATCCCCGAGGATGCCCTTGACGAGGACTTCGTTGGCCTCAATTCTCACGTAGCGGAATAAACCTGCAACGAGTGTAAGCACCACGATTACCGCTAGCATAATACCTACCATCACGTAGAATTGGGTCCGAATCTGAAGGTTGAATATAATCTCCACACCCATGGGTGCAATGGTACCATTCTCCATGAGCAAAAAGAGCACGAGTCCAATTACTACCACGACGAGAATTAAGATCAGGAATTTCCCCGTGGAAAAATCAAAGGACACGACAAAGACGTTTGCAAAAAACAGGACCACCCAAATCAATGCCAAGATATTCGCTGATTCACTCGGAGCCGCTCCGCCCGATTGTGCATCTTCCAAAAGATGTTCAATTATCGCAGCAATGAAGCTGTAGATTGCAAGCGGGAAGAAGAAAATCCCTTTCGAGATGTCCCGCAAGACTACTCGTGTAGGTGTACCTTCCACTTTTTTTACCTTTGCAGGTTCTACTTTTACAGGTTCTGACATTTTTTCTGTTCACTTCTCACTTTTTTGTTGATGTTTCTATTTAGTGACTTACTTTTCCATCTTAAAAGGAACTTTGAGGAACTTTCATATAAATGTAATTGACCATAGATATAACCTCAGCTGACTTCAATAGAATCATAGGTGAATGAATGTCCCCATTTTATTTCCCATCGGATGCTCAAAAGGATGTCTTCCAGAAAGAATTTGATCGCTTGTCACCGGTATTATGGGACAATCTATTCATCCGGGGGAATTATGCCTTATTTGTCCAAAATACGCCTGATGGTTTGGACATATTTCTAGTCCCAAAGGACTTTGTAAACGTTCTTAAGGAGGAATCTGTAAGAAAGGGAATCGCCATAGGAGGATTGCAGCTTGGTAAATTAGTGCGGTCTTACCTGCATTTGAGTCTCGATGGCGCGTGGGAAGTAAACGCCAAAGGGGGCCCGAAATTGCTCCGGGTGGTCCTTTCCCCAAAAGGCGAAAAGGAATTCCTTTATCACAAAGACATTGAATGGAATGAAGTGATGAAAGCGCCTTCCGAGCTAGGAAACAACTTGTTTGTGTTCGTCAATAACCGGCGAGGCGAGAACTTGGGGATCGGCACGGTTTTAGAAGAAGAAAACCGGAGGTCCACCAATGATAGAAAAAAGTATTACCTTAAACCAATCCTCGATCGCGGGTCTTTTCTGCACGATGCTGGTTGAAGATGTGATGTTATCGTTTTTTTAATTTGCAAACGAAAAAGCCCTCCGTGTTATGCACGTGGGGATAATATCGGAGCGCCCGATGGAGCGCGGCCTTGTCCCCCAATCCAGGGCGTGCTTGGAGAATTCGCGGTACCTCCACTACGGAGACGTTAGAAAAGGCGTCTAAGGCAGACTGGACGACCACCTCATTTTCTTCCGGGGCGATGGAACACGTGGAGTACACGAGTTCACCGCCCGGGCGTAATAATTTGATAGCGGCGGCAATCAGGTCTTTCTGGGTGTTGGAACACGTGAGAACATCTTTCATCGTGCGGCTTTTTTTGCGGGACGGGTCAGACCGAATTGTACCTTCGCCCGTGCATGGTGCATCTAACAGAATTTTATTTGCTTGGATGCCATAGGAACCAAACTTTTTCGCGTCCATATTAAAGACGAGGTGGTTGTGCACCCCGCAACGAGCTAGGTTGGTGGTGAGAGCGGGCATGCGCACTTCATTCCACTCGATCACGTAGAGTGTGCCTTTATTTTGCATTTTTTGAGCAATGTGGGTGGATTTCCCGCCAGGAGCGGCGCACATATCGATTACCATGTCCCCGGGACGCGGGTCGAGCAATTCCACGGGGATCATCGAAGCGATTCCTTGGAGGAAATAAAATCCAAACATGTACTCGTGCGTGGCACCTATGCTATAGGGCCCTTTCCCCACTTCAAAAGCGTAGGGTAATTCTTGGACTGGACGTATCTCAAATCCTTTGTCCTCCAACCGTTTATTCAACGTTTTAGGGGTTATCTTGAGTGTATTAGTTCGAATAGTCACGGGTAGGGGGATTTCATTTGCTCGTAATAGCTGAAGAGTCTCCTCCAATCCAAAAAGCTGGATATAGCGCTCGACCATATACTCAGCATAACCGAATTTCTGCGCGAGATCGCGAGGAGTAGGCGGGGATTTCTCCGTCATTTTAGCCACGTGCACATAGCTGGAGTGAGAAAAGCTTTTATGAATTATATTACGGGTAGAATATGTGTCTTTCGAAGTAGAAATAAAAGTGTGCTTGAAGCAGGACTTGAAAACGACAAAAGCAACGCTACAAGCATTAGGCGCTAAATCCCAAGCAAATATCGAGCATATAGATGATTATTTCCTCCTGCCGGGTAGCCTCCGAGATTTTGCGAAAACGGACGAGGCATTGCGCGTGCGCGCGACAAAAACGGACGGCAAGCTCGTAGGCGCGGACATCACGTATAAAGGGAAAAAAATCCGGGATGTGACAAAAACACGCGAGGAAATAGTAGTAGAGGTATCTAGTGCCGCGCAAATGAGCGAGATCCTCAAAAAAATAGGATTGCGGCACGTTTTTACCCTCAACAAGTGGCGCGAGATGTTTCTATGCCCGTTCGAAGGTCACGAGATAAGTATCACGTTAGATCGGGTCGAGCACTTGGACGGGAGATATATGGAATTGGAATTGCACGCAACTACCCAAGACGAGATTAAAATAAAAGAAGAAATCCTGTTACGTTTCTTGGAGAAATTGGGGTACACGAAAGGGGACAGTCTCCGGGTCTCTTACCTTGAGCTTGTCCTGAAAAAAATGAATATCAAATTTTAAATTCCCGCTGGATTTCCTCGCGAAAAGCAACGAGGAGTTTGTGGCGTGGTTGTGCCATGTCCTTAGCGGTTGCTGTATATAACTGGTCTTTCAGGCGTAATAACTTTTCATCCAAATGTTGCGCAAGTCCCTTTATGCCTTTGTTCGAAGGTTCTTGGAAGACTACCATCCGGTAGATACCAATCGCGCCCATTGCATCTAACTTATCTGCGTCAGAGAGGATCTTTGCCTCGATGCTCTCGGGTTTCACGCCAGCGGAAAAACAGTGCGAACGGATGCAATCATTAATGGGGGCGGCATCCGCGGGGATAATTTCCGCTTTTATCATGAAAGGCATTGCTTTTTCAGCCGAGAGAATCGCGTGGTTTATCCCTCTTTTGTTTGGTAGGTTCTCAAAAGCCCGCCCGATGTCGTGCAGATATGCTGCTGCGAGCAAGATGTCTTTGTTGCAGGATTCTTGGCGAGCAATTTGTTCGCAGAGTTCCACAACACGTAACACGTGTCCCCACCCGTGGACATCATCTGGGGACATTAGCTTTTTCGCAAAATCTTGGATGTCCTGCATTTGGTCTTTAGAAATCAAGCCAGATCACCTTAACCACACCTTTGTCGATATTTATTTCTACTCCATTTCCGAGTCTTACTGCCCCAGCATTAATGCAAGTAGTAGTGCCAATCTTTTCAACGCTACGAGCCTCGTGGATGTGCCCACATAATGCCAGCAAAGGTTGTTTTTCTTCGATCACAAGTCGCACGGAACGTGATCCCACGTGTTCTTGTCGCAGGTTTAGATCTAAAGCAGTATTGTATGGCGGATCGTGGGTTACTAATATCTGGTGACTTTTGGTCGCTCGTGCGAGAGTATAAACTTCACGCAGGTTTTTTTCAAATTGAGCGTCACTGAACGCGGAATAATTAATAAGGCCCGTTGTTGCCCCCCCAGAACCGATGATTTCATAATCGCCCACTGAGATTACTTTTTTATGCAATACTTTCGCATTTGGATTAGAGAGGGGCATCTCGACTATTGCCGGATTATCAGCATTACCCTGTAAAAAGTAAAATTGCCCGAGGAACTCCAATTTTTGCATAAATGCGTCAATTCTAGACACCACTTTCGTGCCATTTGTCAGATCCCCCGCGAGAATGACTACGTCATAGTTACTCCGGTTAAAGGTAGGTAGCTTTGGAATCACGCCGTGCAAGTCGGACAATAGCAAAATTCGGAACATGATTCAATTTCACTCGTGAAACAATTAAATTGGTGGTTTACTTGGAAATCCTTGATATTGATGTGCTTGGCGGTTCCGGCAAAAGTATTGGAAATCAACGGTGACATCGCGACCGTTGAACACGAAGGGGTGAAGCAGAAAATTATCATCGCCTTGTGTCCCGGTGTGGAAATCGGTAAATATGTCATCGTGCACGCAGGGTGTGCCATTGAGGTCATGGATGAAACTGCAGCGCAGGAAGTTTTTGACACGTGGAATGAAATTGAACGAGAGTTGGAACTCGCCGATAGTGACTAGATTTGCGAATAATCACCCGTTCGGGAAGATACTTTCTTTCACCTCGTCCCACGGGCAGCGAGCTAGAGAATTACCACGCGCAAGAAGAGTCAATTTATTCTGAACATTTACGTGGTCAGCAAGAATGACCATCCCTTCCTTATCCCCCTCCATTTTGACCCATTGACCCACAGTGACTCCCGTCCCGAGGATGGATTCCTTGATGGAAGTATAATTACCCACGCGTACGTTCTCGAACAGGACAGACTGGGAGATTTGCACTCCTTCCCCTACTTTCGAGTTTTTACCGATAACAGCATAAGGCCCAATACTGCAATTCGATCCAATCGTAACCCCACTGTCAATGGCCACGGGATTTTCTATCGTTGTATTTTTTCCGATTATACAATTTGGGGAAACTAACGTGGGATCTGAACCTTTTGCGTGATGATACTCTAGGAGCATTTTATTCGCACGCATAAAGTCTTTAGGAACACCCACGTCAAGCCAAATACCAGAAAAGGGCATGCAATAGACTCGTCCTCGAGCAATAAGCTGGGGGAATATTTCCCTCTCCATAGATACTTTTTTTCTAGCGGGAATTAGATCCAACGCAGATGGTTCAAATATGTTGACTCCCGCATTAATTGGCAGCCGTTTGGCATCTTCGCTGCTCACGTCCTCTGGTTTTTCAATGAATTCCTGGACCCTATTCTGTCCATCAAGCTTCATCACCCCAAACCGGCTGGGGTCTTCCACGATGCAACCCGCAAGCGTTAATTCTGCTTTTTTTTCTTTGTGATACTTTAGAAGCTGGGCAAAATCCAATGTAGTAACGATGTCGCCATTCACCTGGAAAAAGGTATCCCCGCCAATGAATTCTTCCGCATTCTTCACTGCCCCTCCTGTTCCCAGCGGTTCAATCTCTTCAGAATACGAGATTTTGATTCCGTACCTCGACCGGTCCCCGATAATTGATTGTACGACCTCCGCCAGGTAGTTAATTGCGAGAATGACCTCTGAGACTCCTGCCTTGGCCAGATTCAGGATTTGGGTTTCCAAGAGCGGTTTATTTAAAATTGGGAAGAGCGGTTTGGGGCGGGAACACGTCAATGGACGGAGTCGGGTACCGAGACCACCTGAGAGGATGACTGCTTTGACCATAGATTAGACTTCCTTGGTTATTTTTTGAGTATTTCGGAATTTTCCCGGTTGTTGAATTCCCCGAGCCTTGGCTTGCGCTATCACGAATAACTAAAGGGGTATTATTTCTCCAATAGGCGCCAGGTACTCGTTAGTAATGGGTTGGGGAGCGTATAAAATGTTCGAGTCTTGGGCAGGGGGTGCTGCAATATTCGTGAAGACTGCTACTTTCCCGTTCCCCCACCTTTTTGAGATACTGTGAGCTAGTTTATCCATTAATGGCGCAGTCTCACGATCAGAATTGAGGAGTATTGCGCGAAAATTCTGGTCGATCACTTCAATCGGCCCGTGCCGGAATTGTCCGCCAGAAATGCCTTGGGACGGCACGCGACATATTTCTTGAAAATTTAGTGCAGCTTGGTGGGCTGTTGCGAGGGAGCACCCTCTTGCGACATAATACAAGTGTGAGAAGCTTGTGCCAAGGTGTGCCATCATTTTTTGGACTAAGTCATTTTTCCGCGTGAGGAGCTCCCGGGATT
>Ga0299912_10003649_pt1 | contig 12572 bp, 9 predicted proteins | sample RVTome_2_FD_207667 | JGI IMG/M metagenome (GOLD analysis project Ga0299912, IMG submission 207667) | Soil microbial communities from uranium-contaminated site in the Upper Colorado River Basin, Wyoming, United States - RVT95D214 (version 2) ... | reverse complement strand
TCATTGAGACTGGGATCTCACGGATAACTCCTCTCCTTCCTGACGCCTCCATTTCCAAGCGTTCTCTGGCACTGATGTTGCTCTCCGGAGACGAGAGCCTTGCCGAATGGCTCCACACTAATCTTTCAGAAAATGATATTCAACAAATTGAAAAAATCCGCCAAGAGATCCAGATTTATCTTGCTGAACCGATCGGCTACTTGATCAATCAGGCCAGGCTCCGAAAGGGTGATGAGCTTTTATCGCGAGTCATGGGGCTAAGCGGAAAGGCGCCTAAATCTGTAGCCTCCTTTTTAGGAAACCTCTCCATTCACCGCTTCTGGGGGGTCCCTATCCTTCTGTTCATCCTCTGGATCACTTATGAATTTGTCGGGGTTTTCGGAGCACAGACCGGTGTCAAATTCTTAGAGGAAACCCTTTTCGGAAAATGGCTCCTTCCACCCATCACCTACTTCTTCCAGCGTTTTATCCCTATCCCGTTCCTGCAAGAACTTTTTATTGGCCCCTACGGAGTCATCACCATGGCTCTCACTTATGCGATTGCGATCGTTCTCCCCATCGTGGGCTGTTTCTTTCTGGTCTTTGGACTCATGGAGGATTCCGGATATCTGCCCAGACTGGCTGTGATGACCAATCAGGTCTTCAAAAAGATGGGGCTGAATGGCAAAGCGGTTTTGCCCATGGTTCTGGGGCTGGGATGCGACACGATGGCCACCATGACCACACGGATCCTGGAGACGGAAAAAGATCGGACTATTGTGACACTGCTTTTAGCCCTTGGAGTTCCCTGCTCGGCTCAATTGGGGGTCATCCTCGGGATGTTTGCGGGCCTTCCTGTTCTTTACCTTTTCATATGGATATTTATGATCGCTGGCATTATCATCTTGGTGGGCTATTTGGCGTCGCGTGTGATTCCGGGTGAAGGTTCCGATTTCATCTTGGAGATCCCACCCTTGCGGATCCCTCTCCTCTCCAATGTAATCGTCAAAACACTGGCTCGAATTGAATGGTATCTGAAAGAAGCTGTTCCTCTTTTCATACTGGGAACCCTGATTCTCTTTACGCTTCATAAAACCAAACTATTAGTCTTCTTGGAATGGGCTGCCACTCCGTTAATTGTCTATTTTCTGGGCCTTCCTGCAAAGGTGACGGAAGCTTTCATTATTGGATTTCTTCGAAGAGACTATGGAGCAACAGGTCTCTTCATTTTGGCCAAGGAGGGTGAACTTAATTCCCATCAAATCCTTGTCAGTTTGGTAACCATCACTCTTTTTATCCCCTGCATCGCTCAGTTTTTTATGATGGTTAAAGAGAGAAGTTTAAGAAAAGCTTTGTGGATATCGGCAGTGGTTTTTCCTGTCGCATTTGGAGTGGGAGGGATGTTGAATTTCTTACTGAAGTGGATAGGTATCTGATTTTTGAGAAATATAATGCTAAATGATTTTTTTATGGGAGTCATATGAGCTCTTTCTTGAAATGCCCACTTTGTGGAAAACAATTCAAAGCAGAGGAGATGAGATGCCATTCGGGCTGCCTTCTCTCAAAAAGTTGCAATCTCCTCTGCTGCCCCCATTGTGGATATAGCTATAAGGAGCAATCTGCCATTGTCGATTTATTTAAATCTCTACGGAAAAGAAAGGCGAAACCATGAATAGAGAGATCGAAAGGAAAAAGGGGCCTCATGGAAGAATGTGGGGAGTGGTTGATGGCGTGGAGGAGGAGAGGATTGATGAGCTCCTTGAACTCATCTGGACGTTGAGGGAAAAAGGTGTGGCCGATCTGGACCACCTTCTTGAGACGACCCAGGACATTGAAGCGAACTCCATCCTCCGTAAGATGATCAAGGACGATCTCTTTGAAATAGAAGGTAATCGAATGATTCTCAAGGAACGCGGGGAGGAGAAGGCGAGGGAGATCGTTCGACGCCATCGTTTAACGGAGAGGCTTCTCTATGAAATTTTTGAGATGTCTGAAGAGGAAGTAGAAGAAGAGGCTTGCAAACTCGAACACATTTTGAGTCCTACGGTAACAGAAAGTGTCTGCACCTTTCTCGGCCATCCACCGACTTGCATTCATGGAAAGCCCATTCCGAGAGGGGAATGTTGTGCGAAATTTAAAAAAGAGATGAAACCTCTCGTCATTCCTCTTGAGGAATTAGGATTAGGCGAGGAGGGTCGAATCGTCTTTATTGCACCCAAATCACATCAAAGACTCGACCGGTTGAGCACCCTTGGGATTGTTCCGGGCAGTGTCCTCAGGATGCATCAGAAAAACCCTTCTTATGTCTTACAGATTGGAGAGACAACGCTTGCATTGGATAGGGATATTGTGAAGAATATTTATGTCAAGAGGGTGTAGGGGGTTAATCCCGCTCCTTCTTAGAGGGTAATCCTCCTCCTCGCTTTTCCATCTCTTCCTGAATCAATTCTCCCAGGCTGTGAGAAGTGGACCCTTGGTCGGAGATATATTTTTCGATCTCTGCCTTCTCGGTTTTCTCCTTGAGTCCTTTGATACTGAGGCCAATCCTCCGTTCATAGGGATCGATATGAAGGACTATGGCAGATAGGGTATCCCCGACCTTCAGGGCATCTGAGGGCTTCTCCACTTTCTCCCGGCTGATCTCAGAAACATGGACGAGTCCCTCAATCCCCTCTTCCAGTTCCACAAAGGCGCCAAAATCGGTGACATTGGTGACCTTCCCTCCGACCACCTCTCCTTTTCGATATCGCCGGGCAACGTCCTTCCATGGGTCAGGAGTCAGTTGTTTAATGCCTAACGAGAAGCGTTCGTTCTTGCGATCAATATTTAAGACCACTGCCTCCACTTCCTGTCCCTTCTTATATAATTCACCGGGGTGCTTGATCTTTTTTGTCCATGACATTTCGGAGACATGAACGAGACCATCTACGCCTTCATCAAATCCAATGAAGATGCCAAAATCGGTTACCGTTTTGACCCTTCCTACCACTTTCGTCCCTATGGGATATTTCTCTTCGATCAGAGCCCATGGATTGGGTTCCACCTGTTTCATCCCCAAAGAGATTCGGCGTTTGACCAGGTCACAATCAAGGACCATGACTTCGACCGTGTCACCGATGTGGGCGATCTTGGAGGGATGTTTCATCTTCTTACTCCAAGTCAACTCGGAGATGTGGACGAGCCCTTCGACTCCCTCCCCCAACTCAATAAAAACTCCGTAATCGGTCACATTGACGACTTTCCCCTTGGTACGGGAACCCACCGGATATCTTTTGGGCACTGACTCCCATGGATCAGGCAGAACTTGTTTTAACCCCAACGAAACCTTTTCTTTCTCCCGGTCAAAGTAAAGGACTTTTACCTTAATCCGATCTCCCATGGAGAGTTTCTCCGAAGGATGCCCTATTCTCCCCCAAGAAATATCCGTGATATGGAGAAGGCCGTCCATTCCACCTAAATCGATGAAGGCGCCGTAGTCGGTGAGATTCTTCACCGTCCCTTCAACAATGTCCCCCTCTTTGAGATTTTTTAAGGTTTTCTCTCTCCATTGTTTCCGCTCCTCATCCAGAAGAACACGTCGCGAGAGAACAATATTGTTTCGTTTCCGATTAAACTTGAGCACTTTAAACTTTAACCGTTGACCGATCAAGGCATCCAAATTCCGAATGGGCTTTAAATCAATCTGAGAGCCGGGCAAGAAGGCTTGAATCGGGCCAATATCTACGGAGAGCCCTCCTTTCACTTTGCCAACAATCTCCCCTTCGATGACCTCCCCTTCCCGGCAGGATCTGCTGATTTCCCTCCAAATCTTTATTTTATCCGCCTTCTCCTTCGAGAGGGTTAATATACCTTCCTCACTCTCCTTTTTCTCTAAAAGCACATCGATCCGGTCTCCGATCTTTACGTCGACCTTTTTATCTCTTTTCAAAAACTCCTGCATGGGGATCTGTCCTTCGGACTTATATCCCACATCCACGGTCACGTGATCTGGGGTAATATCGACAACTATTCCTCTAAGAATTTGACCTTCCTCCAAGGTCTTTAGGCTCTCCTCATAGAGCGTTTGAAAATCTTCTCGTAGAGTCGAGTCTTCGACAGGTTCATCCCTGCGATGAAGTTCTTTCCCCTCTCCCTCTTCTCCTTCCAGAGAGGTCTGTTTTTTCTCTTCCTCCGAAGAAACCATTTCTTCCTTCACCATTAAAAAACCCCTTTCCTATAAGGAATCTTATGATATATACCACACCAGGTAAAAAATTACAAATCTTTTAGGAGAGCTTGAAAAACTACTTTAGGCTCTCCTGATTACACAGATCTAAAGAAATGATTACATGATTTATTCTTTATTTTTAATGCATTTCTAACCTGTGTAATCCTTTCATAATCAGTGAAATCAGAGAGTTCTGGACTTTTTCAGAAATCTCTTTGACCCTTTAGCCTTTTAGGGGCTGAACCTTCTGCTCTTCCCCCTTGATGACCCGAGAGATGATCCGAACCATTTCTTCCACGACCTCTTCTACAGACCGATGAGTGGAGTCAATGAGCAGGGCATCGTCTGCTTTTTTGAGCGGAGAATGGATTCGATGCATATCATGATGATCCCTTTGGACCAATTCTTCTTGTGTTTCTTTGTAATCCACCCCGACTCCCTTTTCAACCATTTCATGGTATCTTCTTTTTGCCCTTTCATCGCTCTCGGCATCTAAAAAAAATTTTACATCGGCGTCAGGAAAAACAACCGTACCGATATCCCTTCCTTCCAGGATGACGCCACCTTCCTTTCCCATCTCCCTCTGCATCTGAACAAGAGCTTCTCTTACCCCTTTCTGCCTTGAAATGGTAGAGGCGAGACGGCTGATTTCTGGTGTGCGGATGGCTTCCGTAATATCTTCTCCCTCACAGAAAACATGGGTTCGTTCCTCCTTTGTTGTGAAGGTGATAGGAAGGGATGAAGCCAATTGTTTGAGCGCCAGCTCATCCTCTGGAGAGATGCTTTTCTCTTTAACTCTGAGCGCAACAGACCGGTACATCGCTCCTGTTTCAATATAAATGTAACCCAATCGTTTGGCTAAAGATCTTGCCACAGTGCTCTTGCCCGCGCCAGAAGGGCCATCTATAGCAATGGTCAATCTTTTTCTTTTGATTGCTTCCACTATTCCAACACCTGAAAAAGGTAGGAATGGTTTACCCCGTTTAGAAAGCCTCGTTACCCCTACCTTTTCTAACGGGGTTTACCATATCAGGAAGGAATTTTCAAGGAAGGAGGAGAAAATGGATTTTGAATAAAGGGCAATCCAAAACTTTCTGCCACGGCCTGACAAACGACTTTTTCCTCAATCAGATTAAGGCCCTTTCTTAATGCTTCACTCTCTTCCATTGCCTTTTCATATCCTTTGTCTGCTATCTGGAGGACGTAAGGAAATGTCGCATTGGTGAGGGCGAACGTGGATGTTCTCGGAAAGGCACCTGGAATATTGGCCACACAATAATGGACGATTCCCTCTTCGATGTAGGTGGGATTTTCATGAGTGGTGGGGCGTGTGGTCTCAAAACATCCACCCTGATCCACGGAGATGTCCACAATGGCAGACCCAGCTCGCATCCTCTTCAGCATCTGACGGGTTACCAACCTGGGTGCTTGGGCACCCGGGATGAGGACTGCCCCAATGACGAGATCGGCCCCTACAATCTCCTCGCTGATCGTCATCCGATTTGAAATGAAGGTGGCAATATGACCTTGGGTAATGTCATGGAGATAACTCAGCCTTTCAGAGTGAATATCGAGAATGCTGACGCGAGCACCAATTCCAAGGGCAACCTTGCAGGCATTGGTCCCTGCCACCCCTGCTCCGAGAATAACCACTTTTGCTGGAGGAACCCCTGATGCCCCACATAGGAGCACCCCTCTTCCCCCATATCTCGCCTCTAAGCACATCCCTCCTGCGAGGACTGAGGCCCTCCCCGCAATCTCGCTCATAGGCCGAAGAAGAGGGAGAGATCCATCTTTCTCCTGAACGGTTTCGTATCCAATTCCAACAATCCGGCGTTCCATCAACTTTAAAGTGAGCTCCCGATCAGCAGCCAGATGAAGGTAGGTAAAAAGAATTTGACCGGGTCTCATCAGGAGAAACTCTGGTTCTAAAGGTTCCTTAACTTTCACCACCATATCGGCTTCGTTCCAGACATCCTTTGCTTTATCGACAAGGATGGCTCCCGTCTTTCCATATTCATGGTCTGAGAAACCGCTCCCTGCCCCTGCACCCTTTTCAACGAGAACACGATGGTGGTGAGAAACTAGGGCATCCACACCTTGCGGTGTCATGCCCACCCTCCTCTCACCATTTTTAATCTCTTTAAGAACCCCGATGATCATCTCTTTAATCACCTCCTTTAACCACACTTGGCCGCCAGCCGTTTCGCAACAAAATCAACCATCCCTTCTGTTGCTTTTGAAAATTCAACAGCTGTGGCCACAAGAGCAGGGTGGTTATTGAATTCCTCCGGTTTCAGTCCATCCTCCTCATAGGCTTTTTCAAAATAGGGAATCCTCATTAATTTATCCAACACCGCTTTAGGAACCTTCTCTTCGATTTGGGGTCTAAATTTGGTCCCGTCAAGAAATTCAAATACCCCCTCAATAAAAGAGGGAGGGCAGGTGATAACAATATTCCCTCCAGCGAGCTTCTCTAAATGCCAACAATAACTTTTCCCATCAATCACAGGGCTGATTCGCATAGAACAGATCAGCATTTTGCTTGGATAATTTCTCTCATTAACAAGACGATAGGCCTTCTTAAAGATGGCCAGTTCAGCCCACCGGACATCTGCCTCAGAAAGTTCTATTCCCTGGGACTGTGCTTCTTTCCGAAGACCTCCCAGGTCCCCATAACGTGCTGCCATATGAGTGATGACTGACCTCCAATGCGTCAAATCAACCCCATTCTTTTTAGCGATCTCCACCCCTTCTTTAACCGCTTTGGCACAGGCCATCAATTGGGGAAGAACAAAAGTAAGCGTATTGTTTGTAGAGATTCCTTTGGAGGTAAGGAATTTGATGACTTCATAGCCTTCCTTTGATCCAGGAACTTTAATCATCACATTGGGGCTGAGTCTCGCCAGTTCAAGAGCCTGGGAGATCATCTTTTCCTTGTCGGTCAACACCCTTGGATCAACCTGACCTGAGAGATATCCATACCGATAGCGGGACCTTTGAAAGACTTCTAAATACATCTCCGCTCCCCGTTTTACAATCTCCTTATAGGTCAACCAGAAGAGGGCCTCTTTATCCAGACAGGGATTCTGTTCGATCAGGCCATCCACCAACTGGGTCACATAGGACTCCCGTGCCTTAATCACCTGGAGAGAAAGAGGCGGGTTGGTGGTCACTCCCCTGAAGAGGGCCTCTTCGGGATGCTGGGGGTCATAAAACCTCTTCAGTTGCTCGCGAAGTTCATCTGCCCGTTCGGGTGGCGCTTTCTTGACCACGCCCTCCAACCAAGAGTCATAGATGAGGGGGGAGGAATCCCACCAGATCTCCAATCCGGGATGGGTGTCCATCAATCGTTCGAGAGGGCTCTTCTTCATGTCCTATTCCCCTTTTTTCTATTTCCAAAAAACCGTTTGACGGCACTCACGCAAAGAGAATTCTCTTCGTGTGTACCCAGGCTGATCCGGAAGAACCCTTTCCGTCCCCGAAGAGGGGCAAAGTATTTAATCATGACCCCAGCCTTTTCAAAAACATAATCCACGATCTCTTTCCCTGTTGCCCCAGTATCGGTGGCATCGATGAGCACATAATTTCCGTGAGAATAATAAGGTTTGACGCCCGGAATCTTTGAAAGTTCCTTGCAGACGTAGTCCACGCCCGCATTGTTATAGGTAGCCTTTCGCTTCAATTCCTCTTCCTCATCGAGGGCCGCCTCTGCGGCCGCGATGGAGAGAAGACTGGCGTTCCAGGGGATCTGCATCTTCCGGAAATATTGGATCAATGATTCATCCGCCAGAGCATATCCGAACCGGATTCCAGCCATTCCATAAGCCTTGGAAAAAGTATGGGCGACGATCAGGTGATTGTACTTCCTGATCAGAGGGGCCTTCGATTCATGCTCCGGATGGTACTCCAGATAAGCCTCGTCGATCAGTGTGGGGATGCCGACTTCGACAATCTTCATGAGGTCATCGTCAGAGATGAAGTCCCCCGTTGGATTATTCGGGGTGCAGACGATGATCACCTTGGTGCGCGGTGTGATGGCACGAAGCATCGCCGGGACATCGTATTGAAGATCCGGGGTCATATCGACTGCCACCACACTCCCCCCGACGGCCTTTGCCCGAATGCCGTAAAGGGAAAAAGTAGGATTGGGAAGGAGTACCTCGTCTCCCGGCGTCACGAAGAGCCTCATGATCATGTCAATGATTTCTGAAGAGCCATGGCTGATGTAAACATTCTCCGGCCCTAAATCGTAGCGCTTCGCAATCTTGCCTCGAATCCGAGGCCCGTTATCCGGGTATCGGTTCCCCGCCTTGGCAGCCTCGATAATGGCCTGGAAAACTTTCTCCGAAGGCGGAAGGGGATTTTCATTAATCATCATCCGCTTCAGCTCCGGCCTGGACCAGGCGGTCAATAAGTCCTCCGTATCATAAGCTTTAACTTGATCAATCCATGGAACCAAAAAACGCTTCAAATCTGCCATAAGAACCTCCTATTCAAAAATTTCAATGTCAAATATCAAATTTCAAAGTTCAAAGTTCAAATGAAAGAATTAATCATAAAAGAATTTGACATTAAGCCATTTTGGCATTCATTTGACATTTGAAATTGTCCTTATACCTAACTACCTATCTATACAGGTAACAGGAAAAAAAAAATTTGTCAAGACTTTTTTAACCCTCCAAATTGTATCGGTATCTTCCCGATTCCACTTCAAAAATGTATTTATCCCCCCTATGGAAGGCATGAAGCACTTCCACGGGAATGTTTTTCAAATCATAGATAATGCTTTCCAAAAAAATTCCGGAGGACCGTGGAGGAAGGCCTAATAACTTTCCATCTTTCCCGGAGAGAGTGATCGCCCGAAAGGTTTGAATGGAACGATGGAGTTCGACATGAAACTTTTTCGTCAAGAGATGGTAAAGGGAGCCGGTCAACCGCATTTTTAAAATGTCCTTGTATTCTCTAAAGGGAAGATAACTCCGTTCAATCACTAAGGGGATTCGATTGCCCAGTCGTAGTCGTTCTGTTAGAATCACCCTCTTCTCTTTCCCCAGCATGAGTTTTTCAGCGACATCCGGAGGGGCGTCGATGACGGACTTATGGATAAGCCGTGTCTGGGGGACAATACCCATTCGGATCATATCGTCTGTAAAACTCGAAATATGCTGGAGGGTATACTTCACCGGAGTAAGCGCCTGGGCAATGACGAAAGAACCGACGCCGTTCTTTTTCTGAATCAATCCCTTGCCCACTAGGTCTGAAATGGCTTGCCGAACCGTGTTTCGATTGACCCGAAAGAGCTCAGAAAGTTTCGATTCGGAGGGCAATTTCTCCTGGACGGCATACCGGCCTTTCTGAATCATCTCCATCAGCCAGTTGCTGATCTGAATATATTTTGGAACGCCGGCTTCTAAATGGAGCGTTTCTGGCATCGACTTTCCCTCTTTAGGAGACACTCATTCCCTTCAACCCCATCTTCCCGGTGATCAACCTCATGACGACGAGCATGAGCACGACAATCACGATGATGATCGTGCACACTGCATTTGCACTGGCTGTTCGGCCATCGATGTCGAGGAAAATGATTTCGATCGCTCCCAACTTCACCTTTGCCGAGATGAGAAAGATGACAGCGCTGATGGTGGTCATGGACCTCATAAAGAAAAAGGCTACATTGGAAAAGAAGGCTGTCTTGGTGAGAGGGAATACGATACGGGTAAATGTGGTAATCGGGTTCGCACCCAAACTCACTGCCGCTTCCTCAATCGATTTATCGATCTGTTTCAGATTGGCAATACTGGAAAGAACACCTAAGGTAAAATTACAGACGATGATGTTGATGATGATAATCCAAAAGGTCCCGTAGATCAAAAAGTAGGGCTTATTAAAGGCCAGGATATATCCCAAACCCATCACGGTTCCAGGAATGGCAGCCGGTAACACGCTCAGGGTATAGAGAACCTGATCCCCTTTGGGTCTCTTTTTTTCAACAATGTATCCTGCCAAGAGTGTTAAAGAAGCACCTCCCATGGCAACCAAAATAGACACCCAGAGGCTATTCCAGATGGGAGCATACTTATAGGCGATGATAGATTGCCATTCTCCCTTTAAAATTGAAGCCCAGAATTTGGTCCAAAGGGGAGCGCTCCCGCCTAAGGAAGGGAAATCGTAATGTTTTAATGTCAATGAAAAGTCATAAGGCCATGTCTTAACAAAAGATCCTACGAAGACAGAGGCAAAAACAATGAGGATGAAGGTGCAGGGAATCCAGCAATAGATGGTAAATGCCCATTTTTTAAATGGTCTGGAGGGTTGAAGGAAAGGACGGGCCTGGCCACTGATGAGGGCATAACTCTTCTTGGTGAGGTAATAGTTCAAGAGAAAAGCCCCTACGGATGGGATGAGAAGAATGACGCTGATGGTGGCCCCTAAATCAAAGCGTTGCATTCCGATGACCTGTTGATAGATCTCTGTGGCGAGGACGCTATAATTTCCACCGATCACCACAGGCACACCAAAATCGGTGATGGTTAAATTAAAAACCAACGCGGCGGCACTCGCAATTCCATATTTGGCTCCTGGGAGGGTGACTTTATAAAACGTTTTCAGGGCTGAAGCCCCCAGACTTTGGGCCGCCTCATCCAATCGGGTATCCACTGCAGATAGAGAGGTATAAAGGATGAACAAGGCATTGGGAAAACAGTAAAGACATTCGGCTGCAATGATTCCTGTGGGACCGTAGATATTCCAATCCGTATGAAGCAAATAGCGAGTGATCAAACCATTTCGACCAAACAGAAGGATCAGCGCCAGCCCCTGGATAATGGAGGGGGCGATCAGGGGAAAGGTCGAGATGGTATGAAAAATTCCCTTTCCCCCAATAGTGGTTCGGGTCAATCCATAGGCGAAGAAGAAGGCCAGAACCGTCGTGATCAGCATGGTTACAATGGAAACGTACAAGCTATTCGTCAAAGAACGAAAAATTCTTGGATTGGTAAAATAGGCGACATAATTTTTAAGGGTGAAAACCCCGTCTTTGAAGAAGCTCAATTTACAAATATCGTAAACCGGATAGAGCATAAAAAAGGCGAGGACAGCCAGAAGGAATCCCATGGTGATTCCAGTCATCCAACGATCACTGATAAGAGTAGATGGGGTAGAATAGTCTTTTAAGATTTCTTCTTGATTCATTAGGACCCCTCTTTCGAAGGATAGATTAAAAAGGCCTCAGGAGGAAAATAGAGGAAAACTTTTTCGCCTTGCATGAGCTGCCTTTGTACAAACTCCTTTTCAATCACATCCGAGATGACCTCCTCCCCACCCATATTAATGACCAGCCTTACAGCGGCTCCCAAAAAGGTGATCACATCGATCTGACCTGTAATAAGATTTGAAGCATCTAAACCATTGGGGACATTTCCATATTTAAAAACCTCGATCTTCTCAGGTCGAATGGCTAAAAAAATCTCTTCTCTGGGTGAGGCCCCTTTTTGTGAAACTCTGAATTCCCACTTTCCTGTGTTGACCCGATCTTCGGTTCGATATCCCTTGAAAAAATTCGATGTTCCAACAAAGTCTGCCACGAAACTCGAATTGGGGCATTGATAAATATCAATGGGCTTACCGACTTGCCGAAATTGACCCTTCTCCATCACGACGACCTTGTCGGCAATGGAGAGGGCCTCTTCCTGGTCGTGGGTCACATAGATCATTGTCTTTTTGAGCTCTTGCTGGAGCCGCTTTACTTCCGCCCGAAGACGCACTCGAATTTTTGCATCCAAAGCACTCAAGGGCTCATCCAAAAGAAGGACTTGGGGATTGGGTGCCAATGCCCGAACCAAAGCCACCCTCTGTTGTTGCCCTCCACTTAATTGAGCGGGAAAGAGATTCCTCCAATCCCGAAGGCCAACAAGATCCAGCATCTGATCCACTCTTTCGGCGAGGGTCTTTGGGGGCACCTTTCTTACCTTCAGCCCGAAAGCTATGTTTTCTTCTACTGTCATGTTGGGAAAAAGCGCATAGGACTGAAAGACAATTCCAAACTCTCTCTTCTGCGGAATGAGGTCATTGATTACCTTTCCATCAAAAATGACTTTTCCTTCCGTCACCGTTTCAAAACCGGTAATCATCCTCAACACCGTGGTCTTTCCGCAACCGCTCGGTCCCAGAAAACAGATGAACTCCCCTTCCTCAATTTCTAAATTGACATGATCTACCGCGGTCATCCCTCCGAATTGCTTTGTCAAATTTTCCAACCTGAGGTTCCTTCCCATTTTTGTCCTTCCTTAATAAGCTGTTTACCTATCTAAATAGGTCTTTTAATCGAATCTAAAAAAAATGTCAACCCCGTTGTTGGAGTTATGTTGTCTCCGAGATGAGCAAA
>Ga0299912_10003648_pt1 | contig 12573 bp, 11 predicted proteins | sample RVTome_2_FD_207667 | JGI IMG/M metagenome (GOLD analysis project Ga0299912, IMG submission 207667) | Soil microbial communities from uranium-contaminated site in the Upper Colorado River Basin, Wyoming, United States - RVT95D214 (version 2) ... | reverse complement strand
CAGCGCTCGATTTGGTATCCATTCATCTCTTCGGGCAGGAGCTGAACACAGTCGAGGTCCCGCGGAATGTCCTCCACCTTTCGGCAGCCCAGGCACACGAGGTGAGGGTGCTCGCTGGTACGGGGGTCGTAGCGGCTCTTGCCCTCTCCCAGATCCAGTTCCACCAAGTCACCCATGGCCACCAGGTCATTGATGGTGTGATAGACTGTGGCCAACGACATGTCAGGCATGGCTTCTTTCACAGCGTGATAGATGTCGTCTGCTGACGGATGCTCTGGGCTATCGCACAGCGCTTCGAAGATCACACGCCGCTGGGGCGTGACCTTCAGCCCGCGTTCCCGCAAGACCTCACAAAGCTCGTCGACAGGTCTCATTGCAATCCGCTATTGAATGATAACTACTAGTAACTCATACGTATTGTACAATGCCTTGTGGTGCGGCGTCAAGTCTGGTGCTACTTGCGGCCCGCGGCAGTTGCGGCGTATCCTTCATGGGCTTGAATTCGAGATCCCGGACCAGCCGCCGCGATGCATCCCCCAGCCGTTGCCTCCGTAGCACTGGCTGGCATGCTGGAAACACAGGCCTGGCCGGGGGGACACAGGGACGATGCTTTGCCCTTCCTGGCAGCTTTCGAGGCCGTGTCAAGCCAGCCTGCGCGATTCCTGACCGGGTATTGCGTAGCTGCGAAGGCGCTCAGGAGATAATGCTTACGGTGAGGTGACAGACACACAGTGCCATGAGGATTCCGATGTGACACTCTCCGTCATCATTCCCGTCCACAACGGTGGCGACGATTTGCGCCTTTGTCTGGATGCGCTGGAGGTATCCACCCGTTACCCAGACGAGATCATCGTTGCTGATGATGCCTCGACCGACGGGTCTGGCCATCTGGCCCGCCAGCGCGGGGTGGGGGTCCTCAGCTTAGACGGACCGTCCCACGGTCCAGCTTTCGCCCGCAACCGGGGCGCCGAGAAGGCCTGTGGTGACATCCTGGTCTTCCTCGACGCTGACGTAGCCATCCATTGTGACGCCCTGGCCAGAATGGAGCGCTACCTGACCGAACGTCCAGAAATCGCCGCGGTGTTCGGGTCATACGATGCCGAGCCGCGGGCTGGCGGCCTGGTCAGTCGCTACAAGAACCTCCTGCATCACTACGTCCATCAGCATAGCCGGCGAGAGGCTTCCACCTTCTGGGGAGCCTGTGGTGCCATCCGCCGCGAGGCCTTTGCCGCTCTCGGGGGCTTCAACGAGGACTATGCGCGCCCCAAGATCGAGGACATCGAGTTTGGAGTACGCCTGCGGCGTGCAGGTCATCGAGTCTGGCTGTGTGCCGATGTACAGGTGACACACCTCAAGCGCTGGACCTTCGCCGGCCTACTGCGCGCCGACATCTTTGACCGGGCCATCCCCTGGACCCGCCTGATCCTTCAGAATACCCGCCTACCCTCCGAGTTGAACCTGGATATCAGGAGCCGGTTGAGCGCCCTCGCGGCGTGGGCAGGATTGGCCTTGCTGCTGCTTGCTTTCTGGAGGCCTTGGGCCGTGGTAGGCACGGCCCTGAGCCTGGCCGTGGTCTCGGTGCTGAATGCCGACCTCCATCGCTTCTTCCACCGCCAGGGCGGGTTCTGGTTCGCCACCGGCGCGGCGGGGCTGCACCTGCTCTATTTGCTGTACAGCAGCCTGGTCTTTGCCCTAGTCGTCGCACAGACCGTGCTGGCCCGGCTGTATGCTCGCCTCTGGAAGTGACAATCGTCGCGGTAGCCAGAGGCTAGCAGCAGACTCTACCCTTGATGCTGACTGGAGCCTCGGCTGGCGCAACTGACCTTGGAGAGGTGTAAGAATAGCTGCGCCTCCTGCGCAAGGGCATCGCGCCCTTCGATCCCCTGGAGCTGGCTCGGCGCACGGACGCCACTCGCTCGGGGCGTTTATGCAGCTCCCTTCCCCTCGGACCGCAACAGTGATCTGACGAACGTCAGGTCTTGCAGAGTCAACTCACGCAACAGAAACAAACAAGCGAGGATGATGGCTGACCCTCCCGCCAGCTTCAGGATGACCCAGGCTCCCGGAGTGTGCCAGGCGCTGGCGAGAGCGTAAGCTATCAACGTGGTCAATCCGATACGTATGATCGTAGCCAGCGAGGGTGCTACTCCGGTTCGCCGGTGTACGCCCCACAAGGTGATTGCCGCTCCAAGGGAGGCCAGGGCAGCCGTCGCCGCTGCTGCTCCGAGCGCACCGAAACGAGGCACCACCAGCAAACATGCCGCCACCAACGCCGCCACCAACGGGCCCGACAGCGCGAAGGGCCAGCTAGGGCGCGCCTCCGCGATAAGGATGGTGGCATTGATGCGGATCATCGTCAGCGCCAAACCCGCAAAGACCAGCAAGGCCACAAGTGGAGCCGAAGGCAAGTATTGGTGGCTGTAGATCAAGGGCACGATCTCGGATGCTGCGCCGGCCAGCAGCCCACCAAACGGCACCAGGCACAATACTAGACGGATGGCCTGTCTGATTGTGGCTCGAGAGATCTCAGTTTGCCCGTCTCGCGACAGTTGGCTAACCGTCGCCAGGAGAAGCGGCGAGAATGAGGTGGCTAGCATGGCCAGCGGTGTCGTAGTCAGGTTCTGTGCGGCTCCGTAGAAGCCCGCTGCCGGAGCTGGCCCAGCCCACGCCTTGACCGCCAGAAGGTCCACGCGCGTGTAGAGCCTCACGGCCATGCCGTAGCCGAGAAGAGGCATGGCGTAACCTCCCAGTTCGCGCAGCGAGATGCCGAATTGTCTCGATAGGGTGGGGCGGGCGAAGACCAGTGCTACGATGACTTGGCCGACCGAGGAGCCGATGGTGGCCAGGATCGCCCCCACAACGGAGAAACCAAGCCCTACCAGGATCAGGACCAGGACGAGTCGGCCGATCCATCCAACCGCCATGATCAGCGCCGCCTGACCGAAGCGACCGCGACCGATCAGAATAGAGCTGAGCAGGTGGCTCATGGTGAAGATAGGGATCTCCACGGCAAAAAGGCGCAGATACCTGGTCAGTTCGGGGGAGCCCAGCCACGAGGCCAGGATTGGCGCCACCAGCACCAGAAGCCCGGCCGCGGCCACGCCGATCACAAGCTGAACCTGAAGCAGCGTTGAGGCGACCGCTCGCCAGTCCGTGGACTCGGCCACAAACTTCACAGTTGTAGATCTGAACCCTAGACTGGCGCTTAGTTCGATCCATACGACTATGCTCGAGGCTGTAACGAACAAGCCATATAGCTCGGGACCAAGGATACGGGTAACGAAGGCGGTTATCAAGAGGCCGACGGGCAGGGCCAGAATCTCTACAGTGAGAAATTGAAGGGTCCCGGCCGCCGCACGCCTACCGTGCGCCATGCCAACTTCCAGTGCTTCCTGGGCGCTCGCGCCGCCGGGCACCGGTGGTTCAGTCACGTCGATACTCAACGCCCCACACCATCTTTGGAGTCACGAGACCTAGGGTTCGGCGCCGTGGCCAGTCTGGGAGCCTACGGGTGTGGGGACAGAACGGTCAGATCGACGGGCAGCGAGCTCAGCGATCAGCGAGAGGTACCGCTTCAGGTGGGCTTCGGCCGTCCAGTTCTGCTGGTAAGCCTCGTAGCCCTTTTGGCCCAGCTCACGTCGATACGAAGGGTTGTCCAGTAGACGGTCCATGGCCTGCCGCAAGCCTTCTTCCGTGTCGTAGAGCAACCCGCCGGAGCTCTCTTCAACGATCTCTGCCAATGCGCCCAGATTCCTGGCGATGACGGGCGTCCTGTGCCTGAAGGCCTCCATGGTCACCAGACTGAATACCTCAAAGCACAGAGAGGGAACGATCAAGGCGACGGCTTGTTCGTACAGGCCCTGCAACCGGCCCTCGGGAAGTTGGCCCAGGAAGCGGATGTTGGCGCTCCCTTCGGCCAACTGTCGTAGGCGGGGCTCGTAGCTGCCGCTGCCGGCGATCAACAGCCGGGCCTGGGGGTGAGCGCGGAAGACCGGGATGATCGTCTGCACGCCTTTGAGCTTCTCCAGGCGCCCCACAAAGAGGAAATAGGGCTCCACCTGTGCTTCGCCAACGACGTCCTCAGGGATGAGCGATGCGGGTCCTGGCGAGGGGACAAAGCCGGGGAGGTGCACAATCGGGAAGTCGAACCCCATCTGGCGGTGCTGGTGTTTGCTGAAAGACGACAAGGCGATGAAGGTGTCCACATGCCTGGCTGCGGATTCCAGCAAGCCTAGATACCGCCACCATTGCGGGGGTCGCTTTTGAAAGAGGCTACAGGTGAGACAGTGCGGCTGCGTGCAGGGAGCGCGGTTGAACCTGAATAGCACGTGGGTGGGACATACCAGCCAATACTCGTGCATGGTGTAGAGTTTGATGCCGTTCCCCAGTTCAAGGACCTTTGGCCCGCCGACGAGGGATATGTTGTGATAGTTGATTACGTCAAAGGGCTTTTCCAGAATCTGTCGCATGCGGGCCGACTTGAACAAAGGGAAGCCTGTCTGCTGCGTGGCCAGCGGCGACAGAAAGCCAAACCGGCTTTTCAGTCCGTGCACGGTCACATGGGGATGGTCGTCATAGGTTCCCGCGCCTTCTTGGCCGGAGAGCATGCGGTACGAATCGAGGCAGTGGATCACCTCCACGTAGTGCCCGCGCTGTGCCAACTCGTTTGACAACTGATGCACGAAGATCCCATCCCCGCCGAAATTGTAGGGGGGATAGAAGGTGGTGATCATACAGAAACGAAGAGGCCGATCATTCATCCTGGGCTCTATTGCAGGGCACGCCTGATGCGGCGCGGAACACTACGGGCGGTAACGTACAGGGGAAACAAGCGCGTGGTCATCAAATCGAAGAGCCGCTTGTTGCGCAGATAGTAGGTATCTACGCGCTCCAGAGTGTAAGGGTCGCTGTCTGGACCCACCAGGGCCAGCTTATCAGAGCAGGCGCAGGCAAAATGCTGCCGAGCGATGGCCAGGCTGCGCTGATCAAAGCGTCCGTAGGGATAGGCAAAGGACACGACAGGGGTGCCCAAGGCATCTTCGATGATCTTCTTGGATTGACAGATCTCTGCCTCCACCCGGTCCTGGGGCGCCTGGGTCAGGTCAGCGTGGGTTAGGGTGTGGGCGCCAACGGCGATACCAGCCGATTGCATCTCCCCAATCTCGGGCCAACTCAGCATCGAACGCCCGTAGAGAGAAGGCAGCCGACTAGCAGGCTCTGTCTTTCTTCCCTCTCCTACGGTTAGAAAAACGGTGGCACGCATCCCGTAGCGCTCCAGCACCGGGAAGGCTTCCTCGTATACAGACTGGTATCCATCGTCGAAGGTAATCACCAGGGATCTCTGAGGGAAGGGCGCCCCTCGCTGTGGCCAGTCCACGGCCTCCAACAGGTCCAGCGTCCGAAATCCGCTCTCAAACAAATGGGCCATGGCCCGTCGAAACAATTGAGGCGGGAAGGAAATGACCGATGGTCGATCATCGATGGCGTGAAAGGTCAGTACCGGAAGAGAAGCAGCCAATATCGTCAGACCTCTCGCTCCACGCGCCAGGGCACGAGGTGCCTGGCCGACAACTGGAGAAGCAGGTTGAAGCCGACACCCAAGGCGCCAATCACCGCCAGGCTGGCGTAAAGTTCCTCTGTACGCAATGTCTGCCAGGCGAGCCAGATCATTTCGCCTAGCCCTTCGCGAGCGGATACCAGTTCGACGGCGATGGTGAACAGTAGCGCGATGTTGAGGGCCAGCCTCGCCCCGACTAGCACCAGAGGAAGGCTGCCCGGGGTCACGACGCGCGTCAGCACTTTGAACGGACTGGCGCCGTAGTTCTCCGCTACCTCGAAGTGGATGGGACTGATCTGGCGGACCCCGGCCATGCTGTTGATGAGCATGGGAAAGAAGGTCCCCACCGCGATCGTGAACTCGTCTACCGAGGTCAGGGTGCCGGATCGCCGTGTCGGTCGGTCCGTGCTGATGATGTTCATTTACACCTTGCGTTGGTTCATAGATATCCTAGGCCGCGCAGGCGTTGTTCGATCAGGCGGGCATCCTTTTCGGCCAGCTCTGCAGCTTCCTGTGGTTCCGTCACAGGAGGTGAGGCGACGCGCTTGATGGGATGCCGCTGCAGGAGCTCCGGGTCGAAGAGTTCGGTCAACACGCGGCCGTCCAAGTCGCTGGAGACGGGCTGGCCCTGCATGTAGTACACGGTGGGAGCGATGTCGTACTGGGTCACCACGGGCAGCGCTGCACCGGCTCGCACCTCAGGCCCATAGGCGATGAAGATGCCCTCCGTTCGATGCGAACCGCTCCACTGCTCCAACGGCCTCTGGTTCTGGATCGTTGCTGCCTTGCCTTCTCCAGGGACATCATACTGAATCTCGTCCCGTAGCACATCATAGTCCCACTCAACCGCCAGATCCGCCGCCCTACCCACGAAGGGCCCTCGGTACAGCTCCTCTCTCCGGTGAACATGGCGCACGGCGGGCCGTCCTGTGGCCAGATCGGTCAGTGCCAAGAAGGCCGCGCGCACATCTTCGCACACGCTGTCATAGTCCTCGGGCGCCACGCATCCCCGGGCCTGCCGGCCCTGCAAGTTGACCACCAGGCGGCTGCCATGCTTCAGGGGAAAGACCTTGGTGCGCGCCCAGTCTATATCCGCAAAGTCCCGCGCGGCCACGGCCGCCGCGTGCCGACGGGGAAAGGCCGTGCGCAGCCTGTATTGCAGGGCTGGCGGCAGAATGTGCCTCCCTGTGCGCAGCAGGCTGCGCTGCAGCCGTGTCCCAGGGCTGACCGGGCGCGTGCGGGGGTGTAGCCACCCCAGGCGAGCAAGCAATAAATCCATTCGCACTCGCCATGGCCGGCTGGGACCGAATCCGTGATCGGATAGTACGATGATAGTAGCTTCGTTGCCGGCCTGCCAAATGAGCTGGGTGAGTTGGCTATCCAGCAGTTCATACAGCTCGCGCACTGGTCGCCAGGTTGGGTTGTCAGTGGATGGCGGTCCCTCGCCCCAATAGAAGTGCTGCATGCGATCCGTGGCGACATAGACGACCATCATCAAATCCCACGGGGCCATCCGCATGACATGCAGCGCAGCCTGCGTGCGCGCCTCCACCATCTGCCTGACGGGGGATGGCAGCCCATCCTGATGCGGGCGCGCCGCTCCCAGGCCATGGCGGAGCTGGCTCAAGTTGGGGATATCCAGGACGTAGGCGATGCCGGCCTGGCGGATCTCCTCTGCCAGGCTGGCCGGGTGGGCAAACCCAGGGCTGTCTGTGCTCGGAGCGTCCATGCCACTGATCATGCAACCGTTGATCGGATCGGCAGGGTAGCTGATCGGCACGTTGAGCACGTTGACGCGTTGGCCGGCCGCGCTCAGCAGGCGCCAGAAGGGATCGCGCTGCCGATCTCGACCCATCATGGGGTGCCAGACTTCGTCTTCCCGCAAAGTAATCCGTCCGAAGTCAAAGACCCCATGCTTGCCGGGATTGCAGCCCGTCACGATAGAAGACCACGCTGAGGCGGAGCTCATGTTGGGGTAAGCGTGCAGCGCACCCCAGGCGCCCTCGCGCATCAGGCGCGCGAAGGTTGGCAGGCCCCCGGCTGTGGCCCATGGCCGGATCAGGTCAAACGTGGCCCCATCTAGACCGATGATCAGAGTGCGTTGGCTGATACGATCTGTGCCGATGTGGTCAATGGATACCATCATGAGTATCTTCCATGCAACCCATAACCCCGTAGGACGCCGCGAGACCGCAGGCGGGCGCAAGACCCACTCCCACCTACGGGATCTCCGTCTCTTCTCAGAGGTATCCCAGGTCTCTCAGGCGAGTCGGCTCCCCCCCGTATCTTGGGCGCTGCGGATGTGCTTGAGCAGAGATAGGGCAAAGCTGAGATCGGACGCGGTTAGCTCGCCTAGGACAAACAGAAGCAGCAGCACGACGCCACACAGGGCGAGTAGTTGCGGAATCACCCACACGCCCGGGGCGTGCCATGCACTGGCTAGAGCATAAGCTAGGGCGCTGGTCACGACAACGTGGGTAAGAGTGTGGGCGCCAAAAGTGATAGCAGCCGATCGCATCTCTCGAATCTCGCGCCAACTCAGCATCGGACGACCATGGAGAGAAGGCAGCCGCCTGGCAGGCTCGGTACTCGTCTGCTCACCCACGGTCAAGAAAACGGTGGCGCACATTCCGTAGCGCTCCAGCACGGGGAAGGCTTCCTCGTACACAGATCGATATCCGTCGTCGAAGGTAATCACCACGGATCGCTGCGGCAAGGCAACCCCTCGCTGTAGGCAATCGATGGCTTCCAACAGGTCCAGCGTGTGAAATCCGCTCTCGTGCAACCGGGCTATGGCCCGTCGAAACAACGGTGTGGGGAAGGAGATGACGGATGGTTGATCATCGAGGGCGTGAAAGGTCAAGACCGGAAGAGAAGCAGCCAATATGGTCAGACCTCTCTCTCCGCGTGCCAGGCCACAAGGCGCCTGGCTGAGAACTGGAGAAGCAAGTTGAAGACGATGCCCAACGCGCCGATCACCGCCAGGCTGGCGTAGAGTTCTTCCGTGCGCAGTGTCTGCCAGGCGAGCCAGATCATCTCCCCTAGCCCCTCGCGAGCGGATACCAGTTCGACGGCGATGGTGAACAGTAGCGCGATGTTGACGGCCAGGCGCGCACCGACCAGCACGAGAGGAAGGCTGCCCGGGATGACGACGCGCGTCAGCACCTGGAGCGGGTTAGCGCCGTAGTTCTCCGCTACCTCGAAGTGGATGGGACTGAGCTGACGGACCCCGGCCATACTGTTGATGAGCATGGGAAAGAAGGTTCCCACCGCGATGGCAACTACTTTGGAGGACTCTCCGATGCCAAAGATGATCATGATCAGGGGCAGGACGGCGATCTTGGGGAGAGGATGGACGGCCGCCACGAGGGGATCGAGGGCATCGCGCAGCGGTCTCCACCAGCCCATAGCCAGCCCCACTAGCAGGCCCGGGACACCGCCAAGAACGAGACCGAAGACCACGCGGAGGAGCGTGGCACGTGTGTGCGTGACCAACTCGCCGCTCCTGAGCAGCCGGACAATGGTCATGACCACAACCGACGGGGCGGGGAAGAAAAGGGCTGACAACCGGCCGCTGTGCACCGACCACTCCCAGACCGTCAGGGTGCACAGCACAATGAGGGCCGGCAGCCACGACCTGAGACGCCACCGAGCCTGGCGCCGGACATCTCTCACAAAGGTATCCATAGGCTCCTACGCACTTCGTCTTCTAACATCTCCCAGATGTGCCATTTGATTCTCATCACTTCTGGCATATCTCTGGCTGAGAGGTCTCGCGGTCGGCCGAGGGGGACAGGGATCTCCTCTCGGATGCGGCCGGGTCGCCCGCTCATTACGCAGACGCGATCACCCAGCAGGATCGCCTCCTCGATGTCATGAGTCACGTAGACGACCAGTTTCTGGTGGTCCTTCCAGATTCTGAGCAACTCTTCCTGGAGCACCAGCCTGGTTTGGGTATCCAGGGAGCCAAAAGGCTCATCCATCAGCAGTATCTGGGCATCGGCCACGAAGGCTCGGGCTATGCCCACCCGCTGGCTCATGCCGACCGACAACTCATGAGGGTAGCTGTTAGCGAAGGAGGCCAGCCCCACCTTCTCAATGAAGCTCCGCGCCCGGTCGTTGCGTTCATGCCGGCCCACTCTTTGCATCTCCAATCCGAAGGCCACATTGTCCAAGACCGTCATCCAGGGAAACAGGCCATGCTCCTGAAACACCATGGCGCTCCGGGGCCGGTTGTTGGCCGGAACCTCGCTGAAGATGATCTGACCAGAAGTGGGTTCCAGTAACCCGGCGATGAGCTTGAGCAGCGTTGTCTTGCCGCAGCCGCTGGGTCCGACTATGCACAGGAACTCCTGTTCCTCAGCGGTGAAGGACACATCCTTTAGGGCATGGACGATACCATTCCGGCCTCGAAACTCCCTGCACAGTCTCTGAACCTCGAATCTCATCCCCTCGTGCCTACCACACTCTGTACTTCATTCCTTCTCAGTTGTGCCCTACCAGGCGCGGATCCCTAAACCACGGCTCCGTGATCGTAACGCGCCGAGGCTGGACCCCGATCAACATCGCTGACCATTCTCATCCTTGAGGGTCCGTTGGATCCGGCGGCGGGACCTTGGAGATGAACCTCCGGAACTTCCCCTTATCCTCTGGCAGCCGGTCCACGATTTGCACATCAAAACTGACTGGCTCACTCAGATACTCGAGGACCTGTTTGCGGACCCGTGCCAGCGTTGATTCCCCGGGATGCTTCCAGAGCACAAGCTGGAGAACAAGGTGATCGAGGCTTTCCTGGGTGTACCGGTATTGATCGATTCCGTCAACGGTTTTCATGATCACCCCCAGATTGATTGTTGACAGAATCTTCCCGCTGGGCAGCCTGAGCACGTCATCTTGCCTGCCCAGAGGTGCGCTGATGAGGGGGAAAGTTGAACCGCACGAGCACTGTTCTTCGATCGGTCTGCAGATGTCTCCCAGGCGGAAACGAATGAAGGGCATCATATAGCCGTACAGGCTGGTTACCACGACCTCGCCAGGCTTCCCCGGCTCCGCCATCTGACCATTGTCGTCCAGGCACTCGAGGATCAACTGGTCTGCATTCACATGAAGGCCCTCATGCGCACGGCAATCGGACGCCAGTTCCGCGAACTGAGTGCACACGTAGAAGTTGAACAACTCCACATCCAGGTCGGCCAGCACCCTTTTCCTGAGGCCGTCGTCAAACACCTCTTGGGAAGTGATAAGTATCCTCGGTTGGAAAATCTCGCTCAGCCGGTAGTCGAGATGATGAAGAATAGCCCTCAGCTTGCTGGGGGCGATCCTGAACACGGTGGGTTGGATCCTTTGCAGATGCTGTATTTGCTCTTCCACCGTAAGACTCTGGGGGAAAGTATAGGTACGGTAGAGCCCAAGGCGGTTCATCAGGCTGGGCGGCCGCCTCCAGGACAGAAAGTGGACGAGCCGATCCCAGGGGCGAACGCCAGCGGTGTGCAGTGCCCGAAAGCCGACCAGGGTCCGCGTTTGCGCCTCGCGAGCATCGTGATAGGCGGCAAAGGGCTTACCCGTGCTTCCGCTACTTAGGCTAACCTCACAGGATGAAGGGTCCACCCCCTTGGCCAGGGCTCCCTCTACACCAGCGGCTCTGAGGGCCTCTTTGCTGGTTATCGGCACACGCTTCAAATCCTCTAGCGTGCGAACATCCTGCGGGGTAAGGCCGGCAGAGCGGAATAGAGTGCGGTAGTAGGGCACGCTCTCATAGGCGTGCCCAAAGACCGCCCGAAGCTTGCCCTCCTGTAGCTCCTTCAGTTCCTCGGGGGGCAGGTAGCGGTTTCGAAGCAGCCTACGTAACTCCAGGATCCTACTGACCATAGAACCCTCTTTTCGGCCCAAGAGGCCGGCTCGTACGTCACTGCCCGGCTGTGCCGAGCACCTGGCTGGCATAATCGATGAAGCTGGGATCGTAGAACTGGTCTGGGGGGACAACGGAGTCCAGGTATCCCTTCTCCACAGCCCATTCCTGGAAGTCGAGGAGGCTTTGAACGTTGACATGTCCATCGTCGTAGAAGTCGTACCAGCAAGCCGCCTTCAAGAACTCCTCGTCCAGCCCCGAGAATTCCGCCATGATCTCCAGGTTGCGCTCGGTCTTTCCTTGATTGTACTGCCGCACGCCTCTTAGATAGGCGACCATGAAGCGCCGTCCTGCATCCGGATTGGTTTCCAGCAGGCTGGGGCCGTAGACGACGGTCACGTGCTGCTCCCCCGGCGCCAAGTCGTTGTAGGGTATCCACAGAACAGCGTTCCCCGTCTGCACGTGGCGGGTCGCCCAGGGCTCCGAGGCCATGGAGAGATCTATCGTGCCCTGCGCCATGGCCTCGAGCTCTGCTGGCTGAGGCATATACGTGAGCTGCAAATCATCCAGTGCTAGGCCGGCAGTATCCAGTAGCTTCTCCAGATAGTATTCCTCCATGCTCGCGGATCTAAGGGGCATGGTTCGCCCCTCCAGTTCGGCGACACTATCCAAATCCCCCGTTTCAAAGAGCTCCCGCCTGACGACCAGGGCGCCTGACGAGCAGCCCGTCGTCCCGATATGGCCCTTGTCCGCCACAACCTTGATCTCAGCACCCCGCGCTATGGCGTTCAGGTAGTAGACCCCGAAGCCGGCTATCACATCGAGTTCGCCCTTAGTCAACAGGGGAGTGGCCTCCTCACCTGCCATCTCCACAAACTCGACCTCAAGTCCCTCCTCGGCGAAATAGCCCTCCGCTTGCGCGATATAGTAGGGGGCGAAGGAGAGAAACGGCTGGCTGGTCACCTTGAGGTGCACAGGCTCTTGCTGGCTGGGGACTACCGTGGGAGACGCACAGGCGTACACGAGTAGAGCAAGGTTCGCCGCTAGCAAGACATACATGGTCCGCCGAATTCGTTCGTTCCTTGGCCACGATTTGTAGACCTGGCTCAGCGTCATCTAGACTCCTTCGTGCATTCCGCCCGCCATTAGCTGGAGGACTGGTAGCTTA
>Ga0299912_10003647_pt1 | contig 12573 bp, 13 predicted proteins | sample RVTome_2_FD_207667 | JGI IMG/M metagenome (GOLD analysis project Ga0299912, IMG submission 207667) | Soil microbial communities from uranium-contaminated site in the Upper Colorado River Basin, Wyoming, United States - RVT95D214 (version 2) ... | reverse complement strand
ATAGAGGTTACAGGTGCTGGCTACGAACCAAAGGGAGAGTTTAAAGGGTCTGAGATTGATATCAAGAATAGTAAATCCCTCCAGTTGCTTCTTCAGGGCGGACTCCTCTGTAGTGATGCCGTCTTAGGAGAAAAAGAGAGCAAGTGGTTTGTCAAAGGCGATCCTACAGAAGGTGCCTTGGTTGTCGCTGCAGTAAAGGCAGGCTTGCATGAGATGGAGATGAGGCTTGAAAACCCGAGGATCGAAGAAATCCCTTTTAGTTCTGAGAGAAAGCGCATGACGACCATCCATCAAATGGCGGATGGTAAAAAAACGGCCTTTATGAAAGGTGCTCCTGAAGTGGTTTTGGAAAAGAGTTCTCATATCTTAGTAGATGGTGAGATAAGGGAACTGGGAGAAAAAGAAAGGGGTAACATCTTAAAAGCGAACGAAGAAATGGCACAAGCGGCATTGAGGGTTCTTGGGTTTGCATATAGAGAATGTACCGAACCGGTTGAATGCTCAGAGGAACATCTCGAGCATCACATGATTTTTATAGGCCTCGCAGGGATGATGGACCCACCGAGAGAGGAAGCGATCGAAGCCACAAGGGTATGCAAACAGGTTGGCATTAAACCCATCATGATTACAGGGGACCACAAACTAACTGCCGTCGCCATTGCCAGAGAGATTGGCATCTATAAGGATGACGACAGGGTTTTGACCGGTGAAGAATTGGAGAAGATGCCGGACGAAGAGTTCGAGAAGATCGTAAATAAAGTCACTGTCTATGCCAGGGTTTCACCGATGGATAAGCTAAAGATTGTCAAGGCCTGGAAAGCAAGGGGTGAAGTGGTAGCGATGACTGGCGATGGCGTGAATGATGCCCCGGCCCTCAAACATGCGGATATCGGAATCGCCATGGGGATCACCGGCACGGAGGTGACCAAAGAGGCCTCGGATATGGTTCTAAGCGATGATAATTTTGCCACCATTGTGAAGGCCATCGAACGGGGCAGATGGATTTACGACAATATCAAGAAATACCTCACCTACCTCCTCCGATGTAATATTACAGAAGTGGCGGTCATCGGTGGGGTGGTCATCATTTCGGGCCCGGAATATCTGCCACTCCTTCCAGCAGCCATCTTGTATATGAACCTTGCAACGGATGGACTTCCTGCCCTCGCCTTAGGTATCGCTCCTCCTGATCCGGACCTTATGCAGAGACCGCCGAGGGATCCCAAGGAGAGTGTCTTTTCCTGGGATGTAAGGGCTTTTATTATCTTGGCTCTTTTAATTGAGGTCCCCTTCTTCTACTACCTCTTCTATAATGAGCTCACCGACCTCACCCATGCCAGGACAGAGATTTTCTTTCTTTTCATCATTATCGAGCTCATCATCGCACTGAACTTCCGTTCTATGAGATACAGCATATTCAAAGCCCGGCCTCACAAATGGCTTCTCTTGGCCATTGGCTGGGAGTTGGTATTGATTGCCGTATTGATTCAGATCCCTTCCGTACGCGATGCTTTTGGGATCATTAAACCTTCATTCTCTGATCTTCAGATCATATTGGGTTTTGGCATCATTGTATTTATCTCCATGGAGGTCATCAAAGTGATTTTGAGGAAGAAGATGTCTCCGGGAAAAAGGATGTCTGTTTAGAAAAAAACCACTGGGCGCTTAGCGCCGAACGCATAACGATCATCCATCTGATAAAAAGCCCTCTTGGTTAAATGGAAGAGGGTTTTTTATTCTCTTGTGAAATCAGAGGAAATTTTTTAAGATAATAAAAAATGTCAACCCTGAAGGATTGAGTTACAATACTATACCAAACTGTAACTCAAGGCTTTAGCCTTGACTTTAAAGGGGAACTAATATGAAGAAGCCTTTGGTTGGAATTCTGATGGGAAGTGACAGTGATTTACCTGTTATGGAAAAGGCAGCAGAGGTGTTGAGGGAGATGGGTGTCCCCTTTGAAATGGATATCAGTTCCGCCCACCGGTTGCCTGAAAAGACGGCCAACTATGCTAAAACAGCGAGGGAGCGTGGCATCGAGGTATTGATTGCCGGAGCAGGGATGGCAGCCCACCTGGCTGGAGTTGTTGCGGCCCATACCACGTTGCCAGTCATTGGTATTCCACTTAAATCCGGGGCGCTCGATGGGGTGGATGCTCTTTACTCTACGGTCCAGATGCCACCCGGCGTTCCCGTTGCCACCGTTGGCATTGATGGAGCGAAAAACGCGGCCTATTTAGCCTGTGAAATCCTCTCGATCAAATATCCCGAGATCGCAAAAAAATTAGAGGATTTCAGATCGAGGACGAGAAAGTCACTGGAAGAAAAATCAGTGGCCCTGAAGAAGGGGAAGATTTAAGTCGATGACCTTCTCATCTCGCCGGCCTGCAATCTTTTTAGACAGGGATGGAACGCTCATCGAAGACAGGGGATATTTTCAATCCCTGTCGGATATCGGTTTTTACCCCGATACCTTCTCGGCCCTTCGGCAAATCAAAGACCGCTATCTCCTCTTCATTGTCACCAACCAAGCAGGCATTGGGCTTGGAGTTCTCAGCCATGAGGATGTGGAGCGCATCAACAACCATATTGTAAAGACCCTTGCCCAGGAAGGGGTGACCATTTCCAGGGTCTATTACTGCCCCCACAACCGAGGTCAGGGCTGCGAGTGCATCAAGCCAAATCCTTATTTTGTCCTGGAGGCAGCTCGGGAATTTGATCTCGATCTCTCCCGTTCTTTTTCGATAGGGGATCACCCCCATGATGTGGAATTGGCGAGGAATGTGGGAGCCCGGGGAATATATCTCCTGACGGGTCACGGGCAGCAACACCTACATGAACTTCCTTTAGGAGTATCGGTCGCCGGAAATATGGAAGAAGCAATCGACATAATTCTAAATAGAGATGTTCCATCTCAAAAAAAGACGGGGATCATCGGTCAAGCCGCAGAGACGATCAAGAAGGGAGGGATCGTTGCCTTCCCGACGGAGACCGTATACGGTTTGGGGGCAGATGCCTTCAATCCCCTTGCCGTTGCTCGAATCTTCGAAGTCAAGAAAAGACCTTATTTCGATCCTCTCATCATCCATATCGCCCGTCCTGCCGATCTGGAGAAGATCGTCTTAAACATTCCATCTAGGGCCGAGAAGTTAATCGAACGATTCTGGCCAGGTCCACTAACCTTAGTTCTTTCCAAGAGACAGGAGGTCCCCGATATTGTCACCGCCGGGCTTTCGACCGTTGCTGTCCGCATCCCATTGCATCCCATTGCATTGGAATTGATTGAACTGGCAGATTGTCCCATCGCTGCACCGAGCGCCAATCCCTTTGGTTATCTGAGCCCGACCACTGCTCAACATGTTCGAGAACAATTGGGAGATGAGGTTGATCTCATATTGGACGGGGGACCATGTGAAGTGGGAGTGGAATCCACCATCCTCTCTTTTTTAGAAAAAAGGCCCAGGCTTTTGAGACCAGGTGGAGTCTCGCTCGAGGAGGTCGAATCGATTATTGGAAAGGTGGAGATTGACCCGGTTAAAGAAGAGAGGCCTTCTGCCCCCGGGATGCTGGCCAGACACTATGCGCCGCGAACACCGATTGTCCTGGATTGGAGTGACAAAGACCTCGGTTCCTATGAAGGCAAAAAGATTGGACTGCTTGCCTTTCAGGAGCCTGTCAATTGTTTGAAGTTTGATCACGTGGAGGTGCTTTCGAAGAAGGGGGATTTCAGAGAAGCGGCAGCAAACCTGTTTGCAGCGATTCGTCGATTGGACGCCGTCAAGTTGGATCTGATTCTGGCGGAACCTGTTCCTGAAGTTGGCCTGGGAAGGGCGATCATGGACCGCCTCCGCCGTGCCAGTCACAAGGGGAGATAAAATCAATGAAGAAAGTTATCTTTGCTCTTTTATTTCTTTTTCCACTTTCCACCTTTTACTCTCCACATTCCTTTGGTCTTCCAGCGGAGGATATCGAGCTCGTGACCGATGCCCAGTATTTTCTGGTGGCAAAGAAGATGATTCAGGAGGCGAAAACTTCCATTCGGGTAATGATGTTTGAGATGGGATATTACGAAAAGCATCCCAATACCCTATCCAATCTTTTAATTAAAGAGTTGATTGAGGCAAAAAAGCGCGGGGTTAAGGTTGAAGTGATCCTGGAGATAAGAGAGGGGAAGGATCGGACCACTGAGCGAAATCGGCAGACCGGAAAGATTCTATCCAAGGGAGGTGTGGAGGTGATCTACGATCCCCTCTTTAAAACGATGCATGCGAAATTGATGGTTGCGGACGGAGAGCTTATCCTGTTAGGAAGTACAAATTGGGTCTTCTCCTCTCTGACCAATAACAATGAGGTCTCCGTCCTCATTAAGTCAAAAGAGTTGGTAAAAGCATTGATCGACTATTTCAATCAGGTAAAAGCCACTGGCACTAAAAAATAGAGTTATTGTAACTCAACCCTTTAGGGTTGATCATAATCATGGCTAAAGCCATGAGTTACAAAAGGGCTTCCATGACCACAATGCTCATCGATTCTCATGCCCATCTTGAGATGCCTGATTTTAGAAAGGACCTCGAAGAGGTTCTCCTGAGAGCGAAGGATTCTGGCATCGAATATATCTTCACCGTTGGAACCGAGAAGAAAGATTGGAAGAGGGCGCTCGAAATTGCCAGTTCCTATCCCAATATTTACGCCATCCTCGGCGTCCATCCCCATAATGCGAAAGAGATCGATCATGAGACCTATCCGGCCTTGAAGAAGCTCTGCCAGCACGAGAAAGTCAAAGCCTATGGAGAGATTGGCTTGGACTTTTATAGAAACCACTCTCCCAGGGATATCCAGTTGAACCGATTCCGGGAGCAGATTCAGCTGGCGAGGGAACTCAAACTTCCCATCGTGGTCCATGATCGGGAGGCCCATCAGGAGACCCTCGAAATCCTGAAATCTGAAAAGGTATGGGAAAATGGAGGGATCATCCACTGCTTTTCAGGGGATGAGAAGATGGCGAAAGCTTGTATCGATATGGGTTTTTACATTTCAATCCCCGGAAGCATCACCTATAAAAATGCAGGCCCATTTCACGAAATCGTTAAAAGACTTCCCTTGGAGTCCCTTCTCATCGAGACCGATGCCCCCTTCTTAACCCCTGTGCCCTTCCGGGGAAAGAGGAATGAGCCAAGTTATGTTCGATATACAGCCCATAAGGTAGCGGAGATCAAGAAGATCCCTTTTGAAAAAGTGGCCGACGTGACAACCGAAAACGCACTGAGGGTTTTTAGATTGAAAGTTTAATCCTAATTTTAGTGATGATTTTATAAACCAAGACCCGCCAAGGGAGGGGAAGCATGTTTGGGAATTTTATTGTAGAGGAGAATCGTCTATGAAGCCAGCCATCATCATCGTCGATATGGTGAAGGATAATTTAAAAGTGGGATCCAGCCATCCCATCACCCAGGAAGCAAGGGCGATCCTTCCTCAACTACAGCGGTTATTAAAAGAGAGCCGGAAGAGGAAAATTCCCATCGTCTTTGCTTGCGATAGTTTTATGCAAGGGGACTTCATCTTCAAGGGAAAGATGAAGGTTCACTCCCTCCGGGGGACAAAAGGTTCAGAGGTAGCAGACGAATTGATGCCTGAGCCAACCGATATCATCTTAACCAAGAGGCGCTTCAGTGCCTTCTTCAAAACCGACATCGATATGACCCTTCGTGTTCTCGGTGCGGATACAATTGCCGTAACAGGAATCACCACTGAAGGCTGTGTATTGATGACGGCGATGGATGGCCTCTGCCACGATTTTTCAGTTATCATTTTAGAGGATTGCTGTGCCAGCAGAAACAGAGAGATACATCAGGGATGCCTTAATCTCTATCGGGATTTTAGCCTTTATCCTTTATTGAGGATAATGGGTCTGAATGAGTTCTTAAAAGAGAGTTAAATAGATTGTAGCGCCCTCATTTACTGAGGGCGAACAAAAACCGTTCCGGTAAATATCGGAACGTTACATTTTGAAATGAAATATTGTGAACAGGAATCCATCGATGAGATCATAAAGATGCTCTCCTTGAGGGAGAGGAGAGCAATCGAACATCCTTCCTTCGCCCGTGCGGCTGTTCTTGTTCCCCTCTTTAACAAGGAAGGTAGTTGTCATCTTCTCCTCACCAAGAGAACCGATCAGGTAAAATATCACAAAGGGGAGATCTCTTTTCCAGGAGGCATGGTGGATGAAGATGATCTTGGTCTGGAGAACACAGCTCTCCGGGAGGCATTTGAGGAGATCGGGCTGAAAGAGAGCGATGTTCAGATCATCGGGGCTCTGGATGATATCGTCACAGTTACGGAATTTATCGTCACACCCTTTGTTGGTCTCTTTCCTTATCCTTACCCATTCAAAACGAGTCCTGTCGAAATTGCCGAATTGATTGAAGTTCCCCTTTCCTTCTTGCTCGCCAAGGAGAATTTCAATGAGCAGGAAATCACCCGGATGGGTCGAAAAGATATCGTCCACGCCTATCAATACGGGGAACACACCATCTGGGGCGCTACCGCCCGCATTCTAAAACAATTCTTAGACATAATTAATTCCTCAAAGGGCACTTAAAACTCCCATCTCATTTGTTTTTGCCTATCCGAACGAATGCGATGTTATAATTTTAGATGGGAAAAGTCCAAATGAATAGATTCAAGAAGTGGGCTGAGCATGAATATAGTAAGAATCAACGGATATTCGCTGTCATTTTTGGGGGGATTGTTTTCTGGGTGGCAATTCCATTGTTTATCCTCACAGGATCCTCCTATATGGACACATGGTTTCATCTCCCCAGATATCGGTATGGGTCAATCAATCTTTGGGTGGGTCTGTTTTGTATGATCCTCGGTTGGCTGTTTGCTAATTGGACAATAAAAGCTCAGTTTTCTTTAGGAAGGGGGACCCCGATACCCCTGATGGCCACCCAGAGTCTTGTCATAGCAGGGCCTTACGCTTTCTGTCGCAATCCAATGACTCTGGGAACTGCTGTCTTTTATATTGGGATCGCTATCTGGATAGGGTCCCTTTCTGCCCTTTGACTTGGACTAATCTATCCCGTGGGGATTTTGATATATATTAAATTGATTGAAGAGAAGGAGTTAGAAGAGCGATTCGGTTCAGAATATTTGGAATATAAGAAGAGAACTCCCTTCTTAATTCCTTTCTTACAAAAAGGATGGATGAAATGAAATTTATTGATATTCTTAAACTCGTTGTAAGCATTATTCTCTGTCAGATTGCAGGTTTTCTGGGGTCTCTTTTTACCACCCCGGCCATTCCGACCTGGTATAAAACATTAAATAAGCCTTTCTTCACGCCTCCCAATTGGATATTTAGTCCGGTTTGGATCAGTCTTTTTATCCTCATGGGGATATCTCTCTTCTTTGTCTGGCGAAGGACAGATCATCCAAAGTTCAAAATTGCTTTGATTTTCTTCTTTGTTCAATTGATTCTCAATATCCTTTGGTCAGCAGCCTTTTTTGGGCTCAGGGCACCTCTTCTTGGCCTCTTAGATATTGTTCTCCTCTGGATGGCCATCCTATTGACGACCCTAAATTTCTTAAAAGTTTCGAAATTGGCGGGAGTTCTCCTCATTCCCTATCTCTTATGGGTTAGTTTTGCCGCCTTATTGAACTTCTCCCTGTGGATTCTGAACCGTTAAAGGAAATGATCCAGAAAGAAAGAATAAAGGCTCTCAATAAAAAAGAGGTGAAGAAAGGGGCATATGTCCTTTACTGGATGCAGGCTTCTCAAAGGACGGAATATAATCATGCCCTCGAATATGCGATTATTAAGGCGAATGAATTAAAGCAACCGATCCTTGCCTTTTTTGGAATCACCGATCACTTCCCTGAAGCGAATGAAAGACATTACACTTTTTTGCTGGAAGGCCTTCGAGAGGTGAAGCCGTCTCTTGAAAAAAGAGGCATCCGGATGGTCATTCTGCATAAATCCCCGGAAGCAGGTGCAGTCCAGTTGGCAAAAAAGGCTTCTCTGGCAGTCGTGGATCGGGGCTATCTGAGAATACAAAGAAAATGGAGAGACGAGGCAGCCAATCAAATGGATTGTCCGTTGATTCAGGTTGAAAGTGACGTGATCGTCCCGGTTGAAGAAGCCTCGCCTAAAGAGGAATATGCGGCAGCAACCATAAGGCCGAAGATCCATAAGAAGTTGAATCATTTTCTTGTCCCCTTAAAACAAACCGATCCTGTCATCGACTCTCTGTCCTTGGATTTTGACTTTTTTGATATCGAAGATATAGGGAAAGCGATTTTAAAGCTTCAGATTGACCGAAGCGTTAAGAAAGCCAACTCTTTTCACGGAGGCATGAAAGAAGCTTTAAAACATCTTGAAGTCTTTTTAGAAGGGAAACTGGATCGATTCCCGGAACTGAGAAATGATCCCACCCTCGATTATCTCTCTCATATGAGTCCTTATTTGCATTTCGGGCAGATTTCACCCCTCTTGATTGCTTTAGAAGTTAAAAAAACCAAGAGTCCTGGAATAGAAGCTTTTCTTGAAGAACTCATTGTCAGAAGAGAGTTGAGTATGAATTTTGTGTTCTATAATGAGCAATATGATTCTTATGAAGCCATTCCTGGATGGGCGAAAAAATCATTAAGGTCTCACCAGAAAGATAAACGTCAATATCTCTATGGCCTCAAAGAGCTTGAACAAGCGAAAACCCATGATCCCTACTGGAATGCTGCTCAGAGGGAGATGGTTTTTGAGGGGAAGATGCATGGGTATATGAGAATGTACTGGGGGAAGAAGATCATCGAATGGAACAAGACTCCTGAAGAGGCATTCCGAAAAGCTCTTTACCTGAATAACAAATATGAGCTGGATGGAAGAGACCCAAATGGTTTTACGGGTGTGGCTTGGTGTTTTGGAAAGCATGACCGCCCCTGGGGAGAAAGGCCAATCTTTGGAAATGTGAGATACATGAACGATAAGGGTTTAAAAAGGAAATTTGATCCAGATGAGTATGTGAAGAAGATGAAACAACTGAGCGGAAAAAAATAAAGCGGTCTTTAAATTTGCATTATGATCAGGCTATTACTATATTTAAGGTAGGTTAAAATAAAATTCAGGAGGGATCAAAGATGAAATTGAGCGAATATTTTGAAAAGACAAAAGGTCGAGGGATTATTGCTACATCCGATTCAAAAGGAAAAGTGGGTACGGCTATCTATGGGAGGCCACATTTCATTAATGAAAAAACTGTAGCCTTTATCATGGCAGATCGTTTGATGCATAAGAATCTTCAGTCCAACCCTCATGCCGCCTATCTATTTATGGAAGCCAAGGAAAGATATGTTGGCAAGAGGCTGTATCTGACAAAAATCAAGGAAGAAAAAGATAAGTCCCTTATTGATAAGATCCGGCGAAAAGACAGCTGCCCTGCCTACACCGTTTACAAAGATGCAATCAAATACCTTATCTATTTTCGCATTGATAAGATCCTACCTTTGATCGGGGATAAAAAATAGAATATTAGATGGAGGAATGGGATGAAGATCCTGATCACAGGCGGTACAGGTTTTGTAGGGAAGCAACTGACCTCTCGTTTAATTGAGGATGGTCACTTCATGACCATCCTGACCCGTTCCATGAAGGGGGTGAAGGGGACCTCACCAGGAATGTCTTACTTAGAAGGAGACCCTACAAAGAGAGGGCCCTGGCAGGAGGCGATAAAAAACCACGACGCCATTATCAATCTCGCAGGCGCCTCCATCTTCAGCAAATGGACAGAGGAACATAAAAAAGCAATTCGGGAGAGCCGTGTCAATACCACCCGAAATATTGTTGAAGGGATACCGTCTCGTCCTGAGAGACCATTCACTCTCTTCAGCACCTCTGCCGTTGGTTACTATGGTTTTTGTGGGGACGAGGAACTCGTTGAGGACTCTCCCCCAGGAAATGACTTTTTAGCCCGTATTGCTAAGGAATGGGAGGAAGAGGCTTTGAAAGCCAGAGACAAAGGGGCTCGAGTGGTCATCACCCGGTTTGGCATTGTCATGGGTGAAAAAGGAGGAGCCCTCAGTCAGATGATCCCCCTTTTTAAGAAATATATCGGAGGGCCGATCGGGAGCGGAAAGCAATGGTTCTCCTGGGTTCACATTAAGGACCTAGCGGAAGCCTTTGCATTCCTTTTGAAGCATCCGGAGATTTTAGGTCCTGTTAATGTCTGCTCGCCCAATCCGGTGAGGAATAAAGATTTAGCAAAAGCGCTTGGAAAAGCCCTCCACCGTCCTTCTTTAATCCCAGCCCCTGGATTCATGGTGAAATTAGTCTTGGGAGAATTCGGTTCGGTTATCCTTGAAGGTCAGAGAGTTATCCCTAGACCCTAAACAAGTGTAATTATTTTGGAAGAAAGTGAAAAAGTACTCGAAATGCCCTCCAGATAAGGCTATTATAGTTTTGTCACAAAACAAAAGCCAATCAGAAAGGAGCATTTCGAGTGAAGAAATTAAACCACAAAATACTTGGGAAGCGCAAGAGAAAAATTGAGAAACGTTTGGAGCGCAGAAACTGGGAGAACCAAGAGAGGCCGATGTTCAAGGGGGTCAGCATTGGATATGAGATGGATGATCGGCATAAGGGGATTGCCTGTGGGGGAATTGGTGTGATTCATTTGATGGCGAAGCGGCTGGGACTTGCCAAACAGATCGATAAGCATCTGCATTTACTCAAGCGGCATGTTCCCTACCATGAATCGGACCATGTTTTGAATCTGGCCTATAACGTTTTGGCAGGAGGAGAGGGGTTCGAAGATATTGAGTTACTGCGTCAGGACGAGGCGTGGATGGATGCCCTGGGGGCAGAGATTATCCCGGATCCGACGACGGAAGGGGATTTTGTTCGGCGTTTTTCAGCGGAAGATGTGATGACGTTGATGGAGGTGATCAACGAGAGAAGGAAGAAGGTATGGGATCGGCAGCCGAAGGAATTTTTTAAGAAAGCGATACTCAATGTGGATGGAACGATTGCGGAGACGACGGGGGAATGCAAGGAGGGGATGGATATATCGCATAAGGGGATATGGGGTTATGGGCCATTGATCATTTCGTTGGCCCAGACGCGAGAGCCATTGTATCTGGTCAATCGTTCGGGCAATGCGCCGTCACATCTGGATTCCCCGGTTTGGATTGATCGGAGTCTGGACTTAGTGGAAGGGCGATTTGAGGAGGTGTGGATACGGGGGGATACGGATTTCAGTTTAACGGAGGATTTGGATCGGTGGGATAAGCGGTGCAAATTTGTATTGGGTTTTGATGCGCATCGGAACCTGGTAGGCCTTGCCCAAGGGATTTCGGAAGAGCAGTGGGAGGAGTTGGAGCGGAAGTCGAAGTATGAGGTCAAGACCCAGGAGCGGCAACGGCCGGAGAATGTGAAGGAAAGAATTGTGAGGGAGCGAGGGTATAAGAATATTCGGACGGTTTCGGAGCAGGTGGCTGAATTTGCCTACCGTCCAGGGAAATGCACCAAGACCTACCGGATGGTGGTGTTACGGAAAAACCTGACGGTCGAGAAGGGAGAGGTGGCCTTATTCGATGAGATCCGCTACTTCTTTTATATCACCAACGATATGACGATGAGTCCTGCTGAAGTGGTTTATTTTGCCAATGATCGGTGTGACCATTAGAATGACATTGAGCAATTGAAAAATGGTGTCAAGGCTCTTCGGATGCCATCGGACGATCTGGTATCGAATTGGGCGTACATGGTGATCGCTGCCCTGGCCTGGAGCCTGAAGGCGTGGGTGGGATTATGGATGCCCAACAAGATGCTGGGAAAGCGGATAGTCCGCATGGAGTTTAAACGTTTTCTCAGTACCTTCATGAAGATTCCTTGTTTGATTGTGAAGGCGGGACGGCGGATTACTTATCGGGTGGTGGGTTATAACCGTTGTCTGAAAGATTATCTCAGAGCCTTCTCAATGATTAAGATGTGTAGGGTCACTTAATGAAATAAAACTGGATCGGGCTGTTTTTGTAACCATCACCTCTTACCAATACGCAACAAAGGAGAATTGACTTAAACCGTGTCTCACATTCCGTAGGGAATCAAACAATGGAAGGGGGGGTATGCCTTCAGTTTGGGGAAGGCTAACCAATTGATCGCAATTTCGGCCGGTTTTCCGGCTCCCCACGTCGACTGTGATTTGCCTTTCCATTCGCGCTTGTTTTGGGCCTAGAAAGCTCCTGAATAATGGATTTCTTTTTCAATATCCAGAGATTGATAAAGCCTTACAAATTATTGTGGGCCAATAAAATTATCAGACATGATTTCGTAATTGCAATTCCAGGGGGTGCGGATTGAGATAGGCCTGTTGCTTGAGGTAAGGCTGATCATACTTTCGGACGTAATGCTGAACAAGTGTGATGGGAACAATGAGGGGGATATATTCCTGCCTATAATGATCAATGACCTCGAGTAATTCCTTTTTTTCATCAGAAGACAATTGCTCCCTAAAATAACCCACCATGTGTTGAAGGACATTTGTATTCTTCTTGGGAGTGGTCTTTAATTGAAAAGCTTCC
>Ga0299912_10003646_pt1 | contig 12574 bp, 15 predicted proteins | sample RVTome_2_FD_207667 | JGI IMG/M metagenome (GOLD analysis project Ga0299912, IMG submission 207667) | Soil microbial communities from uranium-contaminated site in the Upper Colorado River Basin, Wyoming, United States - RVT95D214 (version 2) ... | reverse complement strand
CCAGCCGAGGAAGAAGGCCGCCAAGGGCTAGGGCGTCAGCGGTCGCCCGCGTCCCACGCCTTCGCGGCGGCCTTCGGCGCCAGCTTGCGCCAGCGGCGCTCCAAGAGATTGCGCACCGTCCCGGGATCGACGCCGGACAGCCGGGCCAGCACCGCCGGAAAGTTCCGGTAGTGCTCGGTGATGTGGAAGGTCTGCGGCTCCGCCTCCATCAGCATCTCACGCTCGTCGAAGCCCACGCCGGTCAGCACCAAGCTGTCGTCCTCGTCGCGGACGCGGGTGAAGAACTTACCGTAGGCCTTGAACGCCGGCTGGCCCCAGGCGGTCCCCTCCTCGGTTCCAGGGAAGCTGAGCGCCATGGCGCGGACATCGTCGCGAGTCATGGGCATGACGAGGGCCTCCGGTCCTGGCTAGAGCATTTTCCGGCGAAGTGGACACCGGTTCGCCGTAGAAAATGCGGCAAAATCAAAACTCTAGAGCGCCGCTCCGATTCAATCGGAGCGGACAGCGCTCTAGTCCTGACTGAGGGCGGCGTCCGCCCGCGCCTGTTTCACCTTCAGGTTCTCGGCGGCCTGTTCGGCGGTCCGCACGGAGGTCTTCTCCCGCAGGATGGAGTCCGGCCTCACGAACACCGCCTCGAACATGTAGAGCGCGCCGTCCAGGGGACGATAGGCCGGCTCGATGATGTCGTAGAAGCTGAAGCCGTGGTCTTCCATGAAGCGGAACACGTCCATCATGCTCGCCCGGCCCTTGGGCCTGGCGTCGAGCCAGGTTCCCACCTCGGCGATCACCATCTCGGTGCGCGGCAGGCACGTCTCCAGCGCCCCGCGCAGGACGTGCAGCTCGTGGCCCTCCACGTCCATCTTCAGAAGATAGGGGCCGGGAAGGTCGTGCTTCACCACCAGCTCGTCCAGGGTGACCAGCGGAATCATCCGCGCCTCGCAGTGGTCGCCCTTCAGCTTGACGTGGAAGCTGGAGTTGCTGATCGCCGGGCGTACCGCCATGGCCCGCTGGCCAGGCGCGTCGCTGGCGGCGGCGACCTCGTAGGACGCGCCCGGATGCTCTTGGCAGAAGCGGATCATCGTCGGTTCGGCCTCGGCCACCGGCTCGATGATCAGGCGGCGGACGTCGTCCCACACGTCATGCAGGCCGGTCGTGCCCGTCGCGAAACCGACGTCGATGATGCTCGCGGGACGAAAGCCGGCGGCCTTGGCGTTCTCCAGCACGGCCCGCATCTTCAGGCGGGCGCCGGCCCGCCGGTCCTTCTCGACTTGAGACATGCGGTCCTTCGTTGATTGACGCTCCGGCCGCCCGGCGGGAGGCCATCGTCAATCAAGATGGAACAGCCCGCCGGGACGGGCAAGCTCGGCGGCCGCCTAGCCGCCGAAGGTCTTGGCGAACCGCACCCCCACGCGCCGCGGGGGCAGCACATAGGTGAAGTACGAACGCTCGTGCACCAGGCCGCCGCCCGAGTCGGTGAGGATCTGATTGTAGGCCGGCGTCTGCCGCGCGCCGGTCTGCGCGAACTTGTCGAACAGGTTTTTGGCGTACAGCGTCATGCTCCAGCCGTCCTGCTGGTAGGTCACCGAAGCGTCCTGGATGGCGTAGCTAGGCAGGGTGATCCCGCCGCCGCGGCCGCCGGTGCGGGTTAGCACGTCGCCCTGGGCCGTGACCCCGTAGGCGAAGCTGATGTCGCCCTCGCCCAGTTGCGTGCGATAGACGCCATAGAGGCTGCCCTGGTGCTTGGGCGAGCCCGGCAAGCGGTCGCCCGCTTGGCCGTCCACGTAGGTGACGGTGCTCTGATAGCCCGGCGGATTGATCATGGGGATCAGGTTCGGCGCCAGGGCCGTCAGCTCGGAGTCCGTGTAGGCGTAGCTGCCCCGCAAGGTGAACTGTGGGGTGACGCGGGCGTTGAAGGACAGCTCCACGCCCTGGGTCCTGGCGCCCTCGCCATTGATGGTGATCGGCTGCAGGCCGATCAGGGTGGCGGAGAAGAGCTGAGGGTCCTTCCACTTGATGTAGTAGAGGTCGCCGTTGAGGGTCAGCCGGCCGCCGAACCACTGGGTGTGGGCGCCCACCTCGTAGTTGATGGTCTTGTCCGGCGTGTACTGAAGCTCGTTGGGCTGGGCGCAGATGTTCTGGCCGGGCGGCAGCGGATTGGGGCAGAGCGGGATGCCGTTGGTGTTGCCGATGCGGTAGCCCTCGCTCACCGTCGCGTAGACCAGGGCGTCCGGGCTGAACTTGTAGGAGGTGTTCACCTTGAACAAGAAGCCGTTGTCGCTCTGGCCGCCGGAGTGGAACGTGAGGTCGATGGCGTCGGGCGGCGCGCCGAAGCCGATGGTGTTGAAGAGCGGCGTGTCCGTGGCCAGCGCCGTCTTCAGGTCGTAGTAGTAGTAGCGTCCGCCGCCGGTCACCTGCCAGGCGTCGGTCAGCTTGTAGGACAGCTCGCCGAAGCCCGCCGCCTCGGTCAGCCAGCTCCTTCCCTCGCTGATGTACTCCAGCGCGTCGGGACGCGAGCCGCCGACGAAGGCGTCGTAGTGGGGCGTGAACTCCCGGCTCGTCCCGTCCGTACGGGCACGGTCGTAGAAGCCCCCGACGATCCAGCTGAAGGGGCCGGGCGTCTTGGAGACCAGGCGGACCTCCTGGGTGAAGGCGCGGTCGTTCTCGTCCTCGGTTGTGAAGGCGGTGAACGAAGGGAATGCTTCGTAGCTGTACTCCAGCGTGATCAAGAGGTCGGTCTGGTCGCGGTGGCCGTGCTCCTGATACCAGGATTGGCCGGTGGCCGAGGTCAGCTCCGCGAAGCCGAGGTCCGCCGTGGCCTCAAATGCGATGAGCTGGTTCTTGCGGTCGTTGGGCTCCAGAACGCGCAGCCCGGACTCCCACTTGCCGACCGGCACGGTGCTGCCCGAGCTCGAGATCTGGCGCCCGCCGACGTCCTGGTTCTGGAAGTAGTAGGTCAGGTTGAAGTCGAGCTTGGACGAGGGCCGCCAGCGCGCGGCCACGCGGCCCGACCAGGTCTGCTCGTAATTGGCGTCCCGCACGCGGTGCAGATTGGCCGCGACGTCGGAGGGATTGCTAAAGTCGGGGTCAGGATCGGAGACGCCGATCTCGTTGACCACCAGCGGATAGTCGATGAAGCCCTGATCCTTCAGATAGTCCACCGAGGCGCGCAGGGCGAAGGTGTCCGTGACCGGCAGGTTCACGGTGAAGCCGGGGTTATAGCTGATGCCGCTCCCGTGCGTGTAGCCGTAGCCGTCGGCCCGTACTTGTAGGCTCCTGGCGTCGAACTGAGGCCGGTTGGGGATGTAGCGCACCGCGCCGCCCAGCGTTCCCGCGCCATAGAGCGTGCCCTGGGGACCCAGCAGGAACTCGACGCGCTGAATGTCGTTGAGCTTCATGTCCAGGTGCAGCGGGATGTCGCCCAGATAGGTCGCCACCGTGCCGCCGCCGTCGTTCGCCAGGGCCTCGGCCGCGCCGAGGGGATTGGCGTTCAGGCCCCGCACCACGATCAGGCTGTCGCCGCGCCCGCCGCCGTCCACGATGTGCACGCCCGGAACCCAGTTGGAGACCTGGCGCAGGTCGCCAAGACCCTGTTCGGCGATGGCGTCGCCCGAAACCACGGCGATGTTGATCGGCGCCTCCTGAACGGTGGTGTCGCGCCGAGTGGCCGTCACCACAATTTCCGAGACGTCGGTGTCGGCCGCCCGCACGCTGGCCGGTCCGGCGAGCGTCAGCGGCGCGGCCATGGCGAAGACGAAAGCGACGGGGCTGATCGAGCCCAGCAGCATCGCTCTGTTTTGTTTCCAACGGTGGGTCATCGGATTCCCTTCCAGCCCGAGAACAGCAGGCCATGCTGGCAGCGCAATGGTTAACGGATTTGATCCAGATCGGCCAGGACCGTGCGTTTTGGTCATGAACCGGGCAGCGAGTCACACACGGGTCGAGGACTTTTGCGGTTTCTCCGTCCACACTCCGGTCCCATGATCGCGTCCATGCGCCAGACCCCCGTCCCGTGAGCCGCGCGTCCGACCGCCTGGAAAAGGCCCGCCGCCTGCTGGCCGCGAAGGCCTATCGCGAGGCTCACGCCCTGTGCCTCGAGGCGCTGGCGCGGGACCCGGCCGCGGCCGAGGCCTACTTCCTGCTGGGCGTGCTCTCGGCCGAGCACGGGGTGGCGGGCAAGGCGGCGGAGCTGTTCGAGCGGGCCATAGGGCTCGACACCGCCGAGGCGCCCTACCACGCCCATCTGGCCCGGGCCCTGACCGTGCTCAATCGGCCGGTCGAGGCGCGCGAGGCCGCCGAGCGGGCCATGGCCCTGGCGCCGACCGACGCCTTGACCCTCGACACCATCGGCGTGGCGCTGAGCCGCACCGGCGCGCACGACCGGGCGGTGGAGCTGTTCCGCCGCGCGGCGGCGCGCGAGGGCGCGGGCGCGGGCCTCTGGTACAATCTCGGCGCGGCCGAGCAGTTCGTGGGCGACTTCGAAGCCGCCGAGGCCGCCTATCGGCGGGCGGTCGCCCTGGACCCCGCCGCCTACAAGGCCCTGGCGGCCCTGGCCGGGCTGTCTCGCCAGACGCCCGAGCGGAACCTGGTCTTGGAGCTTGAGGCCTTGTTCCCCAAGGACGATGCCCAAGCCGACGCGGACCCCGACCGCGCCCTGCAGATCGGCCACGCCCTGGCCAAGTCCTTGGAGGACCTGGGGGACGATCTGGCCGCCCTGGACTGGCTGATCCGCGCCAAGGCGCCCAAACGCAGGGCCGTCGGCTATGACGCCGGCCGGGACGAAGCCGCCTTCGCCGCCGCCGCGCGCACCGCCGCCCCGCCGCCCGCCGGGGAGATGGCCTGTCTGTCCGGCGCGCCGATCTTCGTGGTCGGCCTGCCGCGCACCGGCACCACCCTGGTGGAGCGCATCCTGTCCAGCCACCCGGACGTGACGTCCGTCGGGGAGCTGACCAACTTCGCCCTGATCGTGAAGCAGCGCGCGCGCACGCCGGCCAACACCGTGCTGGACGCCGAGACCCTGGACGCCGCCCGCGCCCTGGATCTGTCAGGTCTCGGCCAGGCCTATATCGACAGCACGCGCCCGCTCAGCGGCGGGACGGCGCGGTTCGTGGACAAGATGCCGCTGAACGTCTTCTACGCCGGGCTCATCCTGCGCGCCCTGCCTGACGCCCGCGTCCTGTGCCTGAGGCGGGATCCGCTGGACAGCATCGTCAGCAACTTCCGCCAGCTGTTCGCCACGGACTATCCCTATTACCGCTATGCCCTGAACCTGGAGGACACGGCCCGCTACTACCTGATGTTCGACCGGTTGGTCGGGCGGTGGCGCGAGCGTCTGCCTCCCGATCGCTTCACCGAGACGCGCTACGAGGACCTGGTGCTGAACCAGGAGGCCGAGACCCGGCGCCTGCTGGCCTTCTGCGGCCTGGATTGGGACGACCGCTGCCTGGCCTTCCACCAGAACGCCGCCGCCGTGGCCACCGCCAGCTCGGTGCAGGTGCGCCGGCCGCTCTACGCAACCTCCGTCGGCCGCTGGCGGCGCTGGGCCGACCGCCTGGCCCCGGCGATCCGCATCCTGGAAGAGGGCGGGGTCCAGGTCTCCTGAATTTCGAATCCCTCGCGCGCGGGGGCGCGGGGAGGCGCGCGTGGGTGCGCGGGCGCACGCGCGCGAGGCGCCGCGGGGCGGGTTGGATGGATGTCGGCGTCGCGGTCATCGGCGGAGTATGCGCCCGGCGCGGGCGGCGGGGATAAGACCGGGGATCAGGCGGCGGTCCGGACGAGGCCCGCCACGTGCAGCTCTCCGCCCGCATAGCGTTGGCTCAAGGCTGACGGCGCCCCCGCCTCTCCGGGCCGGCGGTAGAAGATGTGGGCGCCGATGCGGTTCACCTTCACCAGCCGCCGCTCCCACGAGGGGTGCACATAGCTGGCGTGATAGTGGGTGGCGGTCTCCACCTCGGGCGCGACGCGGCCGGCCAGCGCCTGCTCGGCGACGCCGCGGGCTTCGGCCAGCTGCCGGGCGTGGGGCGGACGGCGCCGGAACGAGCCGTCGCAGACAAAGGAGAACTGGCAGCCGGCGCCGCGCCGGGAGCCCTGGAACACCACGCCGCAGACCGAGGCGGGGAACTTCGGATCGCGCACGCGGTTCAGCACCACCTGCGCCACCGCCCGCTGGCCCGCCAGGGGCTCGGTTCCGGCCTCGAAGTAGACCGCCGCGGCCAGGCAGTTCACCGCCTGCTCGCGCTCGGCGATGCTGGCGGCGCGCAGCACGAAGGGCGCCGCCGCCCATCTGCGGCCGGCGGCCGCAGATTGGCGACGGCGAGCTTAAGAACGTCGACGGACAGGCGAACGGCCGGAGCGCTCAGCAGCGCCGCGCCGACGAGCAGGCACAGGAAGGCGTCGTCGGATTGCTCCCGCTCCAAGTGAATTGCAGTAGTCATCTGAAGGCCATGAGCTGACTAGAGGTCAACATTCGCCTGCAAGGCGAGGGCCAGGCATCACGTCTCGAAATGATCCACCGTAGAACGGTGTAATTAGGTAAATATGAATTAACTATACATATTTATTCAATATAAATGCGCGGGAAACCCTAAAACCGTACAACCAGTCTAGGAATGAAGGGGCCTTCGGCGTTGGGGCGAGCAGCTGGCTCCAGTGGGCGCTTTGTCACGGCGGCGGGGATAAGACTGCGGTCGCGGCGGCCAGGACGAGGCCCATAAGGGCGATCAGCCCGTAGAGCAGATAGGGCGCGGCGTCGCGGAGGCGTCGCCGCCAACCGCGCACGGTTCAGGCGCCCTCGCCCAGGGCGCGGACCAGGGCGAGGGCCAAGCGCCGGCGGGGCGCGGAGGCGATGCGGGCATAGCCGCCCAGGATGTCCTCCGATCCGGCCGTCCCCAGCAGGGCCCAGTCGACGCGCGGCGCGGCGTCGTCGCGGCCCAGAAGGTCCAGCGTGGAGACGCCGAGCACGCGCGCGAGCTTGATCAGGGCCGAGCCGCTGACGCGGTTGGCGCCGGTCTCGTATTTCTGCACCTGCTGGAAGCTGACCCCCAGCGCCGCGCCGAGGGCCGCCTGGCTGACGCCCGCCCGCCGGCGAATCAGCTTCAATCGCGCGCCGATCTCGCGATCCAGGGGGTCGGGGTGTCGGGGCATGGCCGCTCTCTAGTCACGAATAAATCGTGTTTCTCAATAATCAAATCGTGGAATAGTAGCAACAATAAGCGGTCTGTCGTTTGTGCTGGCGATGATCAGCCCGCGACAGATCAAGGCCGCGCGCACCCTGCTCGGGTGGTCCCAGCAGGAGCTGGCCGACAAAGCCGTCCTGTCCCTCAGCACCGTACTGAGCATGGAGAAGGGCAAGGCCGACCCGAGGCTCAGCAGTCTGACCGCTGTTCAGAGAGCCCTGAACCGGGGCGGGATCGAATTCATTCCGGAGGACGAGGTGAGGGGCGAAGGCTTGCGCTTCAGCGCTCCAAGCGCCCAACGCGAGCAGCCATAGTCCGCCCCCTATGCGCTCATCCCCGCGACCGCGAAGCGGAGGCGCGAAGCAGCCAAAGCGGGGATGAGCGGATAGGGGGATTTCGTACCCAAGAAAAAGGGCGGGACCCTTTCGGACCTCCAATCACACCGCCAGCGTCACGCCCTCGCGGGTCGCCGCCGCGCGCAGGGGGCCGTCGAAGGTGGCGAGCGGCAGGCCGAGTCTCACGGCCAGTTCCAGATACAGGGCGTCGTAGAGGCTGAGCCGGTGCGTTTGGGCCAGGGGGTAGGCGCGGGTCCAGACTTGGCTTTGGCCGTCCAGGTCAATCTCGACCGGCAAGCGCGCCAGCTCAGCGCGCACAGGTCCAAAGCCGGATTCAGACAGCCGGCCGCGACGTTGCGCTCTCAGGACGCCATTGCCCAATTCGGCGGGATAGAAGAAGGGCGCGGCGGCGCCCTCGGCCATTACCCGATCCATCAACCTCTCGATTGAGAGGGAGACCTCGTCAGGTAGAGCCCAGGCGATGACGGCGGACGCGTCCAGGACGCAGGCCGTCAAGGACGGCCCTCATTGATCCAAGTCTTGATCTCTTTCTGAGTGACCTTCACGCCTCGCGCGGCAAGCCCCTCGCGGAACTCGCGCATCTCCCGGATGATCCGCTCGCGCTCTTCGGCCGAGGTGATGCGCGGCGGCGTCATCGGCACGATCCTGGCCATGGGCAGGCCGCGCTTGGTGATGACGATCTCCTCCCCGGCGGCGGCGCGTTCGACCAGCTCCGAGATGCGGCGCCGGAGGTCGAAAATTCCATAAGATGCGGACACGGGGTCATCCTGTGCAGGTTCCTGTACAGATAGGCTGGCCCCGCGCCGGACGCAAGGAAAAGGGCGGGACCCTTTCGGACCCCGCCCCTTCAAGCAATTGAACTGAACTTCCGAAGCTAGAAGTCCATGTCGCCCATGCCGCCGCCCATGCCTTGCGGCATGCCGCCGCCGCCGGAGCTCTTCTTCGGGGCTTCGGCCACGGCCGCTTCGGTGGTGATCATCAGGCCGGCGATCGAGGCCGCGTCCTGCAAGGCGGTGCGAACCACCTTGGCCGGGTCGATGACGCCGGCGGCGACCAGGTCCTGGTACTCTTCGGTCTGAGCGTTGAAGCCGAAGGTCGCGGACTTGTGCTCCAGCACCTTGCCGACCACGATCGAGCCTTCCACGCCGGCGTTTTCGGCGATCTGACGGATCGGGGCTTGCAGGGCGCGCCGCACGATGGCGATGCCGGCGTTCTGGTCGTCGTTGTCGCCGGTGAAGCCTTCCAGCTTGAGCGAGGCCTTCAGCAGGGCCACGCCGCCGCCAGCGACGATGCCTTCTTCGACCGCCGCGCGGGTGGCGTTCAGGGCGTCGTCCACGCGGTCCTTCTTTTCCTTCACTTCGACTTCGGTGGAGCCGCCGACGCGGACCACCGCAACGCCGCCGGCCAGTTTGGCCAGACGCTCTTGCAGCTTTTCCTTGTCGTAGTCGGAGGTGGTGTCCTCGATCTGGGCCTTGATCTGGGCGATGCGGCCCTCGATCCCGGCCTTGTCGCCCGCGCCGTCGACGATGGTGGTGTCGTCCTTGGTGATGGAGACCTTCTTGGCCGAGCCGAGCATGTCCAGAGTGACGCTCTCGAGCTTGATGCCGAGGTCTTCGGAGATCACCTGGCCGCCGGTGAGGATCGCGATATCCTCAAGCATGGCCTTGCGGCGGTCGCCGAAGCCCGGAGCCTTCACCGCCGCGACCCGCAGGCCGCCGCGCAGCTTGTTGACCACCAGGGTGGCCAGGGCTTCGCCTTCGACGTCTTCGGCGATGATCAAGAGCGGACGGCCGGACTGGACCACCGCTTCGAGCACCGGCAGCAGGGGCTGCAGGCTGGAGAGCTTCTTTTCGAAGATCAGGATCTGAGGCTCTTCGAGGATGGCCTCCATCTTGTCGGCGTTGGTGACGAAGTAGGCCGACAGATAGCCGCGGTCGAACTGCATGCCTTCCACGACGTCCAGCTCGGTCTCCAGGCTCTTGGCCTCTTCGACCGTGATCACGCCCTGCTCGCCGACCTTGTCCATGGCCTTGGCGATCATGTCGCCGATGTCGGAATCGCCGTTTGCGGAGATGGCTCCGACCTGGGCGATCTCGGCGTTGGTGGTGACCTTCTTGGAGGAGGCCTTGATCTCCGCGACCACGCGAATCACGGCCTTTTCGATGCCGCGCTTCAGGTCCATCGGGTTCATGCCGGCCGCGACCGACTTCAGGCCTTCGACCACGATGGCCTGGGCCAGGACGGTGGCGGTGGTGGTGCCGTCGCCGGCCTTGTCATTGGTCTTGGAGGCGACTTCGCGGATCAGCTGGGCGCCGAGGTTCTCGAACTTGTCTTCCAGTTCGATTTCCTTGGCGACGGTGACGCCGTCCTTGGTGGAGCGGGGAGCCCCGAAGGACTTTTCGATCACCACGTTGCGGCCCTTGGGACCGAGGGTGACCTTCACCGCGTTGGCGAGGATGTTGACCCCGCGCAGCATCCGGTCGCGGGCGTCGGATGAGAAGTGAACGACTTTAGCAGCCATGATCGTGTGCTCTTTCGTGCGTGGATGGGGGAAGGGGTCGCCTAGGCCGCCTTGGCTTTGGCGGGGGCGTCGACCAGGCCCAGGATGTCGGACTCCTTCATGATGATCAGGTCTTCGCCGTCGATCTTCACTTCGGTGCCGGACCACTTGCCGAACAGGATGCGGTCGCCGGCCTTCACATCCATGGGGATGCGCTTGCCGTCCTCGTCACGGGCGCCGGGGCCCGCTGAGAGCACTTCGCCTTCCTGAGGCTTTTCCTTGGCCGTGTCGGGGATGATGATCCCGCCCTTGGTCTTGGACTCTTCTTCGACGCGCCTGACGAGGACGCGATCGCCGAGGGGACGAAAGGACATGTTTTCTTGCTCCGCACAGACGAATGGGGTCGCTGATCGCGCGGGGGGCGGATACCGCTGTTAGCAGTCACGTCCCCCGAGTGCCAACGCAGGGGGAAGTAGGCGCCGGGGCTTGCGGAGTCAAGGCGGCGCGAGTCATTCGCAGACGGCGTATGGTGGCTTGGCCAAATTCGGGAGGGACCGATGATTGACCATATCAGCTTGAGAGTCAGCGATTTCGCGAAGAGCCGGGCGTTCTACGACGCGGCCCTGGCGCCCATCGGGGCGAAGGTGCTGATGGAGGTTTCGGCCGCCCAAACCGGCGGGGTCGCCTTCTGCGGCTATGGCCGCGAGCGCCCGATGTTCTGGATCGCCGGGGCCGAGCCGATGTCGGGCCCGACCCACGTCGCCTTCACCACCGGGACGCGGGCCGAGGTCGACGCGTTCTACAGGGCGGCGATGGCCGCGGGCGGCAAGGACAACGGCCCGCCGGGGATCCGCGCCGAATACCACCCGACCTATTACGGCGCCTTCGTGCGCGACCCGGACGGCAACAACATCGAAGCGGTCTGTCACGCGCCGGGGTGACGCGGTTTCCCACAGGTGCGTTCTTGCGCCGGGGCGCCCGTCTCGGCATCAGCGCGTCATGGACCTGCCGTTCGACACCCTGGAAGGCCGCTTCGTGCGCCTGGAGCCCTTCGCGCCCGCGCTGAAGGAAGAGGTGCGCGCGGCGCTGGATTGCGATCCGGACGCCTGGGCGCTGGTGTCCAACACCTCCCAGGGGCCAGCCTTCGAGGCCGGGTGGGACAAGGCCCTGGCCCAGATCACCCGGGACGAGCTGCGGCCCTACGCTGTGCGCCGGCTGGTGGACGGGGCGGTGGTCGGCCGCACCACATTCATGAACCTGCACCTGGCCGACCGGGGCCTGGAGATCGGGGCCACCTTCTATCGGCCGGAGGCGCGCGGCGGGCCGGTGAACCCGGAGTGCAAGCTGCTCCTGCTCGCTCACGCCTTCGCCTGCGGGGCGATGCGGGTGGAGATCAGGACCGACGTCCGCAACCTGCGAAGTCAGGCGGCCATCGCCAAGCTCGGCGCCGTGCGCGAGGGGGTGCTGCGCAAGCACATCATCACCTGGACCGGCCACAAGCGCGACACGGTGGTGTTCTCCATCACCGACGAGGACTGGCCGGAAGTCCGCGCGCGGCTGGAGGCGCGGCTGGCCGCCTTCGGCCGACCTCCCGGCTAGAACGCATTCACCGGCAGGCGCAGGAACACCTTGCGCGAGGGTGCGCCCGGGGTCATGATGGGCTTCACGAGAAATCGTTGCGCGCCACATACAAGATATAGTTGAATTAGATTCAACTGATATATCGACCCTATATCCGATCTCGCAGAGTTCGACATCGCCCGTTTCGAGGCCAATGCGGAGCAAGCCGCGAGGCTCCTGCGCGCCGTGGCCAACCCGCGGCGGCTGATGATCCTGTGCCGCCTGACCGACCGGGAACACACCGTCGGCGAGCCGCAGGCCCTGGTGGGCCTGTCGCAATCGGCCCTCTCCCAGCACCTCGCGGTGCTGCGCGAGGACGGGGTGCTCGCCACCCGCCGGCAGGGCCAGACCATCTTCTACCGGATCGCCGATCCGGCGTCGGTGAAGGTGGTGCGGACGCTCAGCGAGATCTTCTGTCCAGCCCCCGAGGATTGATCATGACCGCCAAGCTGACCCCCGTCGCGCCCAAGGACCTCGCCGCCCTGATGGACCAGGCCCGCGCCATCCTGGTGGACATCCGCGAGCCCGACGAATTCGCCCAGGGGCACGCGAAGGGCGCCCTGTCGTTCCCGCTCTCCGCCTTCGAGCACGCCCACCTGACCATCGAGCCGGGCAAGGACGTGGTCTTCACCTGCAAGAGCGGGGTGCGAACCAACGCCAACTGCGGCCGCTTGGCCGAGCGAATCGACGGCGAGGCATTCGTCCTCGACGGCGGCCTCGACGCCTGGTGCCGCGCGGGCCTGCCCACAGCCTCCGGACGCGACTGATCGCTTGGCGGCTGGGGATCGGTCCTGGCCGCGTCTCGGCCTACCTGCCGAATTCCCTCCGCAAGGCCGCCTTGGCCTTCTCCAGCGTGGCGAGCCGCTCGGCGGGCAGGTTGCGGCCGGCCCGGTTGATGTAGAAGTTCAGCATCGACATGGCCGAGG
>Ga0299912_10003645_pt1 | contig 12574 bp, 11 predicted proteins | sample RVTome_2_FD_207667 | JGI IMG/M metagenome (GOLD analysis project Ga0299912, IMG submission 207667) | Soil microbial communities from uranium-contaminated site in the Upper Colorado River Basin, Wyoming, United States - RVT95D214 (version 2) ... | reverse complement strand
CAGCACACCCGGCTTGCCTGTCAGCTGATAAGCTGCGTCCGCCATGAAGCCGGCGCCCAGTTCCTGTTTGGTAAGAATGAACCTGATGCCGGCCTTGCGGAAGGCTTCCAGCAATTCCAGCACCTCCCCACCCGGTATGCCGAAGGCGTGGCGGACACCTTCTTCTTTCAGCGCTTGCGCAACGATTGCCGCGGTTGTAGGCATTGCTTTTCACTCCTGGGACGGGATGCGTGCCGCACCGGCGCGGCGTTTCATATAGGTCATATATATGACTCGCAAAATAGTAGCATAATTTGCCTTCATGTCATGACATAAGGCCGCTATCCATATATTCCAAATGCCTGCGATGACCACCAAACTCCCGCCTCGTGTTCCGTATCATGGAATCAGGTTCCGCGCTTGACATAACATAATAGTATCAGTTAGTTTCGAAGGCTGATCTGGAGTCCCGCCGCGCCCAAGCCACAGGCAAAAGATTTCATTTATGCCTTGCCACTAAGCCACCGGCAACAACCTCATAACATAATCATCGAACGATGCGAAATCAGCCTGCGCATGGTGCGGAGGCCGCGAAACATCCAGGAGCAAGCATGAGCCATAATCCGTTCAATTCCCTGCAACAGTTCAAGTACGGCGAAAAATCCGGCAAATACTATTCCCTGCCCGCGCTGGAGAAAGCCGGGCTTGGCAAGATCTCGCGCCTTCCGGTCAGCCTGCGCGTCGTGCTCGAGTCCGCATTACGGAATTTCGACGGCAAGAAAATCACCGAAGCCCATCTGAAAAACCTCGCCGGCTGGCAACCCAAGGCCCAGCGCAGCGAAGAGGTGCCCCTGGTCGTCGCGCGCGTGCTGCTGCAGGACATGACCGGCGTGCCGCTGGTGGTGGATTTCGCCGCCATGCGCGAAGCTGCAAAAGCACAAGGCAAGAACCCCGACATCATCGAACCGCTGTGCCCGGCGCACCTCATCATGGACCACTCGGTGCAGATCGACACCTACGGCACGCCGGATGCCCTCAGGAAGAACATGGAGATCGAGTTCAAGCGCAACCGCGAACGCTACCAGTTCCTGAAATGGAGCGCGCAGGCGTTCGAGACCTTCCAGATCATCCCGCCGGGCAACGGCATCTGCCATCAGATCAATCTCGAATATATCTCGCAGGTGGTGTGGCACAAGGGCGACATGTTCTATCCCGACAGCCTGGTCGGCATCGACTCGCACACCACCATGGTCAACGGCCTCGGCGTGCTGGGCTGGGGCGTGGGCGGCATCGAGGCCGAAGCCGCCATGCTCGGCCAGCCTATGTATTTCCTCGAGCCCGACGTGGTCGGTGTCCATCTCACCGGCAAACTTGCCGATGGCGTGACCGCCACCGATCTCGTGCTCAAAATCGTGCAGCTGCTGCGCGAGAAGAAGGTGGTCGGCAAGTTCGTCGAATTCTTCGGCGAAGGCGCAGCGTCATTGACGGTGCCGGACCGTGCCACGATAGGCAACATGTCGCCGGAATACGGGGCGACCTGCGGCTTCTTCCCGGTCGATGACGTGTCCTGCGAGTTTCTGCGCATGACCGGCCGCGGCGATATCGTGCCGGCGGTCAAGGCGTATTACGAAGCCCAGGGCATGTACGGCATGCCGAAGAAAGGCGATATCGACTACAGCGAGATGGTCGAACTCGACCTTTCCACGGTCAAGCCGGCAGTGTCCGGTCCGCGCCGCCCGCACGACCGGCTCGACCTGCCGGCGCTGAAAGACAAATTCGCCGAACTCATGGCCAAACCGTTTATCGACGGCGGCTACGGCAAGGCGAACGAGATGAACAAGCGGGTTCCCACCAGCAAGGCGGGAATCGATGTCGGCCAGGGCGACGTGCTGATTTCCGCGATCACCTCCTGTACCAATACCTCCAACCCCGGCGTGCTGCTGGGCGCGGGGCTCCTCGCCAAGAAGGCGGTCGAAAAAGGCCTGAAACCCCATCCGCGCGTGAAAACTTCACTCGGACCCGGCTCGCTTGCGGTGACCGAATATCTGAAGAGCTCCGGACTGTTGCCTTACCTCGAGCAGCTTGGCTATTACGTCGCGGGCTACGGCTGCACCACCTGTATCGGCAACTCGGGACCGCTCGACGCGCACATCGATGAAGCCGTAAGCAAGAACGACATCGTGGCCGCCGCCGTGTTGTCGGGCAACCGCAACTTCGAGGCGCGCATCCACCAGAACATCAAGGCCAACTTCCTGATGAGTCCGCCGCTGGTGGTGGCCTTCGGGCTCGCCGGCACCGTTGACATCGACATGACCAAGGATCCGATCGGCACCGGCAAGGACGGCAAACCGGTCTACCTCAAGGACATCTGGCCCTCGACCCAGGAAGTGGGTGCGGTCATGAAATATGCGACCGACCCCGAGATGTACCGCAAATTATTCTCGGCCTTCGGCGAAGGCAATCCGATGTGGGACGAGATTCCCGCCTCGGTCGGCGCGCTCTACCAGTGGGACGAGAAATCGACCTACGTGCGCCATCCGCCGTATTTCGACGGTTTCTCGATGAAGCCCGGCAAAGTGTCCGACGTCAGGCGCGCGCGCGTGCTCGGCATCTTCGGCGATTCGATCACCACCGACCATATCAGCCCCGCGGGCGGCATCCGTGCCACCGCTCCGGCAGGCAAATACCTGCAGGACCACGGCGTGGGCGTGGCCGATTTCAACACTTACGGGGCGCGCCGCGGCAACCATGAAGTCATGATGCGCGGCACTTTCGCCAACGTGCGCATCAAGAACCTGATGGTGCCCGGCACCGAAGGCGGCGTCACCATCCACCAGCCTTCCGGCGAGCAGACCTCGATCTACGAAGCCGCCATGCGCTACAAGAAGGAAGGCGTGCCGTCGGTGGTGTTCGGCGGCGATGAATACGGCCAGGGCTCCTCGCGCGACTGGGCGGCCAAGGGACCGCAGCTGCTCGGCGTGAAAGCCGTGATCGTGCGCAACTTCGAGCGCATTCACCGCGCCAACCTGGTGTTCATGGGCGTGCTGCCGCTGCAATTCAAGGACGGCGCAACCGCGCAATCGCTCAAGATCGACGGCTCGGAAACCATCGACATCCTCGGCGTCGAAACCGGCATCACGCCGATGCAGGATGTCACCATGGTGATACACCGCAAGAACGGCCAGACCGACAAGGTGGCCCTCAAGCTGCGGATCGACACCCCGATCGAGGTCGACTACTACCAGCACGGCGGGATTCTTCCCTACGTTTTGCGCGAGCTGCTCGCCGCCGCATAACGTCCTGGAAATGGCGCCTGCCCGGCGCTACTCGATCCGCAGGCCGGCATCCACAAGATGCCGGCCTGTTTTTTTTGCATGTACGCCGCTGGAGGAAAAAGTGACGTTGCCCGCATCTGGCGGGCGGCCTCTCAAAGGTGTTTTTTGAGACTGTTAATGGCCCCCGCGACGTTCGACGAGGCCTGGGCGTAATCCGTGTTGGAAGCCAGCATTTTCTCCGCCTGTTCGTAATTGCCGGCATTAATCACTTCAGCCACCTTGCCGGCGGCCTTGTGGAATTCGGCATGCTTCGTAACGAGGGCGGAAAAATCGGCATTGCTGCCGTGCGATGCCTTGCCATCACCATGCAGCCACTTGCCCAGATCACAACGGTTGTCCATCCGAATGGCGCCGGCGTCCAGTTGCTCCTTCTTGCCCATCGCGGATCTGAATTTCACTTTCCATTCAGCATGCTTGGTAATTGCCTCGTCAAGATTCATGATCTTTCCCTATTAACTACAGCCCCGCAAATGGCTAGCCGTGCCGGGAATTCGAGGGCCTTATGAGGTTTATTACGGCATGGCCATCCCGGACTTGAGTTCGCGCATTTTCAATCCGTTATAATTTCGAATTTCGGAAAGAGAATAGCCGCCGTGCCCAGCACACTTTCCCGCTCCGGCCACATGTCCATTATCGAACGCATCGCCGCCGCCGTCGGCCCGCAAGGGCTGATCACCGATGCGCGCGACATGGAACCTTACGTCGTCGACTGGCGCGGCATGGTCCGCGGCACAACGCCTGCGGTGGTCAGACCTGCCGATACGCAGCAGGTCGCCGCCGTGGTGAAGATCTGCGCCGAGACGCAAACGCCGGTCGTGCCGCAAGGCGGCAACACCGGCATGTGCGGCGCCTCCGTGCCGCATGCCGATGGCCGCGAGATCGTGCTGTCGCTCGCGCGCATGAACCGTATCCTCGAAGTCGATGCGCTCAACAATACCGCCACCGTCGAGGCCGGCTGCGTGCTTGCCAATATCCGGCAGGCCGCGGCGGAAGCCGGTCGCCTGTTTCCGCTGAGCCTCGGCGCCGAAGGCAGTTGCCAGATCGGCGGCAATCTCTCGACCAACGCCGGCGGCGTCAACGTGCTGCGCTACGGCAACACGCGCGACCTGGTGCTTGGACTGGAAGTGGTGCTGCCCGACGGCCGTATCTGGAATGGGCTGCGGAGTCTGCGCAAAGACAATACCGGCTATGACCTCAAGCACCTGTTCATCGGCGCCGAAGGCACGCTCGGCATCATCACCGCGGCCGTGCTGAAGCTTTTTCCGCAGCCCAAGTCCACAGCCACGGCGTGGACCGCGGTGCCGCACCCTGAAGCAGCGCTGGAACTGCTCGCCCTGCTGCGGCAACACTGCGGTGACCGCGTGGCGGCTTTCGAATTGATTTCGCGCAACTGCCTGGATCTGGTGCTGCGTCACATTCCCGGCACGCGCGACCCGCTGTCTGCCGCGCATGCCTGGTATGTATTGACCGGCCTCAGCGATTCGCGCGAGGGCGATGTCCTGCGCGGCGAACTGGAGCAGGCGCTGGCCGCCGCCATGGAACGCGGACTGCTCACCGATGCCGTGATCGCCGAAAACCAGACCCAGGCGCAGGCGCTGTGGCGCATGCGCGAAGTCATCCCCGAAGCGGCGCGCGCCGAGACCGGCATGCTCTACCGTCACGATATCGCGGTCGCCGTGAGCCGGGTTCCCGCTTTCATCAGCGAAGCGCAGTCGGCGCTGAAGCAGCGCTTTCCCGGCGTGAACGTCATCTGCTTCGGCCATCTCGGCGACGGCAACCTGCACTACAACGCCTTCGTCGCCGGGCGCAACCGCGACGTCGCCGCCGCGCGCGACGCCCACGACGTCACCGAGGTGGTGTACGACATCGTGCAGCGCTACCAGGGCAGCTTCAGCGCCGAGCATGGCATCGGGCTGTTTAAAGTGGACGATCTGAAGCGCTACAAAAGCGCGGTGGAGCTCGAGCTCATGCGCACGCTCAAGCATGCGCTCGACCCGCACAATCTCATGAACCCCGGGAAAGTCCTTTGAAGCAGATAGACAGGATTTACAGGATTCAAGAGGATACACAGGATCAGATCAAACGCTGAAAAGCTTGGTCTTGTTAATCCTGAAAAATCCTGTAGATCCTGTCCATTACGCCTGAGAAGAGATAACGAACAGCCCAACGACGCACAGGAAACCGGCCGTCCAGACCAGCGAGCGCAGCGTCGGCTTGTTGTAGATATAAAGCAGCGTATAGCCCATGCGCAGCACCACGAAAGCGAGCGCCAGACCATCGATCCAGTGCTGCGGCGCCCGCGCCAGATGAGCGATGATCACGGCGGCGGCGAACAGGGGAAATGCTTCGAAGCCGTTCAGATGAGCCCAGTAGGCGCGCTGCTGCATGGCGCCCAGCCGCTCCAGGCCCGCGCGCGGCGCCGCGTTATCGTAGTCGGGGCGCCATTTGGCGACCACAATGGGAAAATAGGGCAGAATTCCCGCGGCGAGCACCATCCAGTAGGCAAGGGTCATCGCATTGTTCCTTAAATGGCATTAGCCCGGCAAGGCCGAGGAACTTTAGTATACCCCGCAGCACTAATGACAGATTGGAGGGCACATGACGGACAAAGTCGAGAAAAGCGATGCAGAGTGGAAAAAGCTGCTGTCGCCGGAGCAATTCCAGATCGCTCGCAAAAAAGGCACCGAACCGGCATTCACGGGCGAGTACTGTGACAACCACGAACCGGGCGTCTACCGTTGCGTGTGCTGCGGCGCCGAGTTGTTCCGCTCCGGCGAAAAATTCGATTCCGGCAGCGGCTGGCCGAGCTTCTGGCAACCCGCAGTCAAGGACAACGTCAAAACCGAGGACGATTACGCCCACCTTATGCACCGCACCGAAGTGATGTGCAAGCGTTGCGACGCCCATCTCGGGCATGTCTTCGACGACGGGCCACAGCCCACGGGGCTCAGGTACTGCATCAATTCCGCATCGCTCAGGTTTGAAAAGAAGTGAGCCGTGAGCAGTGCGCCGTAGAGGCCTTTGACTGCTTACCGCTTACGACTTACCCGCTTACCGCTTACTGCTTCCGGTTTACCGTTATAATATGCACCCATGAAATTCCTATTTGACCTTTTCCCCATCATCCTGTTCTTCATCGCCTTCAAGGTCTACGGCATTTACGTCGCGACCGGGGTGGCCATCGCCGGCAGCTTTGTCCAGATCGGCTGGGTCTGGCTGCGCCACCGCAAAGTCGACAATATGCTGTGGGCAAGCCTCGCCGTGATCGTTGTTTTCGGCGGCGCCACGCTGATATTGCAGAACGAGACTTTCATCAAATGGAAGCCCACCGTGCTCTACTGGCTGTTCGCCGGCACGCTCGCGGTGTCGGCGCTGATATTCAAGAAAAACCTCATTCGCAGCATGATGGAAAAGCAGGTCAGCCTGCCCGCTCCGGTATGGGGCAGGCTGCTGGCAAGCTGGATCGCGTTCTTCACCGTGATGGGGGTGCTCAACCTCTACGTCGCCTATAACTTCTCGACCGATGCCTGGGTCAACTTCAAGCTGTTCGGCGGCCTCGGCCTGATGCTGGTATTCGTCGTGCTGCAGGCGCTGATGATGGCCAAGCACATCCAGGAACAGGAGGAACCCAAGTAGTGCTCCACGCCATCCTGGGCGGGAACGTTCCCGGTTCTCCCGAAAAGCGGCTGCCGGCATGAATGTGCCGGAGCTGATGCAGGAAAAACTCGCGGCGCTCGCACCCGAATCGCTTGAAATCCTGGACGAGTCGGGCAAACACGTCGGCCACGAGGGCGCAAAGGGCGGCGGCGGGCATTACCAGCTCATCATCGTCTCCCGGCAATTTTCCGGCAAACCGGCCCAGGCGCGGCATCGCATGGTCTACGCTGCGCTGGGCGCGATGATGAAAAACGAGATCCACGCGCTCGCCATCAAGGCCTACGCTCCGGACGAGATTTGATCAATTTTACTTACGAAGGAATCCACATGAAGCCAGTGAGAACCCTGCAACTGCTGCTGATAGTCGTGGCCGGCGCCATGGCGGCAAACGTTGCACAGGCAGCGGATAGCATCAAGGTCAACGGCGTCACCATCCCGCAATCGCGGTTCGACCTCATCGTCAAGAACGCCACCGCCCAGGGCCAGGCAGATACCCCCCAATTGCGCAACCAGATCAAGGATACCCTGATCACGCGCGAAGTGCTGGCGCAGGAATCGGCCAGGAAAGGCCTCGACAAGAACCCCGATGTGCTCATGCAGCTCGACCTGCAGCGCGAAGAAGTGCTGATCAACGCCTTCCTGCAGGACTATGTGAAAACCCATCCCGTCAGCGACGAGGTGATGAAGAAGGAGTACGAGCAGGTCAAGGCAGAGAGCGGCGGCAAGGAATACAAGGCCCGCCATATCCTGGTCGAAACCGAAGCCGAGGCCAAACAGGTCATCGCCCAGCTCAAGAAGGGCGGCAGCTTCGAAAAAGTCGCGGCCGAAAAATCGAAAGACACCGGCTCAAAAGGCCAGGGCGGCAATCTCGACTGGTCACCCGCCAATCGCTACGTTCCGCCGTTCGCGCAGGCGCTGGGCAAGCTCAAGAAAGGCCAGCTCACCGACGCCCCGGTTCAGAGCCAGTTCGGCTGGCATGTGATCCGGCTCGATGACGAGCGGGCCGCAAAATTCCCTTCGTTCGAGGAAGCCAAGCCCCAGATCCAGAAGCAAATGCAGCAACAGGTGGTCAACAAGCTGATCGCCGATCTGCGCGCCAAGGCCAAGGTCGAGTAGGCAGCTAAGCCCGCAGCGGACGGCGCACCGCGGTGCGCCGTTTTTTTCGTAGCACTCTTACGTTACCGCAAACGCTGGTTTGCGCGGCCACTGTCTGCTTCCGGCCAAAAGCGGTCATTCGCGAACGTCTCTTATTCGGTCACCGCGTCGGCGCCGCAGGACCGATTAAACTGCGGGCGTACCTTCGTGCGGATTGACCAGCGTTCGATCGTTAAATTGTGCTATTGCACTCTGCGGAAGCGAACAAACGAAGTCACCAGATCCGTGTGGCTGCTTTGATCGAGATTTATCGTTCCCTGCTCCCACCTGTAGCCCGAGAAGAGTCCGCCCCAGCGGTACATTTGACTCTCGGTCAGCACATTCGGATTGGCGGTAGGCCTGGCGACCCAGATGATTTCTCCCACGGTGAAGCCTACATTGCGCGATACCGTTCCCTGCGCGGCGAGCTTTCCTTCAAACTGCTTGTTCACTTCATTCCAATCGACCGCCATCTGGAACTGGTTGTCCGCGATTTGGGACTGCCAGAGCCCCGGCAGGAGTGCCATCGCCTTGTTCTCGGGGGGGGCCGGCTTCGGGGCGACCACAATGCGTTCCGCGGTCGCCGCGCGCTGGATCTCCGACAGCCGGCTGCGCGCCGCATCGGCAAACCTGCCGTTCGGATACTTGTCCAGGAAGGCTTTAAGGTCGCCTTCAGTCTTCGAGTCCTTCGCTAACGCCCATGAAGCAAGCTCTACTCCATCACGTTTCTTCTGGTACTCCCACTGATATATCCGGTCCTGAGCAGTGCGCGCCGTGGCGGTATTGGGCTCGAGCCTTAGAAAACGCTGCATGGCGCGCATTGCATCGTCGTACTGGCCAAGCTCTCCCAGCAAAATGGCGCTGTTGTAATGGCCTTCCGACCACCAGGGCGCAGCCTTCAGGGCCGCGGCATAGAGGCGCACTGCGTCTTCGAAAAGCCTTTCCTTTATCGCGACCTCTGCCTGCACCTTGAGGCGCCTGACTTCCTCGGGCAGGCCCGGCTTTGGGCGACCGCCATATTGTTCTACCGCACGCTGGAACACTTGCTCTTGTTCATCAGCATCGGCGGGCGTCTGGCCATAGATCCAGGTCGGGACAGACATCGCCAGCAAAAAGACGGGACCTAGCGAGCGGGCGCAAAACCGGTTTAAGATTTGGTAGACCATGTTTCCCCCTTTTTCAGGAAGCGTACAACAGTGCGCGCAGACCGTCGACCTTTGCTATCGACCAGCGCTTGACAGAGAGGGCCCGACTTTTTAGCATAACTGATCGTCGATAATCGGACGACATGGTGGGAGGGGCTATGGAGCTTCGAAAGCGACAACAATTACCGCTCTGGGCGGCCATTCAGCTGACGTGTTTCCTGCTCGCAGGATATTCCGGGCTCTCTTTAGGGCAAGGCTGCACGCCGACGGGTGCGGCAATGTCTTCCCTGGCGGATTGGCAAAGCGCATGCAGAAGATGCGGCGGCGAGCCAAAAGGAAGCGGCGCTTCCATGCGATGCGACTTCAGCTCGGCACCGGCCGGCGGCGGAGCGGGCGGCACGGGCGGTGCCCTGGGATCCGCGCTCGGCCAGTTCAGCTGGAACCTGGGTTATGCGATAGGCGCGCGTATCAGGGAAATGGGTACCGAGGCAGAACGCCAGCAGGCGCTCGACGCCGAACGGCAACGTCAGGAACGCATCTTTCAGGAGCAAGCCCGGCGTTTGCAAGAACAACAAAGGCAACAAGAACTCGCCAGACAAGAAGAAGTTGATCGACAGCAGGACGCGCGTCGCAAGGAAGAGGAGCAGCGCAGGCGTAATGAGATGTACCAGCATGTCGCCACGGCGCTCGGAATGTCCCAGCTTCGCGATGACAAGGGCAACAGCGACCGCGGCAACGGCAACATCGACGTGGGAAATCTCGGGCTGATCGGCGTCGATTTCGACCAGACGAGGAACCCCGCGCCGGCCGTCGGCGCAGGCGGTGCCGTCAAGACTCCGAATTCACTCGGCCTGCTCTCGACCGATGGCGACCCCAACGTGGTGGACCTTCGCAACGCGACATCGGACACCGTCAATCCGCGAGCGGCGCGAGGCGATTCAGCGCCGTCCGCCTCCCGAACGAAAGCTCCTGCTGTGACTGATACTTTGCGCCAGCCGCGCAGCCGGCTTATCAATCCGCTGAGGAACCCCGAGGTGTATAAAGACTTCCTGCTGGCCGAACGGGAAAGATATCCGCAATACCGCGAAAAGATCGACAAGCTGATTGCCGACACCGATAAACTGATTGCCGAGAGAACCAGTGAACGCGTGTTCAGGGAGTTGCTCCGTCGCGCCGTTCTGGAAAACGACGCTGACGAACGCGCATTCAGGGGGTTGCTCCGTCGCGCCACTCTGGAAAACGATGCTGACGAACGCGCATTCAGGGAGTTGTTCCGCCGCGCCTTTTTGGAAAGCAAATGACGATCTATGTGTTAGGCCGCAGGTACGGACATGCGCGCCTGCCGCACATTAGCGCGTTGCGCTTCGCATGTTTTGCGCTTGGCTTCGGCGTTCTTTCGATTTCAGCGGCGCCCTCCGGCGCACAATCGGAGCAGCGCGCCACGGATCCGGCATTCCAGGAAGTGGTGCGGCAATATGCCGGCCGCCCCAAACCCCAGCTACCCGAGGAAGTGCGGCGCTTCAAGATACAGGCGGAAGCCGCCATCAAGCAAAAGGACTTCGATGAGGCCATCCGCTCGTATGCGGAGGCCTTGAAGCTGGCGCCATGGTGGCCCGAAGGCTATTACAACAGCGCCATTATCATCGGGGAACTCGGCCGCCATTCCGAAGCCATTTCGAGTATGCGCCGGTTCATCGATCTTGAACCGGGCACGCCTGCCGCCAGGAACGGCCAGGATCGAATCTATCAATGGGAATACCTCGCCAAAAAGGCGGACGTCGAGACGACGGCATGGGATGCAATCAAAGACTCGAAGAGCGCTGAAGACATACGCGCTTATCTGGAAAAGTACCCGTCCGGAAAATTCGCTTCGGCTGCCAATGCCCGCCTGAAAGCCCTGGCCTCTGCCGAGGGCGTAGCCGGAGTATGGACGATGGTCTCGCAAAACGGCAGCCAGGGACATTTCAAGTTCAGGGCCGAAGGCGCCGGCCAGGATTTCAAGATGTATGCAAGCGCGCCGGGTCGCGAAAGCCAGCAATGGTTTCGAGGATCCATTTCGGGCTCTTCGGTTACCGGGGCTTACTTGCCGAAGAATGTGATTCGAAACGTGATGCAGTGCGGCAGCCAGAGTCCGAAAATCGTCTGTAACTTTCCGGACGAGTATCCGCTGTCGGGCGAGCTAAGCAAGGACGGGAAGCAACTTCAACTGCGGTGGGATGCGCCGGAGATTTCCTGGAACCTGGGTTTTACGTCGGTCGGATCGGAAAAGTCCAGGCAACCGAATACGGCAACCCTGGTGCGCGGCATCCCGATGCAACTTTCCGCGCCGATAGCGACGGCGGCAGCGGCGAATCAGGCTGAAATCGCATTCAAACCGTCCGGGTCGATGGAAGACGCGCTCATCGCCATGCTTCTCAAGAAAACCACTCATGACGTGGATGGTTGCAGCGATCCGAATTTTCCGTACCGGTCGTTCTGGTTCGTTGATGAACATGCGCTCCGCGGAGAGCTGAGAAATGCCAAAGCGGTGTTTACGAGATTTGAACTCGCGCGTGAAACAGTCAAATACCTCGGCAAAGCGGATGGCCTGCACCGATTCGCGTTGCGCTATGCCGCCGAGGATGCCAGCGGCAAGTCCATGATCGAAACGGTCATGGAAACGGACCTTCTGACCAAGCGCCGGACGGTGACCCTTACACGGGATGGAAATTCTGTGCTCCGGGACGGCAAGAGCACGAACGGCGCGCAGGAACCCTTCCTTCTGGTGTGCGACAGGGCGGGCCTGCCGGCCGTTCCGCCCGCTACGCTCGAAGGACTCCTGGCATCGCTTGATCAGATAGCGAAACAAGCCGGGCCGGGAAAATTCGAAGTGCAGGACGGGCTGGGCAAAGGCACCACGTTCGATGTCAGCAACGAGCTTGGCGCGGCCAAAGGGTGCGACATTCAGATCAAGACAAAGCGCGAAACCGGCGGGTTTTTCGGCGTGGCGCTGGAATACATCACGATAGTTCCTCTTTCGCAGATCGATTCTTCGAGATCGGTCGTAGCACCCGGCTCGTGGATACGCCCCGGAGATTCCGAGCCGAAATACTCTCCGGATCCCTGGGTGGTGTTCCTGAGCACGGCAGGCGCCAACGCAATCACGTTCAAGAGCACGGGCATGGTCGCATTCGAGACGCTGATGAGTTATGCGAGGCTGCAGTTCGCCAAGCGCGAAACCGCCGAAGAGTGGGCAGGCGCATTGCACCGGGCCGCGATGCTTTGCCGGCGCTGAACCGAGTTGCTTGCAATTTAGGCCAGGCGGCAGAAAGAGAGTACCACTCG
>Ga0299912_10003644_pt1 | contig 12576 bp, 11 predicted proteins | sample RVTome_2_FD_207667 | JGI IMG/M metagenome (GOLD analysis project Ga0299912, IMG submission 207667) | Soil microbial communities from uranium-contaminated site in the Upper Colorado River Basin, Wyoming, United States - RVT95D214 (version 2) ... | reverse complement strand
GGGCGGGGGCTGTGAGAACATGAGTGCTCAATATAAATTGCCCACCCAGCTTGAAGGAAAGAAATATGGCCGTGATCTGGGCGGAGTGCGGGCAGTGATCCTGGATGCTTTATATCAGGCCCAGGGCAAAGGGTGCAGTCCGGGTTTCCTGGGAGTCTGCATTGGTGGTGACCGTGCCATGAGCTATTCATATGCCAAAGAACAGCTGCTGCGCACTCTGGATGATGTGAATCCTAATCAGGATCTGGCTCAACTGGAAGAACAGATCATTCAGGAAGCTAATCAACTGGAAATTGGACCCATGGGTTTTGGCGGCAAGTTTACCCTGGGCGGTATAAAGATCGCCGATCTGAATCGTTTACCGGCATCCTATTTTGTGAGTATCGCCTATATGTGCTGGGCCTACCGCCGCCGGGGAGTAATCCTGGATTCCAAGGGCAAAGTGAAGGAGTGGCTCTATGAGATTCCTGGTGAGTTTGAAAAGGATTATTCCGGCATACCGGAAATGAAAATAACTGCCAAAAATATTAAAGTATTGAAAACCCCCATCTCGGAAAAACAGATCCGGGAATTACAGGTGGGTGATGTGGTTTTATTGAATGGTGATATGTTTACCGGAAGAGATGCCGTCCACCGCTATTTGTATGATGGCGGTGATCTGGATATCCTAAAAGAAGGCATCATATATCACTGCGGGCCGGTAATCGTTGAGGAGGGCAAGGAATTTAAAGTAATGGCCGCTGGACCCACTACCTCTATCCGGGAGGAACCTTACCAGAGTGAAGTTATCGGTCGCTTCAATTTACGGGGAGTGATTGGTAAAGGTGGTATGGGTAAAAAGACCCTGGAAGCCTGCAGCAAGTATGGTTCGGTTTACTTTCATGCCATTGGCGGTGCGGCCCAGATTTATGCCCAATGTGTCAAAAAGGTAAAAGGAGTATATCTGAAACAGTTTGGCAGTCCTGAAGCCGTCTGGCATATGGAAGTTGAAAACTTCCCGGTAGTGGTCACCATGGATAGTCATAATGGTTCACTACATGAAAAAGTAGATCAGATTTCGAAAAAGAAGATTCTGGAAGTTCTGGCCAAGTAAAAACTTGAAAGAAAAAGCTCGGGATTAATCGGGCTTTTTCTGAAAAATAAAGTACATTTTTTGCCGGAACAGCGATCTTTAATCAATTTTTCTTTTTTCATCAGCCTTCTTTCTCTGAATATTTGCTTCAGTCTTCATGTCTTCGGTGAATAATTTTTCGACTTCTTTTAGAATTGGAAGGCTGCTCTGAGGATCTTTTTCAGTCATCTTTGAATAAAATTTCTGGTAATCCTCCAGAGTAATCTGGTAACTTTCAAAAACTTTTTTGACCTCTGTTTGCTTCACACTGTCCGGCATACTGGAAACAGTGATCATCTGCAGATCACGGATGATTAGCGCCCAGTCCCGTGAAGTACTTGGAGGGGATTGGGTACTACAGGTGCTCAGCCAGAATAAAAATGCACCTGACAGGATGAAAATAGGGCGTAATCGATTGGTCATGATCTTTAAGATAGATTTTTTTGGATAATTTAATTATAATGTGACAAGAAAGAATAAGGCTAAAAAAGATAATGTTTACTCACCTATCGGAGGAGGATTTCAGGATTGATGTTCAGGCGAGATTTTCATTAATGACCGGTCGCTGTGAAGGGGATTTTAATTCATTCTCACCAGGCATGATACAGCTCTGTTAATCTTTTTCAAGCTAGAGTTGTATAAGAATAGCATTTTACTAATATGAAATACCATATTTTTCAAAGATTTAACTGAATAAGAAAACAGGTCAGGAATTCTGAGAATTAGCAAAGTAGTCAATAGATTTTAGCTCAGTTTTATTAATTAAACCAGCTGGCAATTTGTACTAAATTGTAAAACAGCAGAGCAAGAGGGAAGACGAAAATCGTATTAATTTTTTAATTATAAAGGACGTATACAGGATAGCTGCACTATTGTCCGGATCAGATTGCGATAATCGTCCTATTCAAGGAAGAATGCATCCGGTAAAATTATTGTTTTCGCAAAAATAATCATTTTACTTTAATAAATTTCAAATATAGATTGTACATTCGATGAGGAATTAAAAAGGAGTGTAGAATGTTAAAGGAAATGGCACTAAGTGAATTGTTACAGGAACTATCCTCGAAATCCGCTGCTCCTGGTGGAGGTACAGTTGCCGGTTTAGCCGGAGCTCTTTCTGCAGTAATGGTGTCCATGGTCTGTAATTTGACCATTGGTAAGAAGAAATATGTGCAATCCGAAGATGAAATGAAGAAAGACCTTGATCATGCGAGCAAATTAAGAGAAGAATTTATCCTTCTGGCCGACAAAGATGCTGAAGTATTCAGCGAGGTAATGGAAGCCTACCGTTTGCCCCATGAAAATGAGGAGCAAAAAATTGAGCGTACTCGGGCGGTGGAGGAGGCAACCAAACGGGCCGCTCTGGTTCCCATGGATGTCCTCCGGCGCTGTGGAGTACTTTCCGGGCTCAGCAGGTCGGTGGCCTTGAAAGGGAATGAGAATTCCATCAGCGATGCCGGAGTCGCGGCTATTATGGCTTATGCGGCCGCCCAGTCCGCTTCTTTGAATATTCTGATCAATCTTTCTACCATAAATGATGAAGATTTTAAAGGAAAACTGAAATCAGAACAGGAACATGTCCTGAAAACCGTGAAAGATACTACCGAGGAAACGCTGCATATTGTTCAACAAAAACTTTAAGCTGGAGAGAATATTTTTCAATATTTGATCTGGCTCAATGCAAAATTAAAAATTTTAGTTAAAATTGAGGTAAAGCAGAAGGTAGTAACTCTTAAATTGATAAGGAAGTAACTTTATGAAAGAAGAAAAAGTAAAAAAACTGCTGGATTCAATAAGACCTGGCATTCAGATGGACGGCGGGGATGTAGAGTTTGTCGAAATTAAGAATGATATTGTATACGTTCGGCTGGTGGGTGCCTGTGGGGGTTGCCCGATGGCCCAATTAACTCTCAAGGAAGGGATCGAGCGCTATATCCGTAATCAGATGCCGGAAATTAAGGCGGTAGAAGCCTTATAAATTAAGGTATCAACCAATGATCGAAGTAAAAATTAATGGTTTATTCTTAACCCAATCTCAGGCCAGTGGGGTAATTCTTAAAGAGATTAAAGGCGAAAGAACCCTGCCGATAATAATAGGTGAGTATGAAGCGCAGTCAATTGCCCTGGGATTGGAAAAGATAAAACCACCCAGGCCTATCACTCATGATCTGACGCTTAATATGTTAGATTCTCTGACGGTAGAAATCGAACGGATTGCAGTGACAGAATTGAAGAACAATACTTATTATGCGGTCATTTATATCCGGCAGGATTCGAAAGTGCTGGAAATTGATTCCCGTCCCAGTGATGCCATCGCTCTGGCAGTACGTAAAAATGTACCGATTTTTGTGGCCGAAGAAGTGATGGAAAAAGGAGCTTATACGGCTAAAGAAGTACAGGATATCCAGGAAGGTCGGATTGATTTTAAAGAAGACCGGATTGAAAAACTAAAAATTGAACTTCAGGAAGCAGTCGAAAAAGAAGACTATGAAAAGGCTGCCAGAATTCGGGATGAGATTAAGAAATTGGAATCTCGGCACTAAGGTGAGAGCAAGATTATGAAAGTGAAGATATATGGTGTCAGAGGGAGTTACCCTCCGACCACTGGGAACGGCACCCAATTTGGGGTCAATACTACCTGCCTGAGAGTGGATTTGGGCAAACATATCGTTATCATTGATGCCGGAACTGGTATTATTAACCTGGGAAGCGACCTGATCAGTGAGATGAAATCTGGAAAAAGTAAGCAGAATTTTCAGAAGCTCTATCTGCTGTTTACCCATACTCATATCGATCATCTGATGGGATTTCCCTATTTTAATATGATCTATATGCCGCAAACGGAACTGAATGTTATCACTCCCACCCAGTTGAATTATTCGATCCAGGAGATTCTGGAAACGCTGATGAGCCCGGCTTTTTTTCCGGTAACCATTTCAGAGCTCCCCAGCACGATCCAATATCATGATTTTGCCGAGAATAGGACCCTCTATTTTTATGATGATGAATATGAGGTCGTCTCCCTGAATAAAACTCCCTCCAAGAGTGCTTGGATCGGCCGGATCTCAACCATGCGCAATTATACTCACCCCAAAGGCGGGGTCTACATCTATAAATTCGAGAATCATGCCGGTAATTCGGTTGTTTTTGCCACCGATATCGAAGGCTATGTCGGCGGGGATCAAAGACTGGCGAAGTTCGCTCATAATGCCAATATTCTCATTCACGATGCTCAATATTCCCTGAAAGAATATGAAATGTTCCAGGGTTTTGGACACAGTACCTTTGTTATGGCTTGTGAAGTGGCCAAGAATGCTGGTATAAAAAAATTAATTCTTTCCCACCACGATCCAAAACATGGCGACGAGGAACTGAAACAACTGGAAAAGGAAGCTCAGAAAATTTTTCCGGAAACTTACCTGGCTTCTGAAGCGATGGAATTTGTTTTTTAATTCGAAGCCATATTTTTAGATTAAAAGCAGGATAAAATGAATAGCCCCGACTCTGATAGTCGGGGCTTTTGTTAATCAGGATATGAATGGCCAAAATTCAATTAATCGGCTGTAGTGCACCGGGAATAGGCATTGCTAAGGATTGACCGTTACGGTGACTAATTGAGCGTTATTATTACCTGCCAAATCGAAAGCTTTTACATAGATCGTGTGAGTCCGTCCATCACCGTATCCGGTGGTGTTCCAATTATAACTGTATGGTGAGGTCGTATCGGTCACTTTTAATTCACCGTCAATGTAAAATTCTACCCGCTGGATTCCAATTTCATCTTGCACATCTGCCACTACCGGGACAATGACTCCGGCAGAGAAAATAGTTCCGGTAGCCGGATGAATGATCACCACCGTGGGAGGTGTTATATCAGTATTTTGTACCGTGACGGTAACAACATTGGAAACAGAGCTGTTCTGATTCGCATCATATGCCACCCCGAAAAGATTATGGGAACTCCCATTCTCATAATTTGTCACTATCCATTCATAGCTGTACGGTATCTGAGTGGTAGTATGCATCAGTTCTCCATCCACGAAGTATTGTACTTTGTCGATCTGGTTGTCATCATACACTTGTGACACCACGTTCACGGTATCCACCACAATTGCGCCGGTAACTGGATTAAGGATAGTGATCACCGGAGCCAGGGTATCGGGAAAAGAGCCGGTAACTACCCGGACGATTACATTGCCGGAAAAACCATTGTTGTCACTTTTATCGGTAGCAGTGGCATACAGACTGTGATTGCGGTTATCAGCAATAGGAACAGTATTCCAGATATACTCAAGAAGCGGATTCTCTGAAACAGCTACCATCTCTCCATCAATGAACAGATTGACTTGCTTTAAATCGGTTTCATCTGATGCTGCCACTGAAACTTTAATAGTGCCGGAAACTGCCTGACCGTCTACCGGATAAATGATATTGACTACCGGTGCAATTTCGTCAGGCACTTCAGGCGGGCATTGGATAAACAGGGTCAGGCTGACCAAGATCAGCATGATCATTCCCAGAAAAGAAAAAACCTTCATTCGGATATTCTCCTTACATTGAAACATAAATTAAAATCAACTAAAATTGATAAAAAACAAGCAGATGAATTATGATTAAAGTCACAGAAAAGTTACCCGCTTCTTTTTCATCCAGGCCCAATAGAGCAGCCAGCACTATTTTTTCTGAGCAATATCATATCCCTTCCTGTAAAAATAAAGTACCAAGATTTTGTTGCTGATACCAGACATGGATTTTAGTCCAACCTCACCCGCCGGAACAAATATAGTTACTTTTTTTCTCCCTGTTAAAGATTTTATGGATTTATTAAAATTATACTGTCTGAAACCTCTTGCGGAAATTTAAGTTGTTTTATTCTAGAAAATAACTATATTTTTAAACACTGGTATAGACGAAACTGGAGGTTGATGTTTCATTTTCTGAATCCTTCGATTTTATTTGCTTTGACGGCTGCTTTTATACCCCTATTGATTCATCTGTTCAATCGGCGCAAATTCAAAGAAATAAAATTCAGCACTATCCATTTTTTGAAAGAAATGGTGCGCAAGGAGATGCGGCGTCTGCGGATCCGTCAATTGCTGTTACTGCTCATCCGCACCTTGATCATTATTTTGGTGGTAATGGCTTTTGCCCGGCCCACCCTCCAGAGCTCGGGCGGTTTTGCAGCTGGCCGTTCGGCTACTGAAGTGGTGTTTGTGATCGATAATAGCCTCTCCCTGAATAGCCTGCAACTTACCGGAAATCTGCTGGAAAGTGTGAGGCAATGGTGGCTAAATCTGGAACCATTGTTACAAATGAACGATCGATTGACAGTGATCCTGGGAACCGAACCTCAGAAAATATTGGCAGAGCGGGAATATTATTCTCCGGAACTCTGGAAAAAAATAAACAAAAATATCCAGCCGGTACAGTACAAAGGAAATCTGCAGCTGGCTACTCTGAAAGCACTGGAAATATTCCAAAAGTCTGAACTTTCTAATAAAGAATTGTATTATCTCTCTGATTTTCAAATTAGCGGGATCAATGAACAGGAATTACAAAAATACTGGCAGGAATTTCCCGCCAGAATCCGCATATATTTGCTCCCGGTAATCCATGGCCGGGAGGATAATATTTCAATTGACTCAGCTCTGGTATTAAATCAGTTACTGGAAAAAAACCAGCTCCTGCAGTTACGAACGGTCCTGCACAATCAGACTGCCGACAAACATCTGAATTCCATGGTTTCCCTGATTGTGCAAAATTCCCGCATTGCCCAGCAAAACCTCAGCATTCCCTCTTCCCAGACGAAGGTAATTCAATTTGAAACCATCAGTCAGTCCAGCGGGTACCAGGCTGGTTTTGTGGAATGTGAAAATGATGCCTTAATGGAAGACAACCGGTACTATTTTAATTTTTTCATTCCGGAAAAAATAAAAATAATACACCTGGTCCCGCAAATGCAGTTTCAATCCTTTATTCCCACCATCCTGCAGGCTGCGGTAGAGAGGGATTTATTTATCTATGAGAAAAAAACTTTCCAGGATTGGCCGTCTGTCAACCTGGACGACTATGAGGCAGTAATTCTGGAGGGATTTACTGATCTTTCCGATGGGCTGATAAATCGTTTGAAACAATTTAACCGCAGCCATAAAGGCTTAATACTCATACCCGGCGAAAATCTGGCCATTCAGAACATCAATAATTTTCTGAGCAGCCTGGAGGTTGGCAGGATTATATCGCGGCAGGGAAATACAGCTGATGATGAAAAATATGTATCACTGGGCAGGATCAACTGGGTGCATCCTATTTTCGAGAGCCTGTTTACAGAGCGTAAGGAGTTAAATCCTATCCATGTATATTCTTATTACCAGATGCAGCCCAACAGCAGCAGCGATGTGATCATTGAGCTCCAGAATGGTCAGCCTTTTCTTCTGCAGGGAAAAAAGGAGGCCGGCCCGCTCTTTCTACTTGCCTCATCTCTGCAACCGGAATGGACTAACCTGGTGGTCAGGGGACTGGTTGTTCCGCTTTTTTATCGCATGATCTATTATGCCGTCACCCAGAATGTGTCGCAGCGTCTGAATATCAGAGTGGGAGAAAAATTTACCCAGGTAATTACCGGGGTATTGCCTCCCTACCAATTCACCTTAAAAAAACCATCCGGTCTGGAAGAGAAAATTACTCCGGGTTTCCGCGGTGCCGATCTTTATCTGCAGTTAGACCAGAACGATGAAGCCGGAAATTATCAGGTCTGGCAGTCTGACCGAATACTCCTGATTTATTCGGTCAATCATCCGGTTGAGGAATCAATTCAACAATATTATCAGCCGGCTGATATTCAAAGAGCATTCCCAGGCGCTCTCTGGATTGATCCAAGTCGCGATGTCACTACTGAGATTGAAAAAAGTCGATATGGCCTGGAATTATGGTCTTATTTCATCGTCTTTGCCATTTTACTGATCTTTTGCGAAATGATCATTTCCTATACCACCTCAAAAAAGCAAAAAGAAATAATGGGACAGGAATTTTCGCAGGCTTGAAACTGTCCGGAAATAGTATGGAACAATTATAAATTAAGGAGAAGCAAAAACCATCCATGCAAGTCGAAACAATCGCTGCTGAACAGAAAGCTATCCTGGTTGGAGTGACTCTGCCCGGCCAGCCGAGTGAAGAAAAATCGGACCATATATCAGAACTGGCTCAGCTGGCGGAGACTGCCGGACTGACGGTGGCCGACCACCTGTTCCAGGAAAGAGAAAAAATCCATGCGGCTTATTTTATAGGTTCGGGAAAAGTGAATGAATTACGGGAATTAGTGAATGAATCCCAGCCAGCCATTGTCATTTTTGATGATGATCTCAGTCCGGCTCAGATCAGAAATCTCGAGCAATCCTTAGATGTCAGGGTAATTGATCGCAGTACCCTAATCCTGGATATTTTTGCCAAGCATGCCCGCACCCGTGAAGCCAAAACTCAGGTAGAATTAGCGCAGTTACAGTATCTCTTGCCCCGCTTGACCCGGCAGTGGACTCACCTTTCGCGGCAGGTGGGAGGAATTGGTACCCGCGGGCCCGGAGAAACCCAGCTGGAAACCGACCGTCGTTTGATCCGCCGGAGAATTGAAAAATTGAAACATGATTTACATAAAATCGATAAACAGCAGACCATCCGCCGCCAGAACCGGAAAAATACCTTCCGGGTATCCCTGATTGGCTATACCAATGTCGGCAAATCCACCCTGATGAATCTGTTAAGCGGAGCAGATGTACTGGTCGAGAATCAATTGTTCGCTACCCTGGATTCGGTAGTAAGGAAAGTTTTACTGGAAGGTAGTCAGGAAATTCTGTTGAGCGACACTGTCGGATTTATTCGCAAACTGCCGCATCATCTGGTGGCTTCTTTTAAAAGCACTCTGGATGAAGTGCGTGAGGCGGATCTTCTTCTGCATGTGGTGGATGTCCATCATCCCTATTTCCAGGAGCAAATGCAGGTAGTGATGAAAATACTGGAGGAATTGGATTCCCATTCCAAGCCGATCCTCATTATTTTTAACAAGATAGATCTGCTGCCGGATACCAACATTCTTCCCTCGCTGCGAAAAGAATATCCTGAATCGATTTTTCTTTCTGCCACCCGCCACATCGGCGTCGAGTCCCTCAGACTGAAATTGAAGGAATTCCTGGAGAAAAATTTTGTATCTCTCTTTTTACGAATTCCTCAGCAGCAACAGAAATTGATTCATTATATTTATTCCCTGGGCCGGGTGGAAAATATCCATTACGATGGGGAAGAGGTGGAAATCACCCTGAAATGTGACCGGGAAACTCTGAGCAGGATAAAACTGTTACCCGAGGTCCTGCTGAGGATAGATGATAATGTAAAACCGTTTAAGGAGCTGGTACCATGAAATTTGCCACCGAATATATCTGGTTCAACACTTCCAAGAAAAGAGAGTACATTAATATTACTCCGAAGGTAGAAGAAGTTGTCCAAAAAAGCGGGGTAAAGGAAGGCATGGTTCTGGTTTCGGCAATGCATATCACCGCCGGTATCTGGATTAACGATGCCGAGTCCGGATTATTGCAGGATATTGACGAGTGGCTGGAAAAATTGGCCCCTTTCAATATCAATTATCGCCATCATCAAACCGGGGAAACCAATGGCGATGCCCATTTAAAAAGCCTGCTGGTTCATCATGAAGTGATCGTACCCATCACCTCCGGAAAGTTGGATTTTGGACCCTGGCAGCAGATCTATTATGCCGAATTTGACGGGCAGAGACGTAAACGGATTATTATTAAGGTAATGGGTGAATAGATTTGTTACCCCTCAAAGGCATAACTTGAAAAATTTTTCATTTCTGCTGCTGATCATCTTTATTCAGGGAAATATTTCGTTCCTTTCCGGGCAGTACATCAGACAGGAAAATTTTTTCAGTGAGAAGGAGCGTCGAAGCAAATACGCTTTGGATGACTGGATCAGTTATTTAGAGAGTAAGCAGATCGTGTCCATGGCTGTTGGGAGTGATTATCTGTATTTTGCGACGCTGGATGGGGGAATATTACGGTATGAGCTGTTTCAGAATTACTGGGACTACCCTTACACTACCAGTAATGGTTTGCCAAGCAATACCGTCTTTAAGGTAGCTTTTGACCTGAACAATAGTATTCTCTGGGCTGTTACCGATGTGGATACCTGCATTTTTAGACCGGCTGAACAGGAATGGCTCTGTCAATCGGAAGGTTCGTTCTGGCCATTCGAATTTCCCGACCAGAAAATTCCGGAAAACAGCCAGACCATTGAACAGAATATTTTTTATCCCGCTCGATATCTGAACCTTCTCCCTCATTTTTTTGCCAATGGCAATTATACCGTGGTTTCTGATTGGAAAGTGATGGATGAGTATTTTGATGAGTATCCGATTACCGGATTCCTGCGGGACCGCTGGGAGAGAATCTGGCTGGTCATTCAGGGATTAGGCGTGGGAATTGGAAATGTCTTTTCGGGGCGGATGGACGTGATTCCTGTTGGATTAACTCATATCAGTCCCCGGGTAATTAAATATCAGAATAATGACCTGTGGATTGGTGGTGAACCACTGATTGGAAATGGCAGACCGGGGATTGTCCACTGGCAGGATAGTGACGGCGGCTGGAATTTTTATCAGGCCCGCTGGATCAGCAGTCTCCCCAGTGATAAGGTGCGAGACATAGAAGTAACCGGGGATTCGCTCTGGTTTGCGACCGAATTAGGGCTTTCCTTATTTAATTCCCGCAAAAATGAATGGAAAAACTTCGACCAGCGTCAGGGCCTGTACAGCCGCGAGATTTTGGATCTGCAAGAGCATAATAGAGTTCTTTATATTGCAACTGATAAGGGAATCAATACCCTGGATTTAAAATCCGGAATCATCAAAAGGATCAAGGATGAAAATATTATCCTGGCTGATGTGTATCAGCTGGCTGCTCAGCGGGATACCCTCTGGGCGGTTACCAACCGGGGAATTTTTCGTCACCGGACTGATTCTTTCGGTTGGGAAGAGGTGATAACCACCACCGCCATCAGTGATATTCCGGTAACCGCAGTGCAAACCTATCAGGATGAAGTCTGGTTCTGCTCACCAGAGGGAGTCTTCTGGTATGACGGAAAAAGCAAACAATGGGGGTCCTTCCCCCAGCTGGGAATGGAAATTGAGGCTCCCTATTTTGATATTGCTGTGAATAATAAAAGCGTGTGGGTGAGTACCAGGTCCGGGCTGTTAAAGTACAATCGGGAAATGCACTTCTGGAAAATTTTTACCCCGGATGATGGATTATTAAGCATTCCCTGCTACCGGCTACTCTTGGATGGGGACTATCTCTGGATTGCCAATCATTTCGGTATCACCCAGTTCTTTTGGAATAATCCCCAACGGATCGATTAATGCTTAAAAATTACCAATAGATTCTAAAATCAGACCCACTGAATTCTATGAAATCAGATACCATTTTAAAAGCTGCCCAATCCGTCAGGTCATCGAAATTTACAGTGGTGTTTACCGGAGCAGGAATTTCGGTGGAAAGCGGTATTCCCCCTTTCCGGGGAGAGAACGGTCTCTGGTCTAAATATGATCCGCGTTATTTGGATTTAGAATTTTTTCATACCCATCCGGCTGAATCCTGGAAAGTGTTGAAGCAGATATTCTTTGATTTTATGGCTGATGCCAAACCGAATCCGGCTCATTTTGCAATCGCCCGTTTAGAGCAATCCGGATATGTTAAAGAGGTCATTACCCAGAATATCGATAACCTGCATCAGAAGGCGGGCAGTAAGAATGTACATGAATTTCATGGCTCCACCCGTACCCTGGTGTGTGTGGACTGCGGAAAGACTGTTCCCTCGGCCGATATCGATCTGGAGCATCTTCCTCCGCACTGTAATAGTTGTAAAGGTTTACTGAAACCCGATTTTGTTTTTTTCAGTGAAATGATCCCGCAAAGAGTCAGCGATTTATCCTTTGCCGCGGCCGAAAAATCTGATGTGATGCTGTTGATTGGAACCACCGGCGAGGTGATGCCGGCTTCCTTTCTACCTTACACTGCTAAAGAGAAAAATAAGGCCACTATCATCGAGATAAATCCGGATGAGTCGCTCTATACTCCAAAAATCACTGATATTTTTTTGAAAGGTAAAGCGGGCGAGATTTTACCCGAACTGGCGGAAAAAATTCTGCAGAAGTGAGTCATTATAGTTGATTCATAAATTGTTGATGTTTGCTGATAAAAATTATTATTAATCCCTGCCTGCAGCAGGCAGGCTCTACGAGGATTTAAAATTGTTGGGTGGATAATTATGCTACAATAATTTGACCTCTACGAGGTCAAGATTTTAACCGTGTGCGTCCGGGTACCAAAAATATCGTAGATGTTTTATAATTGTAGAAAAAAATATTCCCATATCTATACACATCATTGTAGATGATCCAC
>Ga0299912_10003641_pt1 | contig 12581 bp, 14 predicted proteins | sample RVTome_2_FD_207667 | JGI IMG/M metagenome (GOLD analysis project Ga0299912, IMG submission 207667) | Soil microbial communities from uranium-contaminated site in the Upper Colorado River Basin, Wyoming, United States - RVT95D214 (version 2) ... | reverse complement strand
TATCGGTGTCCTAAACGGGGCCCATATCATCCGTAGTCACGATGTACTCCAGGCCAAAAAGGCCATTGCTGTAGCTGATGCAGTTCGTCTCGCCGGGAGCTAAACGCTCGGAGTTCGGTAGGGAACGCTTTGAAACCGTTCCGTGCAGGAGTTCGGAGTTAAGAAAAGAAAGACCGCTCAAGTTGATTTTTTCCATAAAATTATGATAACGATGAATAATCTAATCTTGCAACCTCCCTTTAGAAGAGCCTGTCTGCCCCGCCCTCGGTCGGGACCGGGGCCGGCAGGCAGGGGGGAGCGGGGCTATTTTCATAGGTGGGGGTAAAACAGAATGACACGAAAGTTATTTGGAACGGATGGGATCAGAGGGGTTGCCAATGTAGACCCTATGACCGGAGAAGTGGCCATCCAGTTAGGCCGGGCCATTGCCCATATCTTTAAGGAAGTAAAAGGAAAGCATCGGATTGTCGTGGGAAAAGATACCCGTCTCTCAGGCTATATGTTGGAGACAGCTTTGGCTTCCGGCATCTGTTCCATGGGAGCGGATGTGATGTTGGTGGGTCCTTTACCCACTCCGGGAATCGCTTTTATCACCACAAGCATGAGAGCCAATGCGGGAGTGGTCATTTCCGCCTCTCACAATCCTTACTATGATAACGGAATTAAAATCTTTTCCCAGGATGGCTTTAAACTTCCAGACGAGATGGAACACCGGATCGAAGAACTGGTCCTTTCAAATCATCTCCATTCCCTTCGGCCTACAGCGAATGAAGTCGGCAAAGCCCATCGCATCGATGATGCCATCGGGAGGTATGTGGTTTTTCTTAAGAATACCTTTCCCAATCATCTCACCTTGGATGGACTTCGAATCGCTTTAGATTGTGCAAACGGAGCGGCCTATCGAGTCGCTCCGATGGTCCTCGAGGAATTGGGAGCCGAGGTGATTCCGATTGCGGTAGATCCCAATGGAGAAAATATCAACGACCATTGCGGCTCGCTTTATCCGGAAATGGTCAGTCGCCTTGTCCTGGAAAAGGGAGCAGATATCGGGATAGCTCTCGATGGAGATGCGGATCGAATCGTCTTTGTGGATGGAAAAGGGAAAGAGGTGGATGGAGATTATATTCTGGCAATCTGTGCTCACCAGATGCTATCTGAAAACAGGCTAAAAAAGGGAACGCTGGTCACTACCGTAATGAGTAATATTGGGCTGGACCGGACGATAAAAAATGCAGGGGGGAAAGTCATTAGGACTCAAGTAGGAGACCGTTATGTGGTCGAGGAGATGGTCCGGGGAGATTACAATCTTGGGGGAGAGCAATCAGGCCATACCATCTTCTTAGACTATAATACGACTTGTGACGGCATTCTTACGGCTTTACAAGTCCTGGCGATTATGAAGCAGAAAGAACGCCCTTTAGACGAAATGGCCAAAGTGATGGAGCCTCTTCCTCAGGTTCTCTATAATGTGAAAGTTAAAGAAAAGAGAAACCTCTCCGAGTTTCCAGAAATCGAAAAGAGGATCAGAGAGATTGAGAAGACATTGGAACAGTCCGGAAGAATTTTGATTCGCTATTCTGGAACAGAACCTCTCCTCCGAATCATGGTCGAGGGAGAAGATGAGACAAAACTCCATCGGTTTGCCCAAGACCTTGTCGAGCTGGTCGAGAAACGTATTGGAAAAGATAATCGTTAAACGTTCATCGTTTATCGTTCATCGTTTATTGTAAATCGGAGATTTCTCATGCCGAGATTGGGTGTCAACATTGACCATGTCGCTACAGTCAGACAAGCCCGAGGGGTGATGTATCCGGATCCTATCACGGCAGCAGGACTGGTGGAGTTGGCTGGCGCAAATGGCATTGTCTGCCACTTGAGAGAGGATCGACGTCACATTCAGGATCGAGACCTCCGAATACTCAGAGAAGTGATTCAAACTCGGTTAAATCTTGAAATGGCGGCTACTGAGGAGATGATCCGCATTGCTCTGGCCACCCAACCAAACATCGTCACGCTCGTTCCGGAAAAAAGGGAAGAATTGACGACAGAAGGGGGCCTCGATGTGATCAAATTCTTCCCGTCTCTAAAAAAGGCCATTCAACGGCTCCACAGAGGGGGAATCCCGGTCAGTCTTTTTGTGGATCCCCAAAAAGATCAAATCAAAGCATCAGAAGATGTGGGCGCCAATGTCATCGAAATCCATACGGGTCACTACTGCGATGCGAAAACTCCTTCGCAGGAAGATGAGGAATTAAAAAAGATTCTCGACGCAGTCGCCGAGGCCTCTCACCGAAATCTCCAGATCGCAGCAGGACATGGTCTGAATTATGTCAATGTCCGACGAATTGCGGAGATCAAGGAAATCGAAGAACTCAACATCGGTCACAGCATTATTGCCCGGGCGGTTTTGGTGGGTTTGGATCGAGCCGTCCGAGAGATGATTGAATTAATTCGTCCCCAGTAAATGGGGGCGAAAACACGAAGATGATTATCGGAACGGGTATTGATATTGTGAATATTGATCGGATCGAGCGTCTGATGACTCGCTGGGGAGGCCCCTTTTTAGGTCGGGTCTTTACAGAGAAAGAGATCGTCCGGTGCCAACAGAAGGCTCGGCCTCCAGAATGTTTTGCCATCCGGTTCGCGGCAAAAGAGGCTTTCCTGAAGGCGATCGGATGGGGGCTTCGAAACGGTATCCAATGGACAGATATCGAAGTGAAGAACGATTCCATGGGAAAACCCCTGTTCTCCTTCCATCGAAAAGCAAAGGAGGTTTGCGAGACCCTCCGAATTCAGAACATTCTTCTCACCCTTTCCCACGACCGACCCTACGCCGTGGCCCATGTGTTATTAGAGGAAGGAAATGATGAAAGTAGCCAATGCTAAAGAGATGCAGGAGTTGGATCGAAAGGCCATCGAGACCTATCGGATCCCCGGAATGATTCTCATGGAAAATGCAGGAAAGGGAGCGGCAGAAGTGATCTCCAATACCTTCCCTGATATTCACAAGAAGAAGATAGCAATCATTGCTGGAAAAGGAAACAATGGGGGCGATGGGTTTGTGATCGCCCGATATCTTCTGAACCAAGGGGTTTCCGTGAGGGTCTACCTCCTCACCGATCCGAAGGGCCTCCGGGGAGATGCCGAAACCAATTTTAACATCCTCCAGCGCATGAAAGGGGAAGTCATCTCTGTCCCCTCTTCCAAAGATTACGTCAAACTAAAAAAGGATTTGGAAAAGTATGACATCTTGGTTGACGGCATTTTTGGAACAGGACTCGATGCTGAGGTCAGAGGTTATTACCGAGAAGTGATCGATCATCTGAATACGCTCCAAAGGCCCATCGTCGCCATTGACATTCCCTCCGGATTGGATGCCGATACGGGGAAACCTCTCGGCACGGCAATCCGGGCCTCCCTCACCGTCACCTTCGGTTTGCCCAAAGTGGGCCATCTCATTCCGCCGGGAATCGATTATGTGGGAGAAGTAAAAGTCATCGATATCGGTATCCCCAAGAGATTGGTGGAGGAGGAAAAAATTTCGACCCATCTTTTAGAAGAAAAAGAGATCAAGAAATGGTTGTCCATCCCTCGGAATCCGGATACCCACAAAGGAGATTATGGGCACCTGTTGGTCATCGCGGGGTCGGTGGGCAAGACAGGGGCCGCAGCGATGGCATGCCAGGCGGCTCTCAGAATGGGAGCAGGCTTGGTCACCCTGGCTATCCCAAAGAGCCTGAATGGCATCATGGAGATGAAATTGACAGAGGTGATGACAGAACCTCTTCCAGAAACCCCCAAACAAACGCTTAGTCTCCGTGCTTTTAGTGCCATCCTTCGTCTCTGCGAGAATAAAAAGGCTGTCATCATTGGTCCGGGCCTTGGAACGTTTAAGGAAACCCAATCACTCGTCCTCAAATTGATCAAGGCATTGGGTCTTCCGATCATCTTGGATGCCGATGGACTGACTGCTTTGGCGACACAACCTAAAACCCTTCCCGTCACGAATCGCTCGCTCATTCTGACCCCCCATCCGGGAGAGATGGCAAGACTGATGCGATCCCAGGTCAAGGAAGTCCTAGAAGATCGGATTGGAGTTAGCAGAAATTTTTCTCAGTCCCACCATGTTCATCTCGTCCTGAAGGGGCATCCTACCCTCATCAGTACCCCCAAAGGAGAGGTCTTTATTAACCCAACGGGGAATCCAGGGATGGCTTCAGGAGGAACAGGGGATGTGCTCACCGGAATGATCGGTGGATTGGTCTGCCAGGGGTTCGACATCCTCCCTTCTCTTCAGATGGCTGTCTATCTTCATGGAATGGCTGGTGATGAGGGGGCTCAAGAGTGGGGAGAGAAATCTCTCATTGCAACGGATATCATTAAAAAAATCCCTACCCTTCTCAAGGGAAGGATTTGATTTTGCCTTCCTCTTCATTTAAGATAAGTTAAAATAAGTTATCTTATCTGATTCACCCGGCAGGGAATTTACCGATCCTCTCTCCAATCTGCGAAGGTTAAGACCGCGAACCCGGGAGAAAGGTGATGCAGGCAGTTCTCTGCCAGGAGACGGGAGTGAAGTGGGTCAAGGAGAATACTGTGTCACAAGAACACGATGGCCTATGTGCTTTTTTTAAGGTTTCGCTTGACCGGATAGAGGAACGAAAGGAGAGACAGGATGTTTGTTGAGATGAAAGTCAAGTTTTTGACGTTTGATTCCACCTCAAACGGGTTTGTCGTCCTCCTCATGGATCTATCGAATAAAACAGGACTTCCCATTTGGATTGGCCCTTTCGAGGCCAATGCCATCGCGATGAAACTGAAGAAGATGAGTTCTCATCGACCGGCGACTCATGATTTGATCCATAGCCTTCTGAACACGCTTCAATCTCACGTCGTGAAAATTGTGGTCAACGACCTGAAGGAAAACACTTACTATGCCTTGATCTACCTCAATCGAGGAGGAGAAGAGATCATCATCGACTCTCGTCCCAGTGATGCCATGGCCATCGCCCTGGCTTCGGACGCCCCAATTTTTGTATCCGAGCAAGTCATCGAGAAAGCGCGCACGATCGATATGGAGAAAGAAGGGGATCAGCTGAAAGATTGGCTGGAAAGTCTCAATCCCGATGACTTTAAATTTAAAGCATAAAATAGTCGTTCACACCAGAAGCGCATCAGAAACCGTTCGAATCGGAAAGACGATCGGAAACCGGCTTCTGCCCGGGGACATTGTGGCCTTGGTGGGAGAACTGGGAGCAGGAAAAACCCAATTCATCAAGGGACTCGCCGTGGGAATGGGAAACCCTGCTCATATCTCAAGCCCTTCCTTTACACTGATTAATGAATACCCAGGGGAAATACCCTTTTACCATATTGATCTTTTTCGACTGGGAAAAGAAAAGGAGGCCGAAGAATTAGGGCTGGACGATTATTTCTGTGGGAAAGGCATCACGGTAATCGAATGGGCAGACAAAATTCCATCCCTCCTCCCTGAAGAAATACTCTTCGTCTTTATTGCTTATATTGATAAGAACATAAGATCTCTAGAAATTGCCGGAAAAGGAAAACACTACGAAGACTTGGTCAAAGAACTTTCCGAATGGGGAATGCGGAATTCGGAATGCGGAATTTCTTGATTTCATTTTTTTATTCCGCAATCTGCAATCCACAATCTGCAATTATGAGGGGAAGGTGAGCAGATGGCACTGGTGGTTCAAAAATATGGCGGTACTTCGGTCGGAGATGTTGAACGGATCAGAAATGTAGCCCGAAGGGTCCTCAACACCAAGAACCAAGGCCATCAACTGGTCGTCGTCGTCTCTGCAATGGCTGGAGAGACAGACAAACTGATCCGTTTGGCCCAACAAGTCACCCCGGTTCCTGACGAGAGGGAACTCGATGTTCTCGTTTCAACCGGAGAGCAAGTGTCCATTGCTCTCCTCACCATGGCCCTGAAGTCCATGGACTGCGATTCGAAATCTTATTTAGGCTTCCAGATCAAGATTGCCACAGATAGTGTCTTTGGCAAAGCCCGGATCGCAAGCATTGATTCGGAGAAAATCCTTCAAGATTTGAAAGAGGGACGGGTGGTTGTCGTGGCAGGTTTCCAGGGGGTGGATGATTCAGGCAATATCACGACCCTCGGTCGGGGAGGATCGGACACGTCTGCTGTGGCCGTCGCTGCGGCGTTGGAAGCGGATGTGTGTGAAATTTATACCGATGTCGATGGGGTTTACACGACGGACCCTAATGTTTACCCCAAGGCAAGAAAGTTGTCAAAGATCTCTTATGATGAGATGCTTGAGATGGCCAGCCTCGGGGCGAAGGTGCTGCAGATCCGTTCTGTAGAGTTTGCTAAAAAATATGATGTCCCTATCCATGTCAGATCATCCTTTAATGACAATCCTGGGACAATCGTTTGCAAGGAGGATAAAGAGATGGAAAAGGTTGTCGTTTCCGGCGTAACTTACAACAAGAACGAGGCGAAGATCGAGGTCATGCGTCTTCCGGACATCCCAGGAGTGGCCGCCAAATTATTTAAACCCATTGCCGACGCGAATATCGTTGTGGACATGATCATCCAGACTTCCAGTACTGAGAAAGGCTGTGCCGATGTGGCTTTCACCGTTCCCAAATCCGATTTTGCGAAAACCCTTCAGATCGTCAAAGAAACGAATAAGGAGTTCGGCGCGAAAGAAGTCAAATTCAATGAAGATATTGCAAAAATATCCATTGTGGGAGTGGGGATGAGGAGCCATTCGAGTGTTGCCACTCAGATGTTTTCTGCGTTGGCAAAGGAAGGGATCAATATCCACATGATTTCCACTTCGGAGATCAAAATCTCCTGTATCATTGACTCCAAATATACCGAATTGGCAGTCCGAGCCCTCCATGATGCCTTTCAACTGGACCAGCCTGCTATCACAGAGGAACGATGAGCCATAAACTATGAACGATAAACTTTAAATCATAACCAATAGCCTTGTTCATCGTTTATCGTACATTGCTCATCGTTTCATGAAGGAGTGTTTACTTTGATTCATTCCGTTTCTATCAAACTTTACGACACCACACTCCGCGATGGTTCTCAAGCAGAAGACATCTCTTTTTCTCTGGAGGACAAAGTCCGGATTGCGCAAAAACTGGATGGATTAGGGATTCACTATATTGAAGGGGGATGGCCTGGTTCCAATCCAAAGGATCTCCAGTTTTTTCAAGAGATAAAATCCTCTCCCCTTTCCCAGGCGAAGATTGTTGCCTTTGGAAGCACCTGCCGGGCTGGGACTCCGCCCCGAAAGGATCCCAACATCCAGGCTTTGATCGAGGCCGGTACGGAAGTGGTGACCATTTTCGGAAAGTCCTGGGATAGACATCCCATCGAAGCATTAAATATCACGCTCGACCAGAATCTCGAGATCATCCATCGATCGATTCGATTCCTCAAGGATCATCTCGATGAAGTGATTTTTGATGCAGAACACTTCTTCGACGGATACAAAAGCAATCCCCAGTACGCGCTCTCTACTCTGAAGGCGGCCCAGGAAGCTAAGGCGGACTGGATTGTTTTATGCGATACCAACGGAGGAACTTTTCCCGATGAAGTTCAATCCGTCGTCAAAGAAGTAAAAAAGAAAATCGCTATTCCCCTGGGCATTCATGTCCATAACGATTCCGAGATGGCGGTGGCCAATACCATTCTAGCAGTCAAAGAGGGCGTCGCCATGGTCCACGGCACGATTAATGGGTATGGAGAACGGTGCGGAAATGCAAACCTTTGTTCCATCATTCCCAATCTCAAGTTGAAGATGGGAATCGATTGCATCACGGATCATCAGTTGAAAAAGATCACGGAGGTTTCCCGCTTCGTCTCAGAGCTGGCCAACCTCCCCCATAATAAATATCTCCCCTATGTAGGGGATAGCGCATTTGCCCACAAAGGCGGGGTTCATGTCAGTGCCATCCGAAAGAGTGATGCCACTTACGAGCATGTTGCCCCGGAGAGGGTTGGAAATCATCAGAGAGTGCTTATCTCTGACCTCTCCGGTGAATCAAACATCCTCTATAAGGCGGCTCAATTTAAAATCGATTTCGAAAGTAAAGATCCTAAAATCAGGCACATCCTAGACGATCTAAAACGCCTTGAAAACCAAGGGTTTCAGTTTGAGGGAGCCGAGGGTTCCTTTGAGATCCTCATCAAAAAGGCTCTCGGGCAGCATAAAAGGTTCTTTGAACTGATGGGATTTCGTGTCATTGTGGAAAAGAAGACGGAGGAGGAAACTCTCCTGTCAGAAGCAACCATTATGGTTCGTGTGGGCGATCGGGTGGAGCATACCGCCGCTGTGGGAAATGGTCCTGTCAATGCCCTAGATCATGCCATACGAAAGGCCCTGGAGAAATTCTATCCTGAATTGAAGCAGGTCAAACTGCTCGACTACAAAGTCAGAATCCTTTCCACAAAGGATGGGACCGGAGCCCTAACAAGGGTTCTCATCGAATCGGGGGACGGACAATCGAAGTGGGGAACAGTCGGAGTCTCTGAAAACATCATTGAAGCAAGCTGGCAGGCCCTGGTAGACTCGATTGACTACAAACTCCTAAAAGAAGAAACAGAAATTTAGGATCATAAATTTAGGAATTGCGAATTTAGAAATTGTGAATAGCTCAATACCTTAATACCTTTATTCCTCAATCCCTAAATTGATTTCATGAAACACTTGTCACTCCACCAGCAGTGGATTCTCTTTATTTTGGCTCTTTTTCTTCTCGGGAGCCTCACCTTCAGATTCTACTATCACCCTCGTCCCAATTCTTCCGGAGAGCCCGTAAAAGAGATCATTGTTGAGGTTTTAGGGGAAGTTCGTCAGCCTGGAATCTATCTTTTCCAAAATCCACCCAATTTAAGAGGGGCGATCGAGAGGGCAGAAGGTTTAAAAGAAACCGCTCAATTTGATGCAGCCTTTTCCTCGACGATCTTGGAAACAGGAACGCTCCTCACCGTCACAAAAGAATCTCCTCGGATCTATCTCTCTCCCCCTCACCCCTCCCCTCTCTCACCAGGGGAGAGGGAGAAAAGGGATGGACCTTTACTAAAGGAACAATATAAGCCGATTCAGGAGGATGAGATAAAGATAAGAATCGGCAGGATGGCTGCCAATAAGTTGCTCGTCTTTTCCATTCCTCTCGACCTCAATCATGTGTCCATTGAGGACCTTTGTTTGATTCCTGGGATCGGTGAGTCCTTGGCCCAAGAAATGATAGCCCATCGGGAAAGACGGAAAGGATTTCGATCAGTTGAAGAATTAAAAAATGTAAGAGGCATCGGAGGAAAGAAATACGAAACATTCAAGAAGTTCTTCGCCGTAAAAAGATGACAGCCATTAATCAATGGTCAATACCCAATGGCCAATGACCGTTGCTGATTGATAATTGTTCATTGATGTTTTTACTTGTTAAATTCGATGGGCTGCGAGCAAGCATTTCCGCCTGCATTGTAATCGTACACCATCCGCGCACCATAATCAGCACCCACGGTCATAATCCCCAACAACACCAGTAGCAAGAAGAGAAAGAGGTATCTCGTCTTTTTCGGAAAGGGCCGCGCGATCAATGCCCAGGCGGTCAAAGCGATGCTTAGTCCAAGGGTAACAAGCATCAGTTCTTCATGGACCTCCAGAAGATGCTCCCGGACCGAGCGCGAAACCATCACCCCCTCCTCTCCGTAAAGGCCGGTCCCCACTGATACCCCTGCAGCAAGGGTGCCGAGGATGAGCAACAGGAAAGCAGTCGTTGCAAAAGCTTGGTTTCGGAGCATCCAAGACAGAAAATAAAAGAGCGCAGCACCCGCTAAGAATGCAATGGGGAAATGAACCACCAACGGGTGGATATTTTGAAGGTGCTGCACCCCTGGAAGAATAGTTTCGGGCATAAGGTTCACTTGATTGACTCCACAGTCAAGAAGTTGCTCCCGCCACTCGCATAAACCTTGCCGGTGATAGAAGCCATCCGACCCATCTTGTCAATGACTCCTGTGGGCAGACCGGTTTTGTCTTTACTGGGCAATAAGACATAAACCTTCCCGGTTCCTTCCTCAAGAAGGCCTGCGGGAATACCCGCCTTAACACAGTCGATGGCGCACTGCCGATGACTCTCGCCTTTGGCTCCCATCAAGGCATAGCAGTAAGTGTCAATGACCTCTCCTTTGACCGTCACAGTTTGCGCATAAACAACCGTGAAAATGTTCATAACCATTAGTAAACTGAGCACCGCACCCAGAATCATTATTTTTTTCATTGTAGTTTCCTCCTTTCTTCCTACATCATCTCGACTATCCACTTCTGCCAGAAACCTCCTTCATTCCCACAAGAATAATAACAACTCACCTCCAAATAAATAAGGCAAATTGCGTAATTAGAAGCAAAAAATGCTGTATTTATTTCATGACCCCTCTCTTGCCAGCTCATTCACCTTCGCAAAAGCTCTGCCCATATCAGGTAAATGACTCATTTCAGGAACTACCTGGATATATCGAACAATCCCTTGTTTGTCTACGACGATCACTGACCTCGCAAAGAGCATGAGTCCATCTGTTAAGAGCCCTGTCGAACGGGCAAAATCCCCTTGCTTATAATCGGAGAAATATTGAAGATTCGTCAGTTTTGCTTCTTTGGCAAAGCGTTTTTGAGCGAAAGGGGTATCCCGGCTGATGACAATCCGTTTTACACTTTCCGGAACCCCATTCCCCTTTTCTCCCAAATAATGGGTCTGCTCTTCACAAACCGGAGTGTCAAGAGAAGGCACGATACTGAGGAGGAGAACTGAGCCTCTCTCCTTGGACAAATCGACATTGCTCATACTCATTGCGTCTACCAATTCGACCGATGGCAACGGCTTTCCAACCGTTATGGGTGAACCCAGAAGATTAACCGGTTTCCCTTTAAAGGCCACCTGTGTGCCAGGCTGTACCGACGCCATGTCGATAGGGATCTTGCCTTGAGTAGCTGCACACCCAAAGGCCAGAAACATCAGAAAACACAACACCGTAGGCAGATTCTTGTTAAACCCCATCTTTATCCCTCCTTTTAATAGATAATCATCCTCGACACGAAATTCAATAAAATTGTTCGCTTCGAAAATTCTTATGATATAATCTCTCTTGAGTCTTCCATCCAACCTGGTTGGGCGAAGTCTCCTGGATGAGGAATTTAGAACGGTTCTTCCTCCAAAAAGGAGAGGAAGGGTTGTCAGACCACCAGATGTCCCTCATCGAGATTAAAGAGGAAGCCAGAAAACTGAGAGAAATGAGGAAAATAGGAAAAAAAAACTCGTAGAGGAGGTTTTATGGACTTAGTTGACCTTAAGGAAAAAGAAGTTTTCAAAAAAGAGGATCGAGGTTTTGCTAATTTGATAGACGAAAAGTATCTACAAATTAATCAGGTCTGTCTTGAACCGGGTCAACAGGTTCCCCATCATAACGCGAATTCTAATGTCACACTCACGGTAGTCCACGGCGAGGGAACTTTTCATATCGGGAATGAGGTAACCCAAATGGGACCGGGAAAACTTCTCCGTGTTCCTTTCCAATCACCCATGAGTATCAAAAATGAGTCAAAGGAGAGGCTCGCCTTTTTGGTTATCAAGGCTCCTCATCCGAATCAAATGGAATAACGAAAGGAGGTAAGAATAACTTTATTAGCGGGTAAGATAGATTTCACCATTCGATCGAAAAAAGATTTTACCGCAGAGAGGAGGAAAATATGCAAAAGAAGGCATTTCAAACAGTTTTATTTATCTCCTTGAGTTTGATCATTGTATCTACGGCCTTCGCTCAGGAATGTGTGGAATGCCATAAGAAAACTACACCCAGCATTGTCTCGGACTGGCAGCTGAGCAAACACAGCCAAAATAAGATTGACTGTATAAACTGCCATGGGGATAACCATAAATATATGGTGGATGTCTCAAAGGCTCAGATCCCGACTCCGGATACCTGCGCTGGCTGCCATCCAGACAGGGTGAAACAATTCAAAAGCGGAAAGCATGCCGCCGCATGGGCAGCGATGAAAGCCATGCCCACTGCACACTGGCAACCCATGGCCTTGATGGAAGGGATGAAGGGTTGTGGGGGTTGCCACAAGGTCGGGCTCAAGTCCGAAGCAGAAATAAAGGAATTAAAGAAGAGTGGCCCGGGATTTGGGATCGCGTCGTGTGATGCATGTCATACCCGGCATACCTTCTCCGTTCAGGAAGCAACGCAGCCTCAAGCATGTCAAACTTGCCACATGGGCTTCGACCACCCACAATGGGAGATGTATTCCGGTTCCAAACATGGGGTTCGGTATTTATTAAAACAAAACAAGACACTTCCTCAGACGGTTGCTGCACCAACCTGTCAGACCTGCCACATGCAAGGAGGGAACCATGAAGTACGAACCGCATGGGGATTTCTTGCTGTACGACTTCCAATGCCTGATGATAAGCAATGGGCAGCTGACCGTGCAACTGTCCTTCAGGGCCTGGGTGTACTCGATCCGGACGGAAAACCCACTGGACGACTGGAAGTGGTGAAAGCTGCTGATGTGGCC
>Ga0299912_10003640_pt1 | contig 12583 bp, 9 predicted proteins | sample RVTome_2_FD_207667 | JGI IMG/M metagenome (GOLD analysis project Ga0299912, IMG submission 207667) | Soil microbial communities from uranium-contaminated site in the Upper Colorado River Basin, Wyoming, United States - RVT95D214 (version 2) ... | reverse complement strand
AGCGCTCTTTCGAGTGCCGACCTCCTGAGCCGGGTCCACTGGGAGCGGACCAAAGCCTATTACACGGCCGACTACGGGATCCGGCTCAACCTCAAAGGACGGGAGCCTTTGGGGGTCGTCTCTCCGGGCGCTGAGCAAAGGTCCCTTGAAAACGAAATTCGGAAAAAACTGGGAGCGTTAACCTACTCCAACGGCCAGCCCGTTTTTGAGGCGGTGATGACCAAGGACGAGGCCTTCAGCGGACCTCTTCTCGAGAGGGCTCCGGACCTCATCGTCCCGGTCAATTATGCCCTGGCGCCGCCGGCCCCGGAAGGCTGGCCCTATACTCTGACTCATCCGTCGCTCACCGGCACGCACGCTCCGCTCGGGATCTTTATCGCTCGGGGAGAAGGAATTCCGAGGGGTCGAAGCATCGGGAGCCTGAGCATCCTTGACATCGCCCCGACCGTCCTCAGCCTATTCCAGCTTCCCCCCACTGAAGAGATGGAGGGGCGAGTTCTTGCCCCCCAGGCGGAAAATTTGGAGTAATCTGAGCGATGAGTCATAATGAAGTCTCAAAATCGAAAGTCGGACCATGCCGCCAATGACCAAACGGATCCTATGGCCGGTCTTCGACCTGCATAAAGGGGACAATCAGTTCATCGGCATTTCCATCATCTCCCCCCTCTTGAAACAGCACGGGTTCGGGTCCGAAGCGATCGGAGCGGACATCAAGCTGATCAGAGAAAGGCTCAAGCGGGGCGATATCGACGTCGTCGCCTACAGCACGCCCACCATCTATGCGGACACCTATCTCGAGCTCAACAGACGGCTGAAAAAGGAATTCCGTTTCTTATCCGTTTTCGGCGGCCCGCACCCGACTTTTTTTCCGGACATGATCAACGAAGACGGCGTCGACGTCATCTGTGTCGGCGAAGGCGAGTACGCCATGCTCGAGTTAATGCAGAGCCTCGGGCAAGACCTCTCCCGGATCGAGAACCTCTGGGTCAAGGAAAACGGGACCATCCATAAGAATCCTCTGCGGCCGCTCCTCCAAGACCTGGACGCCCTCCCCCTTCCCGATCACGAGATCTTCCGGACCGCGATCCCCCGCAGCATCTGGCAGGCCTTGGTCATCACCAGCCGCGGATGCCCGTACAGCTGCACCTATTGTTTCAACCACGTTTACCGCGAACTCTACCGGGGGAAGGGAAAGATCATCCGCCGGCGCAGCGTCGACCATGTCCTCGAAGAACTGGAGCTCATCAAAAGCCGGGGCTGCTATCGCTTCATCCGGTTCCTCGACGACCTGTTCACGCTTGACCCGGAATGGGTCGAAGAGTTCGCCGCCAAATACCAGAAGAGGATCGGACTTCCGTTCTCCTGTTTGGTGCGGGCCAACCACATCACGCCCGAGATCGCCCGCCAGCTCAAGGCCGCCGGGTGTTGGCGCGTCCAGATGGGCGTTGAGGCCGGCGATGACTTCATCCGCAACGAAGTCTTCAAAAGAAATATGAGCGAGGAGGAGATCCTGCGGGCCTCGCGGATCATTCAGGAAGCGGGCCTCAAGCTGGTCACCGGGAATATCCTCGGGGCGCCTGGCGCCACCCTGGAAAAGGACTTGAAAACCCTTTACCTGAATATGAAGATCAAGCCGGCATTCGCGGGGCTCTCGCTTCTTCAGCCTTATCCGGGCACGGAGGTCCATAAGTACGCCATGGCGGTGGGCATGCTCGATTCATCCGGTCCCGAGCTGAAGGAATCCACCTTCCGCAAAGTCTCGTCCTTGAAATACGCCGACCAGAAGGAAAAAAACGCGATCGAGAACCTCGAGAAGCTGTTCTTCCTGCCGGTCGAATGGCCCTGGACGCTGTCCCTCGTCCGCCGACTCATCAGGCTCCCGGCCAAACGCTTTTACCATTTCATTTTTTCGCGCTGGGTGAATTACTGCCAATATTTCCGGGTCATTCCGCCGAGGATCGGCCGCCGGAATTTTTTCAAGAGGGCGAAGGTCTTCACCACGGCCGCCGAAGGATGGGACGCCTTGGCGCGCAGGCTGGGGATCCGGAAAGCGCCTCCGAACGGGGCGGGCAGTCCCCCGTGACCAAGGTCGTCTTCCTCCAAAGCATGGCCGAAGAATGGCTCGGCCCGATGTGCCTCTCCTCCCTGCTCAAAGCCCGCGGGCATGCCTGTGAGATCTACGTCGAAGCCCTGGAGGAAGGGGACTTCATCAAGAAAGCCCTGGAGTCTTCGCCTGATGTGGTCGCTTTTTCCTGCCTGGCCAGCGATTTCCCTTGGGCGGTCCGGATGGCGTCGGAGATCAAGCGGCAGAGGCCGGTTTTGGTCATTCTTGGCGGCACCCATGTCACGCTCAACCCGGACGAATCCCTCGCTCCTCCCGCGATCGACGTCGTCTGCATCGGCGAGGGCGAATATCCCATGGCTGAGCTTGCCGATGCCTTGTCGAGAGGGCAAGATTTCTCCGGGATCGGGAATCTCTGGCTGAAAAAGAACGGGCGGGTCGTCAAGAACGAGATCCGGAACTTGGTCGAGGACTTGGACTCCCTGCCCTTCCCGGACAGGAAGCTCTACGCCAAATATCCCTTTTTTGCCGGCCGGGGGAAAAGGCCGGTCCATCTCGGGCGCGGCTGCCCCTACGACTGCAGTTTTTGTCACAACTCGAGCAAGAAACGCATCTTCGAGGGCAAGGGCCGCTATGTCCGCTGGCGCAGCCAAGAGAATATCCTGGCCGAGATCCAGGAGATCGAACAACAGGAATACGTCAAGGTGATTCATTTTATCGATGATAGTTTTGGGACAAATAAGGACTGGCTGGAAGAGCTCCTGGGAAAATTAGCGGAAAGGACAAAGACGAGGCATATTATTCAGGCCAGTATGCGAGCCGATATGGTCTCGGAGGACCTTTGTCGGGCCTTCAGTGATTATGGGACCTCGAATCTTCGGCTCCGGATCGCGGTCGAAACGGGCAACGAAGAATTCAGGAAGAGTGTTCTGGGAAAAGATTTATCGAACCAGGCCCTGATCAGGGCCGCCGGGCTTTTTAAAAAATATAAAATCCATTTCATGACCTATAGCATCCTCGGACTGCCGGGCGAAACATTCCCGATGGCCATAGAGACCTTGAAGATGAATATGAAACTCAGGCCCAGCATGGCGATTTGCTTCATCTTCCAGCCATATCCCGGGACTGTGTTGACCACCTTCGCTTTAGAAAAGGGATATCTCTCCCCCGAAAGACTCAGCAAACTCGGCTCCCCGGAATTCTCCGGGCAATACCATTCTCGAAGCGTCCTCACCCAAAAGGATATCCACAAAGCCGAGAACCTCCAAAAGGTCTTCGGCCTGGTCGTCCGATATCCGTTCCTCTTTTACTTTTTTCGGGTCATCGTCCCCTATCGGGTTTTTTCGAGGCCGCTGTTCCTGCTTTATAGGCTCCATTTGAGGTTCTTATTATCGAGGAGATTACAACAAGACTGCTATTGATGAACCCGATCCCCTCTTGAAATCAGAAGTCGTACAGAAAAGCAGGATGTTTCCGTGCGGATGAGGCCCCGGGGCCGAACTTCCGGCAGGTCAGGATATTCCGCTGGCGGTGGTTCTATTCTTCCCCTTACCGCCGCGACTTGAGCGCCTCTTTGACTTTACGACCGATGTCGGCGGGGCTGACGGCGACGCGGACCCCCGCCTTCTTGAGAGCGGCCATCTTCTCCGCGGCCGTCCCCTTCCCCCCGGCGATGATGGCGCCGGCATGGCCCATGCGGCGGCCGGGCGGCGCCGTCTGGCCGGCGACGAAGCCCACGACGGGCTTGTTGAACTCCTTTTTAATGTAGGCGGCGGCTTCCTCTTCCGCCGTGCCGCCGATCTCCCCGATGAGGATGACCGCCTCGGTTCCGCGGTCTTTCTTGAACAGCTTCAAGAGGTCGATGTACTTCATCCCGACGATCGGGTCGCCGCCGATGCCGATGGCCGTGGATTGGCCGAAGCCCTGTTTCGAGACCTGCTGGACGGCCTCGTAGGTCAGGGTTCCCGACCGGGAGATGATCCCGACCTTGCCCGGCGTATGGATATGGCCCGGCATGATCCCGATCTTGCATTTCCCGGGCGAGATGACCCCGGGCGTGTTCGGGCCGATGAGCGACACGGACCGGCCGGCCAGGAAGGCTTTGACCTTGATCATGTCGAAGGTCGGGATGCCCTCCGTGATGCAGACAATGACCCCGACGCCCGCGTCGGCCGCCTCCATGATCGCGTCCGCGGCGAAGAACGGCCGCACGAAAATGGCCGTGGCGTTGGCCCCCTCCTGTCTCACCGCGTCGGCCACGGTGTTGAAGACCGGCACGCCGAGATGGGTCGTGCCGCCTTTCCCGGGCGTCACGCCGGCGACGACCTTGGTCCCGTACTCGATCATCTTCTGGGCGTGGAACGTCCCCTCGCCGCCCGTGATCCCCTGGACCGCGACTCGTGTTTTTTCGTCGATGAGAATGCTCATGGTCGTCCTCGTCTCCTCACTTCACCAGGGCCACGACCTTCTCGGCCGCGTCCTTCATGCCGTCCGCCGCGTAGAACGAAAGCCCCGACTCGGCCAGGATCTTCTTGCCCAGCTCGACGTTGGTCCCTTCGAGCCGGATCACGACCGGGACCTTGGTCCCGAGTTCCCGGGCGGCCTTGACGACCCCGCTGGCGATGAGGTCGCAGCGGACGATCCCGCCGAAGATGTTGATCAGGGCCGCCTTCACGTCCTTGTCCGAGACCAGGATCTTGAAGGCGTTCGTCACGGCCTCCTCCGTGACGCCGCCGCCCACGTCCAGGAAGTTGGCCGGCTGGCCGCCGGCGTACTTGATGATGTCCATGGTCGCCATGGCCAGCCCGGCGCCGTTCACCATGCAGCCGACGTTCCCGTCGAGCTTGATGTAGTTCAGGTTGTATCTCGAAGCCTCGACCTCGAGCGGCGACTCCTCGTCGAGGTCCCGCATCGCCTTGATATCGGGATGACGGTCCAGCGCGTTGTCGTCGAAGTTCATCTTGGCGTCGAGGGCCAGGACCTGGCCCTGTTTCGTGATGAGGAGCGGATTGATCTCCGCCAGCGAGGCGTCCGAGGCCTCGAACGCGCGGTAGAGGCTGGAGATGAACTGCACGGCCTGCTTGTGGGTCTCTCCTTCCAGTCCCAGCCGGAAGGCCAGCTGCCGCGCCTGGTACGGCGCCAACCCCGCGGCCGGGTGGACCCATTCCTTGAAGATGAGTTCCGGCTTCTCGGCGGCCACCTTCTCGATCTCGACCCCGCCTTCGGTGGAGGCCATGACGACGGGCCGTTCCGTGGCCCGGTCGATGACGATGCCCAGATAGAGCTCCCGGGCGACCTCGACGGCCTCCTCGACGAGGAGCCGCTTGACGAGCTTGCCTTCGGGCCCGGTCTGGTGGGTGACGAGGGTCATCCCGATCATGGCCCGGGCGAGCGCCTCGGCCTCGTCCGGTGTCGCGGCCAGTTTGATGCCGCCGCCCTTGCCGCGGCCCCCGGCGTGGATCTGGGCCTTGAGGACGACCCGGCCGCCGATCGCGGCGGCGACGTCCCTGGCCCGGGCGGCCGAATCGACGACCTCGCCGCGCGGGATCCGGACCCCGTAGCGGGACAGGATTTGCTTGGCTTGGTATTCGTGGATCTTCATGTCTCTCTCCCCGGCTGAATCAGGAAGGATTTTTATAGCAAAGGGCCGGAGGGATGTCAATCGCTTGACAAGGCCCGCGTCCCTCGATATTTTTATACTTCAGCGATCCAAGAGAACCCCGCCGGCCGCCGGGGCTTCGGGGCCACGAACCGGAGATCGCGAAGGAGAACGACGTGGTTGAAAAAACGGAAGTCCTGAAGGACGGCACGAAAGTCACGCTCCGGGATCTGCATCTCGACGACCTCGACCGGTTGATGAAGTTCTTCCGGGCCCTGCCGGCCAACGACCGGAAATACCTGCGCGTGGATGTCACCAAGCGGCACGTCGTCGCCCAGCGCCTCCGGCGCGTTGAAACGGGCGACGTCATTCGGATCGTCGCCCTCCACGACGGCAGCATCGTCGCCGACGGCGCCCTGGAACTCTCGGGCGAGCAGTGGAGCAAGCATCAGGGGGAGATCCGCCTCATCATCGCCCGCCCCTTCCAGCACAAGGGCTTGGGCACGATCATGGTCCGGGAGCTCTACTTCATCGCCTTCCAGAAGAAACTCGAGACGATCATCGTCCGGATGATGCGGCCCCAGGTCGGCGCCCAGCACATCTTCCGCAAGCTCGGATTCCGCGAGGAGACGCTCCTGCCCGACCATGTCAAGGATATCGCGGGCACGACCCAGGACCTGGTCATCATGACCTGCAACATCAAGGACCTCTGGAAAGAGCTGGACCACTTCCTGCGGGATACGGACTGGCAGCGCCGCCGCTAAGCGCCCTGCTTATCGCGCTCGCCGGCTTCCAGGGCCCGGGCCACGAGGTTGCGGAGGTCCGAGGGCAGGAACGGCTTGGGGAGGAAATCGAAGGCGCCGAGCTGGACGGACTGGACCGTGTTCTTCAGCGTCGGGTAACCCGTGATCATGATGACCTTGGCGGCGGAGTTCTTTCCCTTGAGGGCCTGCAGGAGGTCCAGGCCGCTGAGCCCCGGCATCATGAGGTCGGCGACGATGACGTCGTAGCGCTTGACGTCCTCCTTCTTGAGAGCATCCTCGCCGCTGAGCGAAGTGTCGATCTCGTAGGCCTCGCTCAAGAGCGCCTGCCGGATGCTCTTGCAGACGTTGATTTCGTCGTCGACGACCAGGATCCTTTTCTTGTTCGCGTCCGTCATGACTGTACCCTCGCTCCGTTTGGCGTTGTGCCGTTTCCGGCGCCGTCCGCCTCCTCGAGAGGCAATTTTACCTTAAAAACCGTCCCCCGGCCAACTTCGCTCTCGACCTCGATCGTCCCCCCCTGCCGCTGGATGATGCCGTAGCTCACGGCCAAGCCCAGGCCGGTGCCGAAGGACTTGGTCGTGAAGAAGGGGTCGAAGATCTTATGCAGATTTTCCGCGGGGATGCCGACGCCCGTATCGGCGAAGCGGACCTCGAGGGACCGGGCGTCGCCGCCGAGACAGCTGACGATGCGGAGGGTCCCGCCGGACGGCATCGCCTCGATGGCGTTGATGATCAGGTTGGAGAAGACCTGCTGCATCTTGCTCCGGTCGAGGTCGATCGCCGGGAGCGCCCGGTCGAGGTCCTTGAGGATGGTGATGTTGCGCACCGAGGCCTGCTTTTCCAGGAGCTGGGCGGTCCGCTCGACGATCTCATTGATGTCGGCGTGGGCCGTCTGGGAAGGCGTCTGACGCGCGAATTCCAGCAGGCCCCTGACGATCTGGGCGCAGCGCGAGGTTTCTTCGGCGATCAGGGTCAGGCTCTCATGCTCGGGGTCGCCGGGCTTGCGGGTTTCGAGCAGCAGACAGGCGTTGATGAGGATCGAGGTCAACGGGTTGTTGACCTCATGGGCTACCCCGGCGGCCATTTTGCCGAGCGAGGCCAGCTTCTCCGATTGGACCAGCGCGTCCTGCGTCTCCCGCAACTCCTGGGTCCGTTCGTCCACCCGCCGTTCGAGCGTCCGTCCCCATTGCGTGAGGTCGTCATAGGCTTTGGCCAGGTTGTCGGCCATCCGGTTGAAGGAGACCGCCAGATGCCCGATTTCGTCCTGCTGGTCGATATCGACGCGGTGGCTCAGGTCGCCTTGAGCGATCTGGTCCGTGGCTTGGACCATGACGCGGAGCGGCCGGGTGATGTTCTTGGCGATATCGGACAGGATGAGAATGATGAAGATTGCGCACAACCCGGCGATGATCGTAAAGGTCAGCATGACCCGGTTGCGGAGGTCGATATATGGTTTTTCGAGCATGCCGACGTAGAGCATGCCGACGATCCGGTCGTCGATATCGCGGATCGGCTGGTAGGCCGTGATATACCAGGCCCGGACGACGAAGGCCGGGGCGACCCATGACTCGCCCTTTTTGAGGACGGCTTCTTCCACCTCCCGCGAGACGCGCGTGCCGACCGCCCGCTCGCCCTGGTCGTCGAGGACGTTCGTGGCGATGCGCAGGTCGCCCTGGAAGATGGTCGCCGTGCCGATGTCGTGACCCTGGTAGCGTTCGCCCTTGAAGACGATGTTCTTGACCTCGTCGACGAGGTCATAGTTGCGGTTGAACAGCAGGCCGCCGTAGAGGGCCCCGATGAGCTCGCCGCGTTCGTCGAGGACGGGGGCGGCGGCCTTGAGCATCATCCCGTTCTCCTCATGGTTCTCGGCCCGCTCCGCCGCCATGGGGGTCGGGACGAATTCGAAGTAGGCGCGTTCGGCCAGGTCCGGCCCCTCTTTCAGGAGCTCCGCGCGGGGCACGATCTGAGTCCCGGCCGCGACGTCCAAGCGAAGCGCCCGCCTGATGAACGGGTCGGCGGAGACGTCGTCCCCGGCGCTTTCCGGCCGGCGCGAGCGGACGACGACCCGGCCGCGGAGATCGGCCAGGGTCAGGATGTCGAGGCCGTACTCCCGGCGCACGTTGTCGAGTTTTTGCGTCCAGCCGTCCTGCGGTCCGGCCAGGAGGATCGCCTGCACGAACTCTCGCGTGGCGGACAGCCGGACGACGTCGCGAATGCGGTTCAGCTGGTCGCGGTAGACCATTTCGGCCGAGGCGAGGTCGTGACGGACCTTGGCCTGGGCCAGGTCGATGATCGTGCGATGCTCGAGCCGCGTCCCGACGATGAGCGAGGCGATCCCGGCGATCATGATGACGCCCAGAAAACTCAGGACGAGCTTACGCCGGAGGGGCAGGTCGAGAAAACGACGCATAATGTCGTCGAGAAAATTATCATGAGAGGCTCGGGAGTGTCAACTGCGGCCGCGGCGCGCACGGGCGGGCGGTGCGGGCGGAACCGAACCGTTTTTTGGGGCTGATTTTCTTGACAGGATATTTCAAAGCGAATATATTAATAGGTCATGCGCGCCGACGCCTACATACTTCCCCGATGTGCTTTGTCGGTCGCGCCCTCCAAATCCCCAGAGCTCGCCTGTCTTATGCCTTTGTATCCGGCGACCTTGTCCCTGACGGAATTCCCCCGGCGGAGGACCCCGTCCTCACCCAAGTTCAATAAAGGATGAGCCATGGCCAAACCGAAATTTGCGATGTACTGGGCCGCGAGTTGCGGCGGATGCGAAATCGCCCTCCTGGATATCCGCGAGAAGATCCTCGACTTCGACGCGGCGGCCGACCTCGTCTTTTGCCCTTGCGTCATGGACACCAAGTACCATGAAGTCGAGGCCATGGCGGAGGGCGAGATCGACGTCACGCTCTTCAACGGCGGCATCCGCAACGAAGAAAACCTTCATATGGCCAAGGTCCTGCGGGAAAAATCCAAGGTTTTGGTGGCCTTCGGCTCCTGCGCCTACGAGGGCTGCATCCCCGGCCTGGCCAACCTGACGACACGCGAAGCGATTTTCGACTACGTCTACCGGGATTCGCCTTCGGTCGTCAAGGGCAATAAGGTCCGGCCGAAGACGACGACGGAGGTCGCGGCGGGCAAGCTGACGCTCCCGGCCATGTTCGAGAGCCTGCGGACGCTCGAGCAGGTCGTAGACGTCGATTACAGGATGCCCGGCTGTCCCCCGGTCGCGGAACAGATCTGGGCCGTCATCGAGACGGTCCTCTCCGGGAAGCTGCCGCCCAAAGGGTCCCTCATCGGCGTCAACCCGAAGACGGTCTGCGACGAATGCGCCCGGACCAAAGACGAAAAGAAGATCAAGGAGTTCCGTCGGCCGCATCTCGTCGACCCGAAGGATATCGACCCCAAAAAATGCCTGCTCGAGCAGGGTATCATCTGCAACGGGCCGGCGATCCATGCCGGCTGCGGCGCCCTTTGCCCCCAGGTCAATCTCGGCTGCCGCGGCTGCTACGGGCCGGCCGAGGGCGTCCATGACGTGGGCGCCAAGCTCGCGGGCGCCATCGCTTCGATCATCGACAGCGACGACCCGGCGGAGATCGAAAAAATCGCGGCCCAAATCATCGACCCGGTCGGGACGTTCTACCGGTTCGGCTTGGCCAGTTCACTTGTTGGGAGACGCTTGAAATGAAAACGATCACCATCGACCCCGTCACCCGGCTGGAGGGGCACGGCAAGATCTCGATCTTCCTCGACGACGCCGGCAACGTCGCCGACGCTTACCTCCAGGTGCCCGAGCTCCGCGGTTTCGAGAAATTCTGCGTCGGGCGGCCCGTCGAGGAAATGCCCCGCATTACGACCCGGATCTGCGGCGTCTGCCCCGAGGCTCATATGATGGCCTCGGCCAAGGCCTGCGACGCCCTTTATCACATCGACATTCCTCGGACGGCGAAACTCCTCCGGGAGCTTCTCTACGTTATTTTCTTCACGACCGACCACGCGACCCACTTCTATGCCCTGGCCGGGCCGGATTTCGTCATGGGTCCCGACGCGCCCAAGGCGCAGCGCAATATTCTGGGCGTCATCCACAAGGTCGGGGTCGAGATCGGCCGCCAGGTCATCGACCTCCGCGGCACCTGCCACGAGCTGATCAAGAAAATGGCCGGCAAGGCCGTCCATCCCATCGGCGCCGTCCCGGGCGGGATGAGCAAGGGTATGAGCCGAGAAGAGCAGGCCGAAATCCTCCAAGCGGGGAAAAAGGCCGTCGAGTTCGGCAAGTTCACGATCCAGCTGTTCAACGACATCGTCCTGAAGAACAAGGAATACGTCGACCTCATCTTGAGCGATAGCTTCACCCATCACACGTACAACATGGGGCTCGTCGACGACAAGAACCGCGTGAACTTCTACGACGGCAAGATCCGGGTTACCGGCCCGGACGGCAAAGAGCTGGCGAAATTCGCGCCGGCCGAATACCTGGACCACCTCGAGGAGCACGTCGAAAGCTGGACCTACCTCAAATTCCCCATCCTGAAAAAGGTCGGCTGGAAGGGGCTGGTGGAAGGTCCGGAGAGCGGGATCTACAAGGCAACACCCCTCTCCCGCCTCAACGTCTCCGAGGGCCTGGCGACCCCGCTGGCGAACGAGGAGCATAACCGGATGTACAAGACCCTGGGCGGGAAGCCGGTCCATCAGACCCTGGCCACCCACTGGGCCCGTATCATCGAGCTCCTCTATGCCGCCGAACGCTGGGTGGAACTCGTAAGCGACCCCGAGGTCACGGGGCCGGAGTTCCGCCGCGTGCCGGACCAGGTTCCGGACGAGGGCGTGGGGGTCGTCGAAGCGCCCCGCGGCACGCTCTACCACCATTACAAGACCGACCCGCAGGGGTTGGTCCGGGAAGCGAACCTGATCGTCGGCACGACGAACAACAACGGCGCCATCAACCTCTCCGTCAAGAAGGCGGCGACGAATTTCATCAAGGGCGGCAAGGTCAACGACGGCCTGCTCAACATCGTCGAGATGGCCTTCCGGGCCTACGACCCCTGCTTCGGCTGCGCGACGCACGCCCTCGGCGGGGCGCTCGTCGAGGTCAAGGTCTTCGACGCCGAAGGCCGCCTGGTCCGCGAGCTGAGGAGTTAGGGCTGGTCATGAACGTTCTCGTCCTGAACAGCGGCAGTTCCTCCGTCAAATTCCAGCTCATCCGCACGGAGGACGAGAACCTGCGGGCCAAGGGGATCGTCGAGAAGATCGGGTCGAGCGACGCCATCATCAACTACCAGCCGGCGGGCCGGACGAAGATCCGCGAGATCCGCGAGGTCCTGAACCACAGCGTCGCCATCGAGATCGTCCTGTCGCTCCTCCTCCACCCCCAGCACGGCGTCATCAAGGACAAGGCCGAGATCGACGGAATCGGGCACCGGGTCGTTCACGGCGGCGAGGATTTCTCGAGCTCGGTCCTCATCGACGAGAAAGTCAAGTCCGTCATCCGCAAGTGCATCCAGTTCGCCCCGCTCCATAACCCCCATAACCTGAAGGGCATCGAGGCTTGCGAAAGCCTGCTCCCCGGCGTGCCCCAAGTCGGTGTCTTTGACACCGCCTTTCACCAGACGATCCCGCCCCGGGCCTATATCTACGGCCTCCCCTACGCCCTCTACCAGAAACTCCGGATCCGGCGCTACGGCTTCCACGGGACGTCCCACCAGTACGTCGCCCAGCGGGCCGCGGACCTGCTGGGGAAGCCTCTCCAGAAATTGCGGGTCATCACCTGCCATCTGGGCAACGGCGCGAGCATCACGGCCGTCAACCGGGGGAAGTCGGTCGACACGACCATGGGCTTCACGCCGCTCGAGGGGCTGGTCATGGGGACGCGCTGCGGCACGATCGACCCGGCCCTGGTCCCCTACATCATGGAGCGGGAGAAACTCGGTCCCAAGGATATCGACTCCATCATGAACAAGAACAGCGGCATGTTGGGCTTGACCGAAACGTCCAACGACATGCGCGAGATCGAACAGGACGCCGCCCGGGGCAGCGAGCGCCATCAGCTGGCGATCGAGATCTATTGTTATTATATCAAGCGGTATCTCGGGGCCTATCTCGCCGTGATGGGCGGGGTGGACGCGGTCGTTTTTACGGGCGGCATCGGCGAGAACTCCCGTC
>Ga0299912_10003639_pt1 | contig 12584 bp, 12 predicted proteins | sample RVTome_2_FD_207667 | JGI IMG/M metagenome (GOLD analysis project Ga0299912, IMG submission 207667) | Soil microbial communities from uranium-contaminated site in the Upper Colorado River Basin, Wyoming, United States - RVT95D214 (version 2) ... | reverse complement strand
TGGGTTATGTGCTCATGCGCGAGATTGCCGGGATCGAAGCCAGACGTCTCCGCGATACCAACCCGAAATGAGGTTCCGCCTAACCAAGGCACGGATCGTTTAGTAGTTAGACGTCGAATCCGGGGACATCCATACTTATTTCTTGACCGGTCAGTTAGATCCTGTCCGATCAGGTAAAAATATTCTTATTTCCAATCCTTTTTGCGCATTATAAGCCCCAATGGTTCCACCATGCCGCTCGATGATTTTTTTGGCAATGGCCAGACCCAGCCCCGAACCGGCGGCCCTGGATTGGTTAGTTCGATGGAAGGGTTCAAAAATACTGGAAAGCTCACTGTCAGGTAATTTCTCGAAGGTGTTGGTTATGCTGATCTCCAAAAAACCGGACCTTGCCTGCATCCGAATGTTGATCTGACCTTTTTCAGGTGTAAATTTGGCTGCATTATCCAGGAGGTTTAAAAGGGCTGTGGTCAGCGCTTCTCTATCCCCTGAAAATGGGGGGATCAATGGTAAGTCTGAAACAACCTGCAGATCCTTATGCTCGAACACCGGTTGAATTCGTCCAAGAAGTCCCCGAATAAGTTCCGATGGGTCAAAAGGTGCGAAGGTAAGGGGTGATCCATGAATATCCATTTTGGACAATTCCAGGATTCGGCCTATGAGATGATCCAATTCCTGGATATCTTCACGAATATCATCCAGGTGTCTTTCATAATAAGCAACATCCGATTTTTCCAGTTTTTCCCTGAGTATCTCTTCGGAAATCCTGATCCGGGTAAGAGGCGTGCGAAGCTCATGGGAGACATTAGACGTCAGCTCCCTTGCGTTCACAATCATGGCCTCCAGTTTATCGGCCATTCGATTGAAGGATTGGGCCAACTCGCCGATTTCATCTTGGCCGCGGATATCCGCTCTATGGGAAAGATTGCCTTCCGAAATGGTCAAAGCCGATTGGCGAAGTTTTTTGAGCCGACCGGTGATGATCCGCGAAATGGGAACGAATAGCAAGGCGGCCATTAGACCGATAATAAACAATCCCAGGGCAAAAATTGCTTCCGGATGGTCTGGATGAAACTGTGTTCCCGGGTTTTCAAGCAAAACGTGGATCGTTCCTTTTTCTCCCCTAAGAAGGACAATGGGTATAACCGCGTAAAAATCAAACCCGCGCTGATAATAAAAGGTCATATTGCCGTAGACCCGAGTATGTTTTTTATTTAGTCTGAAAACGATTTCCGGAACCTCATCCGGAAATGATTTGACTGGAATGGTGTGGTCCGGATTTTGTACCCAGACCTTGGCCCCCAGGATTCTTCCGAAGTCTGAAATAAAACTTTTCAGTTGCTCATTTTTAGATAAATCCGTAGTAGGCGCTGATCGTATTTTTTCTTCGATCGCCTCTTTGAAAATAAGGGCCTTTGTTTTGGCGAAATCTTCCACACCGGTTATGAAGTGTTTCCCCGGCAAAGCGTGAAACAGGGCAAAAACCACCATCATGGTTATGAACAGGACAGCTAGAAAGGATACAAGGAACTTGATATATAATTTGCCCGGTCTCATGATTCATCTATAAACATATAACCACTTCCCCAGATGGTTTTTATTTTCCGGGGAGATTGAGGGTCGGGTTCCAGTTTTGCCCGTAACTTACTGATATGGACATCGATGCTCCTGTCAAAGGCCATAAAATCCCTTCCGCGGGCCAGGGTCATCAGCTGGTCCCGGCTTAAAACCGTATTGGGGTTTTTCATTAACACTTCAAGGATCCGGTATTCGGTCGAGGACAGTTCTATTTCGCGCTTTTCCGTTGAAACCGCCTGTCTGGCCGTATTCAGCGTCAACCCCCCGGCCTTGATCACGAGACGTTTTCCGGCTTCGGGATCGGAAGCGATCCCTGATCCGGCCCGGCGTAAAATCGCCTTTATCCTGGCCAAGAGTTCCCTCGGGTTAAAAGGTTTGGACAGATAGTCATCTCCTCCCAATTCCAAACCCACAATACGATCCGTATCTTCCCCCTTGGCCGTAAGCATGATGACCGGAAGGTCGAATTCCCGCCGGATCTCCTTCAATATTTCCAGTCCATCCTTTCCCGGCAGCATAATATCCAGAATAACCAGGTCCGGAGATTCCGAGCGGATTGTTTTGGAGACACGGGACCCGTCCAATAAGGTCAAAATACGAAATCCGTTATTTTCCAGGTACTCCTTGAGGAGTTTTTGGAGTTTTTCATCGTCATCAACGATTAAAACCAGATTTCCCATTTTTGTCACCTCTTTTTACCTTCTTTTACCTTTATTTTACAAAGTTTTACAAGTCTAAAAAAGATTCTTAACATCTCTCCAATAAGATAACGGAAACTTGGAACGTTAAATCATAAATAACAACAGAAAGAAAGGAGTTAAAAAATGAAAACAAGAAACAAAATATTTATCGGGAGCGGGATTCTTTTTTTGGTTTTGGTTGTTGCCGGATACGGGCTTGTGTCGGCCTATGGTCCATGGGGTTATGCCTACGGGCCTTTCCACCCTCGGTTTCACGACCGCGGATTTCATTCCGAAGCACACCACAAGGATATGGCGGATTTTATCCTTTGGCGGATGGATAAAAAGGCCAAAGAATTGAAGCTCACCGCTTCGCAAAAAGCCAAATACGAGGCCATCCGGGAAAATTTCAAAGTGCATTTTACCGAATTTCAGAACGAACATCAAAAAATGAAGGATCAGTTCCATCAGGAAATGAATAAAGAGAATCCCGACATCAAATCATTGATTGAATCCACAAAGACCAAACTCAATGAGGTTTCCGGTTTTATGAATAAAAACATTGACTTAATTCTGTATTTCTACGGCTCGCTGGATAACCATCAAAAACGCCTGGTCAACGATGAAATCAGGGAAAGAATGAAATATCACCGGTCATGATTCAGATAAAGCAGTGAAGCACTGCCAAAAGGGTGTTTCACTGCTCTTGACGATGAGGCAGAGAATTTTGTGTTAAAGAAAAATTCCATATTTAGTTTTTCAATTAATCTTGGATTGCTGTTGTTTGGGTCGGTCATGGTTTTTTCCGGCATTTTGGTACAATTCGGTTACCACCATGGCCATCATGGAGAAATAGACACAAGTCATTTAATTATGGGTTTGAATTATTTCAATTGGGCGGACTTTCATAAAATTTCAATCGTCCTTGTATCCATTGGCATGATCTTTCATATCATCCTGCATTGGAAATGGTACAAGTCGATAGTACCGAATAAAAAATTGGTCGTTAAAAACCAACAGGCTGTTATACTGACGATGGTTTTCATTTTAGTGGCTATGACCGGTTATATTTCCTGGTTTATCAAGCTAAGTGGCGGCCCGGAACTAAACCGTAAATTTTTTATGGAGATTCACGACAAAATTACCTGGGTCTTATTGGTGTATCTTATTTTCCATATTACGAAAAGATTCAAATGGTTTTTTACTGCTTTTAAAAAGATAAAGAAATATACGCAAAATTCAGCAAAGGATAAAACATCTGTAAACAACAAAATTAAAAAATACATAAGCATGCATTAAGTTTTCGGAGGAAAATCCGAAGGGATCGAGGAATCTTTTCAAACGACAAAAACGAGGAGGAAAACAATTAATGGAGCAGAAAGAATTACACGGTGGCTCCCATCATTGGTGGCCGCCTAAAGGGGGGGATATATTCTTATATAAACTCAATCCACTGCGGTTCGATCACTTTGATCGTTATCTGGATGGTTGGGACGGCACCAAAGTGCTTGATGTGGGCTGCGGCGGCGGGTATGTCTGTGAATTTCTGGCCCAACGCCGGGTCGTGGTTTTCGGAACAGACATAATGGCAGAATCCCTTCAGGAGGCCCGTGAACATGCCAGGGAAAACAATTTGGAAATCGAATACCATCTATGCACCGCCGAACAGCTTCCTTTCAACGACCAGACGATGGATGTCGTTACCTATTTTGACGTATTGGAGCATATACCGGATAAGGGTCGTACCCTTGGTGAGATCTATCGGGTGCTCAAACCGGGTGGATGGTTGTTCTTTGACACCTTCAATAAAACCTTCTGGTCCAAGTTGTTTATCATCTGGCTGGGCGAAATCCTCATCAGGTTCATGCCCCGGGGGGCGCATCACTGGCCTCTTTTTATCACTCCTGGCGATTTGAGGGTTCTTATAGAGAATCTGGGATTCACTCATGTGGAATTGGCCGGCGTTAAGTTCAATCGTCGTTCCCGAGCGAAGGGTAATTTCCCGGCTATCGTCTCTTCCAATGGGAACACCGCGATCATCTATTTCGGAGCGGTCCGGAAGCCGACTTCGACCGACAGCCGATTGGCCAATTCCGAAGAAACGGGATGACTGGCTCAAGGATGAAATAAATAAATCAGTTCAGAAATAACGTCCCGCAATCTTTATTAGACCACAATAAGAAGGGGAAAGGATCCCCTCATTCAAAAGGAGAAAAATAGTGGGAGACAGGAAAAATCAGGTATGTCCGGTGGAAAGAGCAAATAGTCTTGATTTTCGCCTTCGAAGATGGGTTCAAAACCCACAAAAAATATTGAGGCCCTATGTAAAAGAGGGAATGACGGTCTTGGATTTTGGTTGCGGACCAGGCTTTTTCACTATTGACCTGGCTAAAATGGTCGGGGAGTCAGGTCAAGTCATTGCCGCTGATTTGCAGGAAGGGATGCTTGATCGGTTAAGAAAGAAAATTCAAAGAACTGATCTGCAGGACCGGATCATTCTGCATCAATGCGATACAAATCGAATAGGGTTGTCCAAGACGATTGATTTTGTTCTGGCTTTTTATATGTTACACGAAGTTCCCGATCAAGAAGGATTTTTTAATGAGATAGGGAGAATCCTTAAATCCAAAGGCGAAATACTCATAGTGGAACCGCCATTCCATGTATCAAAGTCGGTCTTTGAGGCAACTATTCGAAAGGCCCAAAACGCCGGGTTTGTGCTTGTGGAAAGGCCCAAGGTGTTTTTTAGCAAGACCGCTTTGTTGATAAAGAATTAACCAAATATATTTGAACAGGAATAGCGAGCGCATTCCCCACAGCTTGCTGCGTGGGTTAGCGAGCGAACTACAACAAATAAACCCTTTCCTTGCCTGGAAGATTCCCTGCACCTTGGTGCAGGGAGCTTCAAATTTTCTACCCGTCTTTGCTCAAAGCAGATTTGGGTAATGGTGAAGAAGATGGGGGGACAATTTATTCGCAGAGCAAAGAAGGGCGGGCCATGCCAACTGATTAAAATTATTTCATATTTTGAAAAAATGACACCAAAATAAGGCCTAAAGAACATTTTTTTCTTGACAAAGATGTCCTTGTTTCATTAAATTACCAATATATATAATTTATTTAAAGGAATACATCGGCTCGAAATTGATGGGTAAAAGACTTTTCAGCTTTAACTTTTGGTTTTATTATTATTATTACTTCCTACCGGTCTGCCCATCGCTTAGGAGGACGTAAAGAGCCTTAAACCAAAAGAAAACAATCAAAAAAAGCCATGGGGAGACGGAAGAAAGCTCCCCATGGCTTTTTTTTTGGGCCTTGGAGAGCAGCCAACCCAGGCCCCGGCTGTTTGGAAGGAGTTGCCAATGGTGATCGTAATGAAAAAACATGCCACAGAAGCTGAAATTGATCATGTGATCAAATGGATTGAGTCGGTCGGGTACCAAACCCACCCGTCCCGGGGTGTGGAGCAGACCATTATCGGGGTGGTGGGAGACGACCGGGGCAAGGCCCAATTGAAATCAGTCGAATATCTTCCCGGAGTGGAAAAGGCCGTGCCTATCCTTAAACCTTACAAACTGGCCAGCCGGGAGGCCAAACCGGGAAATACGATCGTTCTGGTCGGAGATCTTGAAATCGGCGGACCGGAATTTATCGTCATGGCCGGCCCCTGTTCCATTGAAAGCGACGAACAACTCATGGAGAGCGGCTACATCATCAAAAAAGGAGGGGCCCATATCTTGAGGGGTGGGGCCTACAAGCCCAGGACCTCTCCCTACAGCTTTCAGGGGCTGGAAGAAGAGGGGCTGAAACTTTTGAAAAAGGTCCGTGATAAAATGAAGATCCCGGTGGTCACCGAGGTCATGAATACCACCGAGGTTGAATTGGTTGCGGAAAACAGCGACATCCTGCAGATCGGGACCCGGAATGTCCAGAATTTTCCTCTCCTAAAAAAAGTGGGCCAGACCCGAAAACCGATCCTGTTAAAAAGGGGCATGATGACTACGATCGAAGAGCTTCTCATGTCGGCTGAATACATCCTGGCCGCCGGGAACAATCAGGTCATCCTCTGCGAGCGGGGCATCCGGACCTTTGAAACCGCCACCCGCAATACCCTGGACTTGAGCGCCGTTCCGGTTTTAAAGGAACTGACCCACCTGCCGGTCATCGTCGATCCCAGCCACGCCACCGGCCATTGGAAATACGTCCTTCCTTTATCGCGGGCCGCCTTGGCCGTTGGTGCCGATGGACTGATTATCGAAGTCCATCCACAGCCGGAAAAGGCCCTGTGTGACGGGGCCCAATCCCTGAAACCGGAAAAATTTTATCAATTGATGGAGGAATTAAGGATGCTCCAAGGGGTCTTAAGAAAAGAGACGGGAGTGTTGCCATGAACCGGATCAAGGTTAATTTAGACACTAAAACTCCCGCTTCTTATGAGATCTATATCGGCCAGGATATTATGGATCGGGTCGGGGTCATTTTAAATAAAGGGGATTGGATTAACCGCTATGTCATCATCACCGATTCCCAGGTCAACACCCTTCACGGGAAAAGGGTGTTGGATACCTTAAAGCCGATGGATCTAAAAATCGATCTGATCGATTTTCCCCCGGGGGAACCCTCAAAAAATATCCAAACCGCCCTTCAACTGGTAGACGGCCTCATGGCCCTGGGGGTTGACCGGCATTCCGCCCTGATCGCCCTGGGAGGGGGGGTGGTCGGGGATATGACGGGGTTCATTGCCTCTATCTATATGAGAGGCCTGCCCTTTTTTCAGATTCCCACCACCCTTTTGGCCCAGGTGGACAGCAGCATCGGAGGGAAAACCGGGATCGACCTTCCCGCCGGGAAAAACCTCCTGGGGACCTTCTATCAACCCCAGGCGGTTTTTATTGACCTGACCTTTCTCCGGACCCTGACGGACCTCGACTTCAATAACGGCCTCCCTGAAATCCTGAAATACGGGATCATCGAAGACCTGCAACTCTTAACGACCCTCGAGGAGGAGACCCAGGCTGTCCGGAAAAGGGATTTTAAGCTGCTGGAAAAAATCATTACCAAATCCTGCCGGATCAAAAAGAGGATCGTGGAAATGGATGAGAAAGAAGGGGGTCTCCGCCGCATCCTCAACTTCGGCCACACCATCGGTCATGCCGTGGAAGCGGAATCGGGATATGCCCTTTCCCATGGGCAGGCCGTGGCCATCGGTATGGTCTTTGCCGCCGTTTTGTCTGAGAAGTTAAATTATTTATCCCCGGCAGACCGGGAACGGATCGAATCCCTGGTCAAGGCCTTCGGCCTGCCTCACCGCATCCCCAAAGACTTGGAAACAAAAGCCCTGCTGTCCCGGATGACGAAAGACAAGAAGAAAAAGGGGGCGATACTCCCCTTTGTATTGCTGAAGAAAATCGGACTCCCTTTTATTAACGACGGCGTCCCTGAAAAAATGATCCAGGAAACCATTGAGGCATTGAAAGAGAAAAAATGAATTCGCTAAAAAAAATAAGAGAAGCCTTGCAGAGAAAAGACCGGGAAATCCTAAGTCTCCTTAATGAAAGGGCCAAACTGGCCCTGGAAGTGGGCCAGATTAAAAATGAGAACGGCCGGGAGGTCTATGATCCCTCCCGGGAGAGTCTGGTTTTTCAATATCTGTCTCAGTTTAACCAGGGACCTCTGTCCAATAAGGCTCTGCAGGACATCTATCGGGAGATTATTTCCGCCTCCCGTGCCCTTCAAGGAACCATTACCGTGGCTTATTTTGGTCCGGAGGCCTCTTTTACCCATTTGGCCGCCCTGGCCCATTTTGGTCATCGGCCTCGGTTCTTACCCCAAACGACCATCGCCATGGTCTTTGACCAGGCGGAAAGGGAAAGGAGTTCTTATGGCGTCGTCCCCATTGAAAATTCAGGGGAGGGTTCGGTTAAACCGACTCTGGACCGGTTGATTTCAACCCCCCTATCCATCCGGGCCGAGGTCTTTTTAAGGATTTCTCATTATCTGCTGGCCTCTACCAAAAAAATGAAAAAGATCAAAAGGATTTATTCCCATCCCCAGGCCCTGTCTCAGTGTCAGGGGTGGCTGGAAAAGAACTTTCCCAAAACCCCCATGTTGAAAGTGGAAAATACAGCCGAAGCGGCAAAAAAAGTTTTAGAGGACCGGGAGGGAGCGGCCATAGGCAGTCTGCAAGCCTCCCAACTGTACGGACTTAAAATCCTGGCCGACCGGATTGAAGATCACCCTTTAAACACCACACGATTCCTCATCCTGGGAAAAGGTCAAAGTGAACCTACCGGAAACGATAAAACCTCCATCCTCTTTGGGACCACCCATGTACCCGGGGCCTTACTTCATGCCTTGGAACCCTTTGCCCGGGAAGAAATAAACCTCCTCAAGATCGAGTCCCATCCCCGACCGGATCGGATGTGGGAATATCTTTTTTTTGTGGATTTCGCCGGTCACCAAGAGGACGATAAGGTTTTAACCTGTTTAAAAAAGATGGGCAAAGTCACCAACTTTATTAAAGTCATGGGTTCTTATCCCCGGGGAGAAACCCCATGAAGATCTGCATTCCCATAACCGCCGCCACCACCCAGGAGGCCCGGCTCAAAATTGATAAAGGGTTTGCCCTCGCCGACATCCTGGAACTGAGGATTGATGGAATCCGCAAGGTGAACTTGAGGCAATTATTGAAGAACAAAAAGGGGGAAATCCTGATCACCAACCGGGTCAAGGAAGAAGGTGGGGCCTTTACCGGGAGGGAACCGGAAAGGGTGGCCCTTTTAAAAAAGGCCGTTGCCTTGGGAAGTGACTATGTGGACTTGGAAATCAGGACTTCGGAGTCCTTGATATCTGAACTGAAGAAAACCATTGAAGCTTACCGGGGGCATACTCAATTGATCCTTTCCTTTCACCACCAGGAAAGGACCCCGAGTCTTAAAGCGCTAAGAAAAAAAATAGAAGACGGATATAAGGCCGGAGCGGATATCATCAAGATTGTCACCTATGCCGATCGGATGGAGGATAACCTCAAAGTCCTCGGTCTCATCCCTTATGCCCAAAAAAAGGGCCTGAAAATTATCGCCTTTTGCATGGGAGAACAAGGTAAGATCAGCCGGGTCATGGCCCCTTTGCTCGGTTCTTATCTGACTTATGCTTCTTTAAACAAGGGGGAAGAATCGGCCCCCGGACAATTGACCGTTAAAGAAATAAAAGAGGTATTCAGGATATTGAAGATTAAAGAACAGGGATGAATAAGGCGGTTCAAAGAAATTTAACCTGAACCGACTTCCAAACCCAAAATATTTTAAAAGAATGGCTGACCCATGCTGGATTCAAGTTTAACGACCTTTGCCGTTTTTGGAAATCCGATTGACCATAGTTTGTCGCCCCTCATGCACCAGGCGGCCATAAAGCGGATGCATCTCAAGGCCCAGTATGTCCCCTTTTGCGTGACCGATCTCAAAAATGCCGTGGAGGGAATTAGGCGGCTGGATATTCGGGGAGTCAGTGTAACCCTGCCTTTTAAAACCGAGGTCATGGACTACCTGGATGAAGTTGAGGAAAGTGCCCTCCGGATCGGTGCCGTCAACACCATCTGGAATCATGAGGGCAAACTGAAAGGATATAACACCGACTGGCTCGGCTTTGTCCTTTCCTTAAAAGACCGGATGGAAATTAAGGATAAGCGGTTTATCGTCCTTGGGGCCGGGGGTGCGGCCAGGGGGATTATTTATGGTCTGGTGAAGGAAGGGGGACATCCGATTATTCTGAACCGGACCCTTTCCAAGGCAGAGGCCTTGGGAAAGGAATTTGGCTGCCTTTTTGTTCCGGAATCCGAAAGGGATAAGATTGCAGCAGAGGGCCTGATCAATACCACTTCCCTGGGAATGTCCCCGGATAAGGGGATCTCTCCATTTCCCAAAGAATTGCTTAATCGGTTTCAATGGGTCGTGGATATCATTTACAATCCATTCAAGACCAAACTGATGCGGGAGGCCGAAGAAGCAGGATGCCAGACCATTTCCGGCCTGGGGATGTTTGTTCACCAGGGAGCGGAACAAATCAAGATCTGGACCGGCCTGGAACCTCCCAGAGGTTATATGATGGAGGTGGTCGGGGCGAGACTCAAGGAAAACGACCGGGATGTTATCGAGATTAGATCCCTGTCTCAGCTCACGGCCCAGGTCACTATTCCAGGGTCCAAAAGCTACACCCAAAGGGCCATGATCATGGCCGCCCTGGCCGAAGGAGAGTCCCATCTGCAGGGCCCCTTGCTTTCGGAAGATACGAAGTATCTCGCCGATGCCCTTCGTCTGCTGGGCGCTGATATTGAGGTCCATGGGGGGGACATGTCGGTCCAAGGCACCTCAGGAAGGATCCAAAATCCCCAGAAAGAGATCTATCTGGGAAACAATGGAACAGCCATGCGCCTGCTGACCACCGTGGTCTGTCTGGGAAAGGGAGAATATCATCTCACCGGCGCCCCCCGTCTCCTGGAAAGACCGGTGCAACCCTTGCTCGCGGCCCTGAACAATCTGGGGGTAAAGGCCCTGAGCAGGGACAAACAGGGATTCCCTCCGGTCATGATTCAAGCCGAGGGCCTTCAGGGGGGTAAGGTGACCTTTAGTAATATCGACAGCAGTCAGTATATTTCTTCTCTTCTGATTTCCGCCCCTTTTGCCAGAGGAGACTTTACCCTTGAGCTTCAGGGTTCCATACCCTCCCTGCCTTATGTGGCCATGACCACGGCCCTGATGAAACGGTTTGGCGCAGAGGTCATACAGGAGTCCCCCTCCCGGTTCTTGATAAAAAACATGCAAAAATACAAAGGCATCTCCTGTCGAATCGAAGGCGATGTTTCCAGTGCTTCTTACTTTTTCCTGGCCGCCGCCCTCGCCCGGAGCAGGGTAAGGGTCCAGCCCATCCTTCCAGACACCATCCAGGGAGATATCCGCTTTCTTAACGTCCTGGAAGAACTCGGCTGCCATGTTCTTAGGGGGGATCATTGGGTAGAAGTCTTGGGAGGAAAGCTGATTCCTGGAGAAACCATCTTCGACTTCAAGGACATGCCGGACATGGTCCCAACCCTGGCTGTCTTGGCGGCCTGCCGTCCGGGGAAAACGATAATAAAAAATATCGCCCATCTCCGGATAAAGGAAAGCAACCGTCTGGAGGCCCTGGTCAGGGAATTGACCAAAACCGGTATACAGGCCGTAGAAACCGAAGACGGTTTAATTATTGAAGGAGGTTTGCCCCACAGGGCTGAGATTGAAACCTATAACGACCACCGGATCGCCATGAGCTTTGCGATCTTGGGCCTGATCGTGCCGGGGATGACCATCAAAGACCCGGATTGTGTCCAAAAATCCTTTCCAGGGTTCTGGAGGGAATTGAAAAAACTCTATTAACCCTTTTTGCCTGCCTGGTGCGGGCACTATGAAGTATAGAAATAAAACTTAGAATCAAGAAGTCAGGAGTTTTCCTTCTGAATTCTGACTCCAGAATTCTGGATTCTTGATTTCTATTTTCGAAATAAAAACAATGCATATAATCTTGATAGGCTATCGGGGCACGGGGAAAACTTCCGTAGGCAGGAAATTGGCTGAAAAACTTCATCTCCCTTTTTATGACACCGATCAATTGATCATAGACCGGATAGGCCAAACGATCAAACAATGGGTGGAGGCAAAAGGATGGGCATCCTTTCGTCAGGAGGAAAAAAGGGTCATCAGCGAGATTCCCTCCCTGGTCCCGGGCGTCATCGCCCTGGGAGGGGGTGCGGTCATGGACCCGGAAAACAGGGATCTATTAAGACAAAACGGGCTGGTGGTCTGGTTGACCGCCGAGGTTTCCACTATCATGGAAAGAATGAAATCCGATCCTCGTGATCAGGACAACCGTCCCGCCCTTTCCGGGCACGACTTTGAAAAGGAGATACGGGAAATACTGTCTCAAAGGATTCCGGTTTATCGGCAATCAGCTGCCCTATCTGTCAGTACGGAAGGAAAGACAATTGAAGCGGTTGCAGAAGAATTGCTTGCTCTTATAAGGAAATACTAACCAAAGATATTTGCAATTTCTCTGTTGCGAGTTGCGAGTTTCAGGTTATCGGGGAAAGAACCCTTTTTACCATCAACTGTCTTTTGAAACCCGCAACCCGTAACAGTGTTTATGTTAGAGAATATTTTACAGATTTAATGGTGTTGGAATCTAATAAACTCAAGGAACTTATTAAAAAGAGCAGATAATAGATTGCTTTCACAGCAGAGACCCAAAGGGCGCAGAGAAGAATATTTTTTGCTTTCCGTTGAGAGGACGGAAAGCAAA
>Ga0299912_10003638_pt1 | contig 12585 bp, 11 predicted proteins | sample RVTome_2_FD_207667 | JGI IMG/M metagenome (GOLD analysis project Ga0299912, IMG submission 207667) | Soil microbial communities from uranium-contaminated site in the Upper Colorado River Basin, Wyoming, United States - RVT95D214 (version 2) ... | reverse complement strand
CCTTGTCATGGTCATCATTGCCATACTGGGAGCTGTGGTAATACCGAAGGCGGGTTTCGATGTTTCATCAAGGGCTTCTCTGGATGGAGCAGCTTATATGATAGCCTCTGACATACGATACGTTCAGGAATGTGCTATGGCCAATAGGGTTTCAAAGAGCATCGCCTTTGTATCGGGCCAATCCACTTACACATTTCCTGCCACTGTTCCTTCAACCAGTAACCTCGATCCCTCGGGGCGACTACCATCCGGGGTAACGATTGGTACAACTGTAATATTTACCTTTAATTCACTCGGGGAGCCAACAACATCAGCGGGTTGGACGGTGACAGTTCCGGGAAGTGCGAAAACGATTACAGTAACTAATTATACAGGAAAGGTGAGCAGTTTATAACAGTTCGGAGTAATGAGTTCGGAGAAAATGATAAGGATGAGGAAAACCATTAAATTTTTAAAAAGCAATTTTAAAAGACTCGGAATGAGAAACTACGAACTACGAACTCCCCGGCCACGCTCTGCTCAGCGAGACGGGCCTAACTCCGAACTAAATTTTATTAAAAACTCCGAACTCCGAACTCCTGCCTGCGCGAAGCGCTCCGGCGAAGGCAGGCCGAACTCCGAACTGTTATTACAAAGGGGTTTCACCCTCATCGAAATCATCATCCTAATTGTGATGGCGGGGATTCTTCTACCGGTCATCATCGTCCCCTTTGTCACAGGTGTCAAAAGCAGCGGAAAGCCCGAAATGGCCACCAAGGCTATGTATCTTGCCCATCAGAGAATGGAAGAGTTCACCAAATTTCAATATACGGACCCAACCCTTAATCCCATTGCTCTTGCTGCGTATGCGGCCGTACCCGGCAATTCGGGGTATGAATGGCAGTGGGAGATCGCCTTAGTAGATAATAATTTTAGCGCCTCTGTTCCAGATGTCAGATATAAGAGGATTCTGGTCCGTGTCAAGGATCCGCAAAATGATACTTATGAAATCTATTCGGTGGTTACAAGGTTTCCGTAAACGGGGTCAAAATTTGCCCCCTTTATTGCGGAAAGCGGAATGCGGAGTGCGGAATCATAATTCCGAATTCCGAAATCCGAAATCCGCATTTGAGCGGGGTTTCACCCTCATCGAAATCATCATTGTGATTGTCATTTTATCCATTGTTTCGGGTATTACTATTAAGTTCTTGATTGACAGCCTGAAAATCTATACAATGACGGTCAATCAAAAGGCCCTTTTCGACGAAGGAAAGCTGGCATTGGAGAGAATGTGCAGAGATATCCGGGATGCGAGGAGTATGACTGTGCCCGCCTCCGGAGGGTCTGGGAATACGATCACCTTTCAGAGAACCAATGCAACAGGGGCAGGTCAGGACTTGCCCAATGAAATCATCACCTACCGACTAAGTAGTGGCGCCATTCAAAGAGAAAAAGCGTCATATTCTCTCCCCTACCCTTTATTGGCTTCAAATGTTTCCGCCTTTACCGTAACCCGGGGAGCGACAAATGACGAAATTACAATTGTGCTCACCCTTTTATTGGGAACAGGCGAGAATATAACCTTGCAGACAAAGGTTTATCCAAAGAATCTTCTAACCAGTTCAACATATAAGAATTTTAAAGCTTACTGGCGGGAGGAGCCAAGCAGTTGAGAGAATTTTACCTTAAAACCATTCAATATATCTCCCTCTCCCTCCCACGGGAGAGGGCGGGGGTGAGGGTGGACAATGATGCCCCCCCCACCTCAATCCTCCCCCGCAAGGGGGGAGGAGGTCCTTGGGGGTGCCCTATTTGCAACTCCAAAGGCCTTTCAGTTCTTTTTCTGGTCATTGCCATGATGCTCATGGTTTCAATCGGTTATGTCTTTTCTTATCTGATCCCGACCAAACAAAAATCCGTCTCCCTAACTGTCAGCTCCAATCAAGCTTTTTTCCTTGCCCAGTCAGGGGTTGAATTTGCCGTTAGGTATGCTTTTGATCAAGGCTGGGCAACCACCGCATTACTTAACAATTTTAATAATCCCCCCAATAATACCAGAAACCTTGGGAAAGGACGCTTTATACTCAGTTATACTCCAGATACCCTTACCTCAACTGGAGAAGTCCCAAACACCAGCCAGCGGCGAATTGTTGTTTCCAATTTTACCAGGTTTTTGATGAGAATTGATTATTTTGGATCAGCTTCTACTCCTGCCGATAACGGGTCAAATAATGCCAATCCAACTGCGGTAGTTCCTCCCGGGGGTATGCAGGCGGGCGATCTTGTCCTGATGATAGCTCAAGCTCGCTCCAGTGCGGGAACACTCGCCATATCTAACGCCGGAGGCCAAAGCTGGACATCGGAGACTCAGCAAAACCAGACCAACTGCCGGATAAGGCTATTCTGGTGCAGGTTCAATGGCATATGGAGTGCCAATCCAAGCGTTTCCTTCGGTAGCGCCAGTAACAATATAGTCGTCATGCACGTCTTCCGGCCCTCCAACACCAGCAGTGTGTGGCAAGTAGATGTAGCACAGGTTTCCGGTAACTTCGCCGCCCCCCCTGCACCCAACCGCACCGTCACCATTCCGGGGATCACCACGATCACAGACGGAGCCCTCGTCTTTGCAGCGTGGGCCACTGCGGATGACAATACCTGGGGAACTCTGACAGGTACAGGTGCGTGGTATACTCCGGGTTCGGCTCAATACCGGAACACGTCGGGCGCAGATGCATCTCAAACCCATGCCTACAAGGTCATGGCGATCGCCGGGGCTTCCGGGAACGTCAGCAAAAACCAGGCGACTTTTGGAGGAGATGCCGGTGCCCGTTTGATCATTGCCTTTAAGGCAGTAATAATATGATTTTAGAGTTTAACAGGATGCTGAAAAAGTATGTTAGTGTCACCCTGAACCAGGTCCTGAACGTGATTCAGGATCTAACGAGTTCAGGGTCTCGTAGGATACCGATTTTGTTAGATGCTGAAATCGTAGACCCTGAGCTCGTTTCAGGACAAGGTTCAAGTATGATATGTTGGGAGTTTTAGGATTTTTTCAGCACCCTTTTAAAATTTAGGAGTTAAATATGCCAGAAACCATCGGATTAGATATTGGTTCTCATTCCATCAAATTGGTGGGGTTGAAAAGAACCTCCAAGGGGGGTTTTCTGACCTGCTTCGGGATGAAGAAGATTCCCCAGGGCATTGACAAGGAGGATATCAGCTCTATTTCCATCCTTCTCAAAGATCTGATCGAGGAAGTTGGTATTAAAACAAAGAAGGTTAGGTTTACCGTTTCCGGTTCGGGAATCCATATTCGACGGATGACTATGCCCTCCATTCCGAAAAAAGAATTGATCAAGGCACTGCCCTGGGAAATGAAAGAACACCTACCCTTCCCTGTCGAAACAGCTCGGATTCAATATCACATTCTTGGGGAATTCGTCCAGGATGGGGCCAAAAAACTGGACTTGCTAACTGTGGCCTGTCCGGAAAACCTAATCGATCGAACCCTCGCAATCGTGAACGGGGCTGGACTTCAGCCCGTTCATCTCGACGTGAGCGCCTTTGCCCTCTGGAATACGCTTCTCGCCTATGATCGATTGAAAATTGGGGAAACCATCGCTTTGATCGACCTTGGATCGGAAAAGATGAGCCTCTACCTTTTTAAGGATGAAATTCTCCAATTCAGCCGGGAGATAACACCGGCCGGGGATGACCTCACCCGGGCCATTACAGATGGGATCCCTTTCGAAAGAGACCTCATTTTCCTCCATGAAAAGGCTGAGAGGATAAAGGAGGGAGTGGGAATCCCCTCCGAGCATCCGGAAGAAAAAAAGATAGAGGAACCGATCGACCTGTCGAAGATCTCCTTTCTGATGAGGCCTGTTCTCGAAAAATGGGCAGGAGAAATAGGACGCTCTCTCGATTACTACCGAAACCAGTTCTATGGGGAGAAAATTGACAGAATTCTTCTCACGGGAGGAGGCGCCCATTTAAAGAATTTTGCCTCCTACCTCCAAGATGAACTCCGGCATGCTGTTGAGTGTTTTAACCCGTTGAAAGAGACGCTTTATGATGTGAAAACAATCGATGTCGGGACACTGGATCAGGTGGGTTCCATGTTCACCAATGCCGTTGGCGTGGCACTCTCTGAACCGAAACAGATCGAATTCCTTCCAGTCAAAGAGCCATTCTGGTATAAGTTTCAAAACGAGAAATGGATTTCTATAACGGCTTTTTCAGTCACCGCCCTCGTCTTCCTCGGGATCATCTACCACACAACTTCACAGGTGACCACTCTTGAGAGGGAGCGGGCTGAGAAGATGGCGAAGGTAATGAAGCTGGAAGACCTCCGGGCCAAACTGGCGACACTGAAGGAGAAAGAGTTGAGGATGAAACAGGACCTTTCTCTCTTCCCATCTTCCACGATCACTGTCGGACCTTACCGCGAGGTATTGAAAGAAGTGATTAAAATAATTCCGGCAAATGTCACCCTGACACACCTCGAAGTTCAGTCCGGAGCAAAAGCTTTGGGAAAAACCCCACAGGCTTCAAAACCCCAGGAGGGAGAATCACGGGAGGATGGGAAGAAGGTTCTTCATCTCACCGGTCTTGCCTTCGGAAATGATATCCACTGCCTTACAGCCATCGCCCAGATCATTGAAGGACTCGAGAGGTCACCACTATTCAGCCATGTAAAATTAATTTCCACAGATGAAAATAAATTGTATAATCAGTTGGCCGTTGAATTCGATATCGCCTGTGACATTGATCATTCGCCACCTGTACAAGATGAGGGGAATAAGAAAAGAGGAAAACCCTGATCAAGGCTAAAGCCTTGAGTTACAGCTCCATCAAACCATGTAACTCAGCCCTTTAGGGCTGAAGGGAAGAGGTTGATAAAGGCTCAAGAGGAGAAGCCATAAGCCATGGCACTGAAAAGAAGAGAAAAGATTTTATTGATTGGCGTGTTGATTGCTATCGCCATCTTTCTGTTTGACCGTTTTTTTGACACGCCCACGAATCGCAAGATCTTAAGTCTTAAAGGGGAAGTGAAGGCGGCGGACGCCAAGCTGAGTGAACTTGTTCTATTGTCTAAAGGACTCGAAACAGCTGAGATAGAGATCATCAGGCTGGAGGAGGAACTGAAGGGCCTTTCTGAGCGGACGCTCAGGGGGGAAGAGTTCAGGGCCTTCTTAAAACATCTGGCCAGGGAGAGCGACCCTCTGCAGATGAAGGTCATCTCTCTTACACCTTCAGAGGAAAAGATTTCTCCGCTCGAAGAGAAAAAAGGATTAGCCCCCACGGATTCAAGAAAGGTGACCGTTCAGGTTATCCTCCATTCCACCTTTGCCAAACTGGAGGCTTATTTAAAGGGGATTGAGGAGCTTCCCTTTCTAATCCAGATCGATAGCCTTCAGATAGAAAGGAACGAGGAGATAAAACCCCTCTTAAAGGTCACATTAATGCTGAAGATGTATATCATTGTGTTGTAATCCCCCCATCTCCCCCTTTTAGACAAAGGGGGATTAAGGGAGAATATGTAGGGCAAGGCTTTAGCCTTGCTTAAAGCAACCCTGAAGGGTTGCCCTACAAAAGATATAATGCATCTGCATGAGTAAACAGGAGGGAATTGGATGATTGGATCTCATAGCATCATTTTTATTCTCGTCTTCGTTGCGAGTTTCTTTTTCGTTTCATTTCCTTTGATGGAGCCGGGAACGGCTTTTGGTCAACCCAGAAAGAAGACAGATCTCTTTCCTGAAAGCCGTAGGGATCCCTTCTTTCTTCCCTCGGGAGTCCGTCTCCTTTCAAAGGAGACCCCTGTTCAGGAGAACAAAAAGGTTCTTCAAGCAACGGAAGAAGTGAAACCTGTTGAAGTCCCGTTAAAGCTAAAGGCTATTTTAATCGGCGACCATATCCGACTCGCATCGATTGACAGATCGATCGTGTCCATCGGAGATTTTATCAACGGCGAGAAGGTTTTGGAGATCCGGTCCGACCGGGTTATTTTGGAAAAGGAAGGCAAAAAGAGGACGCTCGTTCTGGATCAGAGCCCGATCAAGTTAACGGTTGAAGAAAGATGAGGTGGAGGAAAAAGCGAAGGTTTCTCGATTAGCTCGCCGATGTCACCCGGTTCGACAAGCTCACCACAGGCTTCGAGAGCCTCAGGGTGATCGGGATAGTATTGCCTTCGCTAAACTTACTAATCAGTCCATAATAGATCCCGATTTAATCGGGATGGAAATCTCCCCTAACCCCTCTTTTCCAAAGAGGGGTATTGTTCCTCCCTTTGGAAAAGGGAGGTGAGGAGGGATTTTATAAAACAATGTCGTTATTATTAAGGACTGATTAATAGATGAACCACATTAATAAAAAGGAGAAAGAAATGAGAACAAAATATTTCATAATACTTCTTCTATGTCTCTTATGGGCTGTGGGTTGTGCTTCTCCTCCTAAAAAGGAGCGGACTCAATTGCCTTCTCAGAAGGTGGAGCCCGCCAAACCCCAGCCGCCTCCTGAAGAAAAATTGAAAGAATTGGTCATTCCCCAGAGAGAGGAAGCCAAAAAGGTGCCTGAAAAACTTTACTCCTTCTTTGCACGGGACTCAAATATTCAGGATATCCTTTTAGCCTTCTCAAAGGAGAGTGATTACAATATCGTCATCGATCCGGAATTGAGTGGCAAGGTGACCATCGATCTAAAGCGGGTAACCCTGAAGGAGGCTCTCGATGCCATTCTCTTTCCTCTGGGATGGACCTATCGGATCGAAGATAAATTTGTCAAGATTATGAGACCCCAGCTGGAGTCACGGTTTTTCACGCTCAATTATCTCGCCACCAAACGGAGCGGAAAAAGGGAGATCTACGCCAGCACAGGAGGAGGGCTACAAACCGGCGCCCTTCCAGGAACGCAGTCGTCTACCGGTTCATCCGGCGCCAGAACGGGGTTCAGCGACCTCGTGAGTGTGGATGAAATGGACCTCTGGAGAGATATCCAGAAAGGATTGGAAGCCATTGTTTTTGGTTCGGTTGATGAGAAAACTGCATCAGATGCCGAGAAAGCAGCCTGGACGCGGGTAGATGGAAAAGGGCGAAAATTGATCATCAATAAATCGGCCAGTGTCATACTGGTGACTGATTACCCGATTAACCTGAACAAGATCGCCTCCTATTTGGAGACTGTCGAGGGAAGTGCACAGAGACAGGTCACCATCCAGGCCAAGATTTTCGAAGTCATCCTCTCCGATGAGAATAAGGAGGGCATCAACTGGAAGGTCATCGAAAGCCTTCCACGAATCGCCAATCTGTCCTGGGGACTGACGAATAAAGCCGGAACAACCGGATACCCGGGCACAACAGGAGGTTTTACTCTCGGAGATACTACAACCGGAACGTCGGTCCAGACCCCGGGAACATTTAAAATAAGACCTTTTGGAGGAACACTTGCCGTCGGGACAGAAGTCGCCCTCTCGGACATCATGCAGGCCATTGCCGAGCAGGGAGATATCAAGGTTCTCTCCAGCCCAACGATATCCACTCTCAACAATCAGAAGGCAATCATACGGGTGGGAAACCAGGACGTCTTCTTCATCACCGGCGCTGTTGCAACCCAGACAACGGTGACTCAGATCATCCAGCCAATGACGATCGATGTGGGAATCATTCTTGATGTGACTCCCCAGATTGCCGAGGACGGAACGATTATTATGAACATCCACCCCAGCATCACGGAGAAGACAGGAGAGAAGATGACTCCGGATGGAAAAACCACTTTCCCCCTGTTGAGCGTAAGAGAGACCGATACTACGGTGAGGGTGAAGGATGGCCAGACGATTATCATCGCCGGCTTGATGCAGGAGAAGAACGAGGAGTCCTATATCGGCGTTCCTGTTCTTCATTCTATTCCGTTGCTGGGAGGGTTATTCCGCTACAGGACTGAAAAGAAAAGGATCGCTGAGCTGGTGATCATGATCACCCCCACCCTTCAAGTCGGAAAGAGAGTGGAGGATTTTACTAGGAAATAATGTCTTTAGTCAAAGGGTAAAGGTGAAGATGCCTGTTTCGAGGATGGGTTAGGGGGTTGGTCTTAAAATCTTTAGACCTAACCTTTTGACCATAAACTAAACTGGCTTCTTAACCCTAACCCCATGACCTTACCCGGAGTTTTAGAAGAGATGTATCTCGAATTTTATGGCTTAAAAGAAAAACCCTTTTCGCTGACGCCGGATCCTCAGTTTCTCTATATGAGTGAGAGTCACCGGACAGCGATCGATTCCCTTTTATATGGAATTCAGCAGAGGGAGGGATTCATGGTCGTCACCGGTGATATTGGAACCGGAAAAACGACCATTTGCCGGACCCTACTCGAAAAATTGGACAGAAATGTGAAAACAGCGGTCATCTTCAACTCCTTCCTCACAGAAGGAGAACTGCTGAGGGCGATCCTTCGGGACCTTGGATTTGCTTCCATTGGAAGATCAAAAACAGAACGGATTGATGCCCTGAATCGATTTCTCGTTGAACACCTGTCCCAGGGGGAACATGTGCTCCTCATCATTGACGAAGCGCAAAACCTTTCCATCCCGGTCCTGGAACAGATCCGGATGCTCTCCAATCTGGAGACGACCAAAGAGAAAATGCTTCAGATTATCCTGTTCGGTCAATTAGAATTGAACCAGAAACTTCGGTCCGCTAAATTAAAACAATTGAACCAGCGGATTGCCATCCGCCACCACATCCTCCCCCTCAACAGGGAGGAGACCGAATCATACATTTACCAGCGCCTCACCGTGGCGGGGTCGCACGGGAGCGTCACCTTCTCAAAATCTGCCCTGAATGAAATCTACCGCTTTTCGCAGGGGATTCCAAGACTGATTAATCTTCTCTGTGATCGCACCCTCATCGGGGGCTTCGTTGATGAAACCTACCATATCGACAAGGGGGTGGTTAGGAAGGCGATAAAGGATCTTGGAGGGAAGGAAGTGATTACTCCCACCTATCCATCATTAGTCTGGTCAAGATATTCCCCTCCCCTTCGCATCTTTCTTCTAATAATCCTGTGTCTTCTATTGACGGGCATGATACTGCTGAATTATGATCCTCCCCCTTCCCTTCAGGGGACCCGAAATCTGATTCATGATCAGTTTGAAAAGATTTATCTCAAAATGGCAGGTGAAACCCCACCTTCCCTCACCACGAATCCATCGGACAATAGAATAGAACCTCCAAAAGAAACGGTGAGGACCTCTTTGGAGGAAACAAGATGAGTCTGATCATGGATGCCCTTAAGAAGGCCCAGCAGCTCCGATCGAAAGAATCTAAAGGAGGACCATTCTTTAAGCAAGGCCGAGGCAATAGAGGGCCTGATAAAAGGCGCTGGATCATCATCGGTGGTTCAGTTGCAGGCATTCTCATTCTCCTGCTGATCTTCTGGTGGGTTTTTCTAAGGGACGCGACACTCCCGCCACAGCAAACCGTCAGGCTCGTGGAGATGAAGCCCACGCTCCCGGAAACCGAAAAAATTTCTCCGGAGGTCAGGAAAGAAGCGGAGAAGCCGGCGCCAATGGAAGAACCGAAACCATCTCCTCCTGAAGTCCAACCATCTCCCCTGCAAATTCTCAAAGAAAATGAGCCTGCCATCGAAAAGAGAAAGGAAGAAAAAATATCGATCAAACCGATCCCTGAAAAGAGGATAACTAGATCGCCTCAACAGGAAATAAAGACGGCAGTTGAAGAAAAGTCACCTCCTCCCTCACCTTCTTCTCCCTTGAAAGAAGAAATGACTCCTAAACCTGTCGCGTTGGTTCAGGAATTGGGAAAGGAGCGTCCCCTAACCCTCGAGGTGATACAGCATTTCAATTCAGGAGTTACGTTCTATCATCAGAAAGAAATGGCCAAAGCAATTCAGGCCTACCAGAAGGTGATTGAAATCGACCCCAATTATATTGAGGCTTATAATAATCTCGGAATTATCTATCAGGAGATGGGCGATCTTGAGAGCGCCCTGAAAACCTATCGGAGGGCCATCGAAATCAATCCTAAATATGAGAAGGGGCTCAATAACATCGGGATACTTCTCCATCTCAAGGGAGAGGATGAAAAAGCGCTGGAGGCATTTAACAAAGTCCTTGCTATCAACCCAAGTCATATTGAAAGCCTCATCAATCTCGGGACGCTCTATAAGAAGAAGGGACAATCGGAGAAGGGGATCGAATCATACCAGAAAGCCCTTGCCATCAACCCCCATCATGGGGAAACGCATTACAACCTGGGGCTCCTCTATGAACAGATCGGGAAGACTGACCTTGCCATCCATCACTATCAGCAATTCGTCCTCTTGTCTTCAAGTTCCTATCCAGAATTAGCCTCGAGGGTAAACAGGCATATTGTTCAATTGATGAAAATAAAAAGTGGGAAAAAGGAGTGAACAAAAATATCCAATAACCAAATTCCAATAACCAGATAATAACCAATGACCGAATCACCAATAACCAAACATTGCTTTGATCTTGAAATTGGTTATTGATTATTGGTTATTATTTGGTGTTTGGTTATTGGGTATTGGTGATTGATAACGGGAGGAAATATGGCAACAGAGAAGAAAAGTTTCGGGGAATTCCTTGTCCAACTCGGGGTGCTTACGCTCGAACAATTGAAAAAGGCCGCTCAGGAGCAAAGGCAGGGAGGAGAAAGGCTTGAACAGACCCTCATACGGAAAGGGTATGCTAAGGAAGAAGTGATCCTTCAGTGCCTGGCCGATTATTTCAATCTTCCCTATGTGGATCTTGATACTTATCTGATCGATGACCAGATCGTAAAGATGATTCCGGAAGAACTGGCCCGGCGTCATACACTGATTCCCCTCTTCAAGATAGGGAACACATTGACCATTGCGATAGACAACCCCCTCAATATCCTTGCCCTCGATGAAGTTCGAAACAGGGTAAAGACAGATGTTGAAATAGCCATCAGCACGGAGAAGAAGATCAAAAAAGCGATCGAACAGTCTTACGGGGTAGGAGCAACGATGCTTGAAAGTACCCTCCGGCAGATCACCGGTCAAAATACGACTGAATCCTCCCGGGAGCCGGTCGAATATCGAAAGACCTATGACCTCCAGGTTAAAGAGCCTATCTCAGGTCCTATTGAAGGAGCTCCGGCCGCACGGATGTTCGATCTGGTAGTGATGCAGGCCATTAGGGACCGTGCCAGCGACATTCACTTCGAACCCGATGAGAAAGTCTTGCGTGTTCGATTCCGGATCGATGGCTTTCTCTTTGAAACCCTGACCCTGCCCAAAGCCGCACATCCTGCTATTACTGCACGCATCAAAATACTGGCAGAAATGGATATCACAGAGACCAGGCTCCCCCAGGATGGAAACTTCAACATCAGGATGGAGAATCGTGGCTTTGAGATCAGGGTCTCCACCTTTCCCACGATTTACGGAGAGAATGTGGTTCTCCGAATTCTCGATCAGACAAGCCCCCTTCTCACCCTCGAAGACCTCGGGTTTTCAGAGGAGATGCTCGCCCAGTATAAGCAGCTCATCCGCAAAACAACCGGTATCCTTCTGGTTACCGGTCCCACGGGAAGTGGAAAAACAACCACGCTTTACGCCTCCCTCAATATGATCAATTCTGCGGATAAAAATATTATCACCATCGAAGATCCGGTGGAGTACCGCTTGTCCTTAATCAGGCAGACCCAGGTCAATCCCAAGGCAGGGATCACCTTTGGCACAGGGCTGAGGTCTATTCTTCGACAGGACCCGGATGTCATCATGGTGGGTGAAATCAGGGATCTGGATACCTCTCAAGTAGCCATCCAGGCAGCCCTCACGGGGCACCTGGTGCTCAGCACCCTCCATACGAATGACGCACCAGAAGCCATTACGCGGCTCCTCGATATCGGCGTTGAGCCTTACCTTATCTCCTCGTCGGTCGTTGGGGTTCTTGCCCAACGGCTGGTCCGGACAATCTGTCCACATTGCAAAACGCCTTCTCCTGTAGATCAGGATACACTGAAGGAGCTTGGAGGAAATATTCCGAAATCAAATGAACCCCCGACTTTCTATCGTGGAAAGGGATGCAAACAATGTAGGCAATCAGGTTATCTGGGCAGGGCAGGTATTTATGAACTCCTCACTGTGAATGAGAAAATCAAACGGCTGATTTCAGAAAAGGCCTCTCCTCAGGAGATACGCCAAGTCGCGCGTGAGACCACAGGATTGAAATCTCTCAGAGAGGATGGATTGTTAAAGGTGTTGAAAGGAGTCACCACGCGGGACGAAGTGGACCGGGTTGCTTATGAAATGACTTTTTAAAGCATCCTTTACGTCATTCCCGCGCAGGCGGGAAACCAGAAAAACACTGGATTCCCCCATATCAAGTATGGGGCAGGTTTAGTCAAGTCCGGAATGACAAACTACATCCTATCGGAAGAGGTTAAACTTGATGATCCAGTAAAGAGCTGCCAGTCCGTCCTTCCAGTTGATCTTCTTGCCTTCCGAATAATCCCTTCCCCAGTAGGAAATGGGAACCTCATAAATCCGGCAACCCATTTTGGAAATCTTAGCCGTAATCTCAGGTTCAAAACCGAAACG
>Ga0299912_10003637_pt1 | contig 12586 bp, 12 predicted proteins | sample RVTome_2_FD_207667 | JGI IMG/M metagenome (GOLD analysis project Ga0299912, IMG submission 207667) | Soil microbial communities from uranium-contaminated site in the Upper Colorado River Basin, Wyoming, United States - RVT95D214 (version 2) ... | reverse complement strand
CCTCCAGAACCTCGTCATTTCGCCGTATCTCCGTCAAAGTCCCTTCTGCTATTTTGCGCCCATCGCTCATGACGATTACAGGATTGCATAATCGTGCCACCAAGTCCATATCGTGTTCGATGAGGAAGAAGGAGATGTCCCTCTCGACGCAGGCCAGCTCGATATAGTTGACCAGCTTTTCCATAAGGACCGGGTTTACGCCTGCCCCGGGTTCATCCAGGAGCACAAGCCGAGGTTTCGCCATCAGGGTGCGTGCCAACTCCAATAATTTCTTCTGCCCAGAGGATAGATTGCCAGCGTACTCATCCTTCAACGGTAATAGATTAACGAAGTCCAATACCTCGAGAGCGACCTCCAAATTCTCCCGCTCCTGTCGCCTCACTGCCCCTGGTGTGAACCATAACCACCATATCCGCTCGCCAAGCTGGCCGGCAGGCACAAGCAATAAATTCTCTAACACCGTCATGCCCTTCAACTCCCGAGGGACCTGAAAGGTGCGTACTAGCCCTTTGTGGAAGATTCGGTGGGGGGAGAGACCGTCAACGCGAGAGCCTTCAAAGCGGATGTGCCCGTCATCAGGCTTGAGAAGGCCGGTTATTACGTTGAAAAGGGTTGTCTTGCCCGCCCCATTGGGGCCAATGAGCCCGGTAATGGTTCCCCTTCGCACCTCGAGGGAACAGCGGTCTATGGCTCGCAGACCGCCGAAGTCTTTTATAACATTGTCTATTTGCAGGATCGAGTTGCCGTTCATACCGCGACACCTAATGCCCCGACCCACTCACCAAAGCATGAGGCATGGATGCTCATTTCCCCCTTTTTGATTGTTCAGACTATCACGAGTTATGTCAAAAGTCAAGGAGAGTCGTCCCATCGCATGGTAGAGCGTTCAATCGGAGCCTCCAGCCGTTGAGCTTATCTCGCTCTCCACCTCTTCGTTCATCACGTAGCCCGACACATGCATTAGGGTCTCCAGCAAGTCATTGTCTATCTGCTCAGGTTGCATGGCCGCCAGGCAGGGGTAATGATGGACTAGAAGGCCGGCACGGGGGATTGCTTCTTCCAGGGGCATTCCTGCCATCCGCTGGGCAGCGTAGTGAGTAGAACCACAGGGGGCACCGCGATTCACCGTGACCTCAATTATGTTCCTGTTGTGTGAGTCAACATATATCTTCAACTTCGGCCTTCCGAAGTGGCTGGCAAAGGAGGCTATGCGCTCGTCATCGTAAGGCTCAGCACTACCGCGGAAGCCAGCGCCATTTTCGGTTAAGGTACAGAAGGTCTTGGGGAAAACGGCAGTCACACCCATCTCAGCGAGCTCTCGCCGCAGTTGGTTTCTCAGCCCCAGGGGCAACCACGCTGAATTGTCGATAGGGGCGATGGCCGATTTCGCCCCCGAGAGCCTCGCCACCGCCGGAATGAGTTGGGCGGCGCCCGGCGATTCGGTCAGCGAGAGCAGGAGGTCAGCCTGAGGCATGTTCGATGGGAGAAACTCGGCAGGTTCATCAACGATCATGGGCAATGCCCGCGGCACGGTAATAGCAGTGATCTCCCACTCCCGAGGTGACCTCTGTCTAATGTTCTGGACTATTCTCTCGCCGTACTGCCCCTGAACCAATGCCAGAATGCGCATCATACCTCCGATACCTTCTCATTTTCTTAAGACAATTGAGCTGCTACAACAGCTATGTTAAGACCCGTTTGCGCGAGCGTCAAGGGTCTTCCATATGAGATAGCTTCGTTGATTTTGCGAAAGTGGCTTGCCGTATGCCAACGGAATGATTATACTCACACAAGCCGTCTTCCACTGGTATGATCCGTTGGAAAAAGAGGATGTTGAATGATCAAGGCGGTTGTCTTCGATGTCGATGGGCTTCTCCTGGACTCGGAACCCATTTGGTCTCTGGCTGATCGAGAGCTCCTAAAACGCCGGGGCATCGACTATCATGACGAGTTGAAAACCAAGATAGTGGGGAAGGGGCAGGTCGAATCCGCGCAAAACGTAAAGGACTACTATCGTTTGCCTGACCCCATCGATGATCTGGTTAGGGAGAGAAGAAAGCTATTAAACGACCTGCTGAAAGCGAACCTTTGGCTTATGCCTGGCGCTAAAGAGCTGATTGATCTCCTCGTGAAGAACAACTTCCGCCTGGCCATCGCCTCAAGCCAGTCAAAGGAGATCATCGACTTGACGATAAAAAGCTTTGACCTTGAAGAGAAATTCTCGGTGATCGTGTATGGTGATGAAGTTGAACACGGTAAACCAGGGCCGGATATTTTTATCTTGGCTGCTGAGCGTCTGGCAACTCGGCCTGAAGAGGCGCTAGTGCTGGAGGATTCGCAAAATGGAGCTATAGCCGCCAAAAAAGCAGGCATGAAAGTCATTGTTGTCCCAAACCAGTACAATAGAGGACAAGAATTCACGCACGCCGATTTGGTGGTGGAGAGATTGGCTGATATTACGCCTGACGTCATAAAGAAGCTATGAAATGTCCTTATAGCTTCTTTATTGGCTACTAAACCACTAACTCAGGTCCTTCTTTATCTGCTCGAACTCGTCTTTGGATATCTCGCCCTTGGCATAGCGCTCCTTGGCAACGTCGAGCGGGGTAGGAGGAGCACCGGCTCCGGAGCCTCTTCGCCCCGTTATCGTGCTTATTCCCCAAATTACCAGCCCTATGATTGCCCCCCAGAACAAGAGCATCCATATTCCACCGAACACCATCCACCAGCCCATACCTTGATGCCAATACCACATGATTTCCTCCTCTTATTGAAATGTTTCTAAACGCTTTCAACTCCCTAAGTTCCCCATTCTTGGGGGACCCCGATGTCCCGACTCCGTAGGGACTCGGAGGAATCAGGTTTGGGGGACACCCCCATCCTTCCGAGGAAGGACTGAGAAAGGGGCTTCGCCCCTCTGTACTCCCCGATGAATCGGGGCAAAACGACCTTCATTTCTGTCATTTGGGCCCCCAGTAGCGAGTGTCATTGCTACGAAAAGATGGTTATTATCCATTCGCACTGAGCCTGTGGTTCGACAGGCTCACCACGAGCGTTCTTCCGCTCACCCTGAGCCCGTCGAAGGGTAGCCCTGAGCCTGCGGTTATTATCATTCAAAACTCTTCACTCCGACTTGACGGCCTGAGCAACCACGTGTCCTAGCTTCTCACACTCGGCGAGGTCTGCCTCCTTTGGTTGCCATTTCGCCTTCACGCCCGGACCAGCCAGCGGGATCTTGCAACTGGCGAAATGTTCTTCAATGAGCTTTACCGACTCGCCGCTCCAACCATATGATCCGAAGGCGGCACCTATTTTGTTTTGAAACCTCAAGCCCTTGATATCCTCCAGGATAGGGGCAATGGTTGGCAGAAGACCATTGTTCAAGGTTGGCGAGCCAACTATTACAGCCTTAGCCTGAAAGATCTCGGTAATGACGTCGTTCCGATCCGATACAGCCATATGAAATAACTTGCAGGGGATGCCCTCAGCAGCCAAGCCATCGCCGATGGCCTCAGCCATACGACGGGTAGCATCCCACATGGTGTCGTAGAGGATAATGGCGCTCTTCTGCGGTACTTGCGCCGCCCACTCTTGATACCTCTTTACTATCTGTAGCGGATCTTTGCGCCAGATCACCCCATGGCTAGGCGCAATAATGTCCACCGGCAGATTTAGCGCCAGTAAATCCTCGATCTTCCTCGTCACTTGACTACTGAACGGGGTAAGTATGTTCGCATAGTATTTGATCGCCTCCTCATATAGCTCCTCTTGATCGACCTCGTCGTTGAAGTGGAAAGAGGTGGCATAGTGCTGACCGAAGGCATCATTGGGCATGAGGATGTTACTGCCGGTCAGATAAGTGAACATGCTGTCCGGCCAATGGAGCATAGGCGCTTCGACAAAGATAAGTTCTCTGGAGCCGATGTTTATACTGTCCCCCGTCTGCACCGCTTTGAAATGCCAGGGCTGATGGTAGTGGCCTTGGACGCTCTCCTCACCCCGCTTAGACACGACAACGGTGGCATTGGGGATATGCCTCATGATGGCTGGCAGACTGCCGGAATGATCGGGCTCCGCATGATTGGCGACTACGATATCGATCTTCGTTGGATCGACGATTTGCCGAATATTCTCGATGAACTGGTCCTGGAAGGGCCCCCACACCGTGTCCACCAGCACCGTCTTTTCATCGACGATAAGGTAGGAGTTGTACGTTGTTCCTCTGTGCGTTGATAGCTCGTAGCCATGGAAGTGCCTGATCCCCCAATCCACAACGCCAACCCAATAAACACCCTTCTTCAGTTCTGTTACCATTGTGGATTCCCCTTTCAATTTATCTATCTGCTGAGTATAATGTTTCGATTCAATCCTCACAAATCCATCCATTAAAGGCCAACTCGTTCAGTGAGGTCTGCATGTTTTCAATCCGACATCATGGCATAGGCTCACCCTAGTCCTATTCTATCTTTAACTACAGCCAAGGTTTTCTCCGCTATCGGCCGGACTTGGGATGCTCCCTCGGCGAGCCAGGAATCTATGTCTGTCGGGTCGGCTGTCAACTCCCGGTAACGAAGCTGTAGGGGGGCTAGACCCTCAATGATCACCTCCGCCAGTTCCCGCTTGAGATCCGCATAACCTTTGTCTCTAAACCTCATTTCGATCTCAGGTCGGCTGAGCCCCGTAAACAGTTCATAGATGACCAGCAGGTTATATATTCCGGGGCGGTCCTCGTCGAAACGAACTTCACGCAGTGAATCTGTGGTCGCTCGCATTATTTTTGAATGAATATCATCCGGCGAATCAAGCAGATAGATGGCATGGCCCGGCTGCGTCTCGCTTTTGCTCATCTTCTTGATGGGATCATCGAGACCCATGATACGGGAGCCGGTATATGGTATTACTGGCTCCGGCAACTTAAAAGTCTCTCCATACAGAGAGTTGAATCGCTGCGCCACATCCCGAGTGAGCTCCAGGTGTTGTTTCTGATCTTCGCCAACCGGGACGATGTCTGTTTCATAGAGCAGTATGTCAGCAGCCATAAGGGCAGGGTAGTTAAAAAGGCCAGCGCTCACCAACTCGCTTTGTCCCTCTGCTTTCGCTCTGAACTGCGTCATGCGTCCGAGCCATCCAATAGGGATTAAGCAGCTAAGGATCCAGGCCAGCTCAGCGTGGGCACCAACGTGGGATTGGACGAAAACGGCAGACTGCTTCGGGTCGATGCCTGCGGCAAAGAGGAGCCCGGCCACCTCGCGGATTTTTGCCTTCAAAACTTGAGGATCTTGGGGTACAGTGATAGCGTGTAAGTCGACGATGCAAAAAATACTATCGAACTCTTCCTGCAAAGTCAGCCAGTGTCTAATAGCACCTAGATAATTGCCTATATGTATATTGCCTGTTGGCTGAATACCTGAGAATAACCGCTTCTTCACCGCTATAATCCGCCTCTAGCGACCTGGGACGCTCCCGCCGCTGAAGAGAACTCTGTCATATTATATCTCACCGCCTCGCCCATTCCACCGGATTTTGCCAGCTCTCAGCCTTCCAGCCCATAACTGCAGGTGTTACCATGGGCAGTACCTCGCGGAATAATTCCAGGCGCTCTATGTCAGCTAGAGGCTTGAAATTTTCGGCTATTTCCAAGTTCTTTTGTAGTTGCTCCATGGTCTCCACGCCCACAATAGCAGTAGTGATAGGCAAGCCGAAAGCATAGCGCAGGGCCCTATCGTAGATATGAGCTAAGCGCCCTAACCCTACGACCTTCATGCCGATAACAGCTACTCCTTTAGCCTTAGCTGCCGGCAGGAATTCCTCAGCAAAGCTGAGGATAAAGTGATCGAGTACGGAGACAGCACAGAGTACGCTGTCAAATGGAAACCGCTCCAGCGCCTCTATCTGCACTCGAGGGTTGGTATGCCCACTTATGCTGATATAGCGAACCAGGCCCTCGTCTCGGGCCCGAACCGCCGCTTCCAGAGCGCCTCCCGGCCTTGTAATCTTGTCCAGCTCTTCGAAAGAGAATACATTGTGCATCCGCCATTCGTCCACATAATCGGTCTGTAACCTCTTTAAGCTCTCCTCCAGTTGCCCTCTTGCCTCGTCTCGAACGCGCGACCATGCCTTGGTGGCGATCCACATCTCGCTCCTACGGTAACGGGCCACCTTACCGACTCGCTCTTCCGATTGGCCCCCGGAATAAACCCAGGCGGTATCGAAATACCGTATGCCATGATCTATTGCGTAGTTCATGATTCTTATGGCCTCATCTTCGGAGCATCCGCGACTGTCCACTATGCGCTGGGCACCGAAGCCGAGAATAGGTAATCGCTCACCAGTCCTGCCGAAGGGTCTTTCTTCCAACATATCTTCCTCACCTCCGAGATTCCCTTGCTATGCCGGTCATATTACATAAGATTAACGGCAGTGTGCCAAAACCTCTTTCGCTAGTGGACCCGTTGGCCCGTTTTGAAAAAACAATTGGGGAAGCCTGCAAAATATCCGAACTCCAATGCCTTGTTCTCATCTGCCACACTCCGAGTTTTCAAACGAACTACTCATAAGGAAAACGAGCAGCAAGCCATGCCTGCATGCTGCCCAGAACATTATACACACCCTTGTAGCCGGCCCGAAGCAGGATACTGGCAGCAAGGCCGGACCGATGTCCAACGCTGCAAACCACTGCCACGGGTTTATCTGTGGGAACCTCAGCTAGCCTTTCCTCAAGATGGCCGGCATAGATATGAAGCGCTCCCTTTATGTGTCCTCTCTCCCATTCATCCTGGCCTCTGGCATCAAGGATCGTCAACTCTTCACCCCGGTCCATTTTGTCCTTTAACTGGTGCACAGAAAGCAAGGGCAGATTTTCAATGGGAAATCCCGCATCATACCAGCCCTCAACACCATCTCTTAGATAACCGATAAGCCGGTCGTAACCAACGCGTATTAGATAGCGAACCACCCTCTCCAAATGGCTCTGCTCTTCCAAAACCAGCAGGATGGGATGGTCATAGCGTAGTACCCAGCCAGCGAAGGCCGGCAACCCTTCCAGCCATATACTATATGAACCCTTAATGTGGGCACCGCCAAAGGCAGCCGGTAAACTAGTATCTACAACCACCGCCCCGTTTTCCATCTCATCTCTGAACTGTCTTGGAGTAAGGGGAGCTGGTAGAGGCATACAACCTAACAGAGGTGGCCCCTCCAAATTATACTTCTCCATCTGGCTGAAATAGTAAGGCCTCTCCGGTTGTTCAGCTACTTTATACTTTATGAACTCTTCTTTATCCCTTATCTGCAGTATGGGGTTCTGCGTTCTTTCAATACCGAGGGTGCTTTCATCCCTGTTGCCAATTTTCATGCCACAAACCGAACCTGCGCCGTGAGCCGGGCACAAGATAGCTCCGTCGCCTAAGGGTAACAGCTTATCGAAGATGCTATCATACAGGTTTGAGGCCAGCCTAGGGACCTCCTTAGGGCCATAAAGATCCGTTCTCCCCACATCGTCCACGAAAAGCGTGTCTCCAGTGAACACCATCACCACTGCTCGGCCGGAGGAAAGGTCAGTTACTGTATAAGACATGCTTTCATCGGTATGGCCGGGGGTATGAATAGCCGTAAGTATGAGCTTGCCGATAGTGAACTGTTGCCCGTCTTTCAGCGTATTGCCGTATTTCCAGTCCAAACCGGGACCGTGGTATATCTCAGCGCCCGTGAGTTTGCTCAGCTCCAAAGAGCCGATTACATAGTCTTCATTGCAATGCGTCTCAAGAATATACCTAGTTCTCAGGCCATATCGCTGAGCTAAGTCAACATAAATCTGACAATCTCGCCGTGGATCTATCACCACGGCATCGCTACGAGAGCCGAGCAGGTAGGAATTGTGAGCTATTCCCTCCGATTTAACACGTTTAAAAATCATTCCATATTTGCTCCTTTTGAATTGTAACTTCTGACGATAACTAGACTTCTACCATAATTTTGTCTCCTTCAACCTGTACCTTATAGGTTCTAAGCGGCCTGGGTGATCTCACGATCTTGCTCACCGCGGCAAGTAATCCAGTCCAATCTGTCCACCGGATTACCTGACCATTAGTAAGATCAAACTGAGAACCGTGCACGGGGCAAGTCACGATGGTACCTTCCAGCTTACCCTGCGAGAGATTACCACCCATGTGAGGGCAACTGTTGGCAGTGGCATAGTACCTGTCTCCCACCCTTGCCAGAAGTATGTCATGCCCCCCGATTGAGAGCTTCTTCATGGTTTCATCTTCCAGCTCGCCGATTTTGCTTACTTCCACAAGACTAATCATTTAAATCACCTCTTTCATGTTCACGCTTGATCCATAGTCTCACAGAAACTCATCGAGCAGGCTCTCGAACTGCCGGGGATCGATCTCCTGATCGACCAACGGCATCTTACTCAAGGCGGCAAACTGTTCTTCATAGGTAGGTTTGTTCTTTTTGTAGATAATCCCGATAGGTATTCGGTCACCCCACTCGAGGGCCTTACTGAAAGCGGTCGACCTATCGCTTGAATCGTACTCCGCATCCTCTAGCTTATAAACTCTCTCCCGGTACCAATCAAAAGTATTCTTGCGATTGAAGGAGACGCAGGGCTGGAGCACATCGATAAAGGCGAAACCCTTGTGTTCGATCCCCAATCGAAATAGTTGCGCCAGGTGCTCAACGTCCCCGGCGAAGCCCCGCCCTACGAAGCTAACATCGGCGGCAACAGCCAGGGCCATTGGGTTCACCTGAGCCCATGCCCCCTCGGGGGTGGTCTTGGTAACAAACCCGGGATCGCTGGTGGGGGATGCTTGTCCCTTAGTCAGACCATATACCTGGTTATCGTGCACTATGTAGGTCATATCCACGTTGCGATACATAGCGTGGATGAAATGGTTCCCTCCTTCCCCATAGCCGTCGCCGTCACCGCCAACAGCGATGACGGTAAGGGCGGGATTGGCTATCTTGGCGCCGGTGGCAGCGGGGAGAGTCCTCCCGTGAAGCTCGTTGAGAACATGACACCTAGTGTAATGAGGGAGCTTTCCCGCTTGCCCTATGCCCGATACCATCAGTACCCGGTAGGGCTCGATATTGAGGGCTACTAAGGCCCGACGTAGCGCAGTCAGGATGCCGAAGTTCCCACAGCCAGGGCACCAAGCGGTGGGGGCGACAGCGTAATCTTGCATCGTCACCTGCGTCACCATAGTTAAAACACCCCTTTCCGCAGTTCCTTAATTATATACTCCGGTGAGAAAGGACGCCCATCGAACTTGTTTATAGTTCCGTTGACCTTGATCCCGGTTTCTGCCCGAATGAGGCGCGCCAGTTGTCCTGTAGCGTTGTTCTCTATCACGATACTCTTTGTATTGCCATTCAGCACCGAGGACACAGTTCCCTCAGGGAACGGCCATAGCTCGTTCAGATGGAGAACATTTGCTGCCACCCCTTCCTTTTGTAATATGGCTACGGCCTCCGTTATCGCCCCGTAAGTGCTGCCCCAGCCAACAAGGGTCATCTGGGCCCCAGGCGTATGGTGAACCCGAGGCTGCTCTAGCTCGCCTCTGAGACCGTTCATCTTGCGAAGTCTCTTTGACATCATTTGGCGTCTCGTTCCCGCATCCTCTATTATGTGCCCTTCCTCATCGTGCTCATCGGAATCGGTTACGACCAAGGCCTTTCCTCGAAGGGGCAAAGCTCTAGGAGATACGCCGGATTCTGTGATCAGATATCTCTTATATTCTGTGAGCGTGTCTACTTCCTCTTCGGATAGAAGCTGTCCCCTCTCGATCTTCACCTGCTCTAGGTCGAATTTTGCCACAGTGCCGTAGGAACTGACCAGGTGCTCATCTGTCAAAATGATGACTGGCGTTTGATACTTTTCCGCTAGATTGAATGCTTTGACAGCTATGTGAAATGCGTCCTCGATGGTGGCTGGCGCTAGGACTGCCCTCGGGAACTCTCCATGACCAGCATGAATAGCGAACTCGAGCTCCCCCTGCTCCGTTCGCGTGGGCAAACCTATGGCGGGGCCGGGACGCTGTCCCAATACTACTACAATAGGGGTTTCCGTCATCCCCGCCAGGCTTAAGCCCTCCACCATGAGGCAGAACCCACCTCCAGAAGTGGCTGTCATGGCTCTGACGCCGGCATAGGCCGCTCCGATCACCATGTTAATGACCGAGATCTCATCCTCAGGCTGTACCACTACGATATTAAAGAGCCTTCCCTTATCTGCGATGTATTCCATAATGGGAGTACTGGGTGTCATGGGATATCCAGCCATAAACTTACAGCCGGCAGCCATGGCCCCTAAGGCTAGGGCCTCATTGCCACTCAAGAGCATCTTCTTTACGCCTGCGATGGGTTTAACATCGAACTCCATATTGTCCCCGAAGTTCTCCTGCGCATAATCGAAGCCAGCCCTCGCTGCTCTCACATTCCCCTCGGCAATATCATAGCCACTTCCCGTAAAATACTCTCGCAATACCGAAGCCAACAAGTCAAAGTCGAACTTCACTAAGCCCAGGGCAGCGCCCAAAGCCACTGTGTTCGTCATCAGCTTATTGCCCGCCTTTTCCTGGGCTAACCTTTCCAAGGGCACTCCCAAGAGTCTCTCATTAGGGCTAATATCCTTAATCTTCTCCTCATCGAAAATTGCGACACCGGTGCTTTTTAACTCTTTTTGATGCAAAGTTATACTCTCGCGGTTGAGAGCGATGAGCATATCCAAGTGTTCGGAAATGGCACCGACCTCATCGTCCTTAGCCCTTACCCGATAAAAATTGTGGCCACCCCTTATCCTGGATTCGTAGTCCTGGTCAGCGAAGATGCCATACCCTGCGCGAGCGAAGGTTTTAGCCAAGATAAACCCTACCGACTGGACACCTTGCCCCGCCTCACCACCTACCATCATGTTGAGCTCTAATTCCATGTATACCTCCACCTTTGTTATGTTTCACCGACGACCTTTTCCAGAAGCTCTAGTGCCCTATCATAATCTGGATGCTGCGCAACCTCTTTCACATATTCCACGTATCTTACTATGTCGTCTCGGTCGATAATGAAAATGGCGCGGCTGAGGAGACGCAGATCCTTTATTAGAACGCCGTAGGCAGCACCAAAAGAGGCCTCCCGGTGGTCAGAGAGCGTCCTCAAGTTCTTAATGTTATGGGCACCACAGTAACGGGCCTGAGCGAAGGGCAAATCCATACTTATAGTATAAATCGCCACGTCTTTGAGCTTGCTCGCTTCTTCTTCAAATCTCTGAGTCTGTAGATCGCAGATGGAGGTATCCAGGGAGTGAACCACGCTCAATAGACGTACTTTGTCCTTACTATCTGATAGCTCCACTACTTTCATGTCTGTCCCCAGCAGCCTGAAATCTGGCGCTTTCTCACCCACCCCGATCTCCGGACCCAGCAGAGTCACTGGATTCCCCTGTAAGGTTACTACGCCCCTTCTCTCCTCCATCTCACCTCCTTCGATCTTATGCTGTGTTCAAACTCTCGCCACTTCGGCATAAACTTAAAGCCTCTCTCCTTATCTTGGGAAAGTTGCTAATGGGACATCCACCTTTCATGTGCTGCTGCTCCGTATTTGTTAGGAGCAAGCAAAACACACCCTCCCTCAACTAGTCATCCCAGGCACAGGAAGAAAGTTAGGCTTCAGGCAGACGAGATCGATCACCCCAACTGAGTCAAATACGAAATAGGTGCCCTCAATGGGGTATTTTGGTCATGAATTCTCGCACCTGGCCATCCCACTCGCGGGATACCACTTCTAACGATGTCCCTTCTTCATCAGTGCAGGCAGAAACCTCCACTCCACCCCCAGCGCCCTCAAAGTAGACACAGGCCGCATCCTGCTCTTTGATCTGCAAGCCGTAGCCGCCCGGGCCCGGGCCGAAAAAGTCCACCGCAAGTTTTATCGCCTCTTCAGGGTTCAACCTGGTTTTTGTGGCGATTCTCAACATCTTGGTTCCTCCTTCATCTATTTCTCTTAAATTTGAAAAGCACAAACCTTTTTGCGAACTATATGGCTTAGCTGCCTTTGGTTGCATCAGAGGCACTCACCAGACTTTCGTAAGCCTTCTTTAGCTCTTCCAGCGACGCCTCGTCTTCCAGGGTGGTAATATCGCCTAGACTCTGCCCTGACGCTACGGCCTTGAGAAGACGGCGCATGATCTTGCCGCTTCTAGTCTTAGGCAGTGAACCCACAAAGTATACTTCGTCAGGGATAGCGATGGGACCGATAGTGTGACGCAAGTTTTGAATTAACTCCTCTTTCAAATCTGCTGAAGGCAAGATGCCAGTCCTAAGGGTGGCGAAGAGCACGATGGCCTCTCCCTTCACCTCATCGGGCTTACCTGCCACCGCTGCCTCGGCCACCGCGGGATGGGATACGGCGGCATCCTCCAGCTCAGCCGTGCCGATGCGATGCCCTGCCACTTTGAGCACCTCGTCTGCTCTGCCGAGGAGCCAAAAATAGCCATCCTCATCGCGCATGGCGAAGTCACCGGTGTAGTATGAGCCGGGGAAACGAGACCAGTAGGCCTCTCGATAGCGCTGGGGATCGCCATAGATGT
>Ga0299912_10003636_pt1 | contig 12587 bp, 11 predicted proteins | sample RVTome_2_FD_207667 | JGI IMG/M metagenome (GOLD analysis project Ga0299912, IMG submission 207667) | Soil microbial communities from uranium-contaminated site in the Upper Colorado River Basin, Wyoming, United States - RVT95D214 (version 2) ... | reverse complement strand
TTTTATATGAGAAATTATATAAAATATATTATTTGATTTTAATAGGTATTTGAATGCTGTACACATTATTTTTATATCAACAGGAATCTGGCCTTTTATTATACGATAAAAACTTTCAGGATATCAGCGAAGGCAAAATGGAGCTTTTTAGCGGTTTTTTTGCTGCTCTAAAGTCGTTCGTTTCAGAGATGGTTCTGGAAGGCTCAAAAGATTTAAAAAACATTGAGCTTGGAGATTACTCTGTTGTAATTACAGCAATAAGCGAATTGAAAACTGATTTAGTTATAATCGCTGATAATGAAGATATTAAAATTGTAAATAAAATAATTCCTAAGATAATAAAAATTTTAATGAAATTTGCACCAATTTTTCTTGAATGGGAAGGAAAAAAAAAAGATCTTGACGTTTTAGAATTACCAATATCAGATGTAATTCAATCAGAAAAAAAGTTAGTTGAAAAAAAAACATTATTAGATAAACCCGAATCGTTTTTAAAATCACTTTGGGTTCATAAAAAAGAACTTTCTGAACAAGAGATTTTATCTTTTAGTCAAGAAGCTGAAAAATTAAAAACTGAATTAGCAAAAAGCATAAATCTTCAGAGAAGGTTATCTTTAAGTGAAAAATTACTAGAAATTTCTGAGAAACTAAAGAATACAAGCGATTTTATTAAATATCAAGAACACGTAAAAAATATTAAAGATGAATTTTTAGATGTTCGAATTAAATTACAATATTTTTTAGAAAGAATAAAAGTCACATTATCTCAAGCTGTAGATGCTTTAGGAACTAAGCCGTATAAAGAAGGGACTTATAGAGACGTTTACGTGAATTTATATTCTTTTTCAAATAAACTCAAACTAATTTCGGAAAGCGACAATTATAGAGAATATCAAAACATGGCTAACATGCTCATAGAAAAGGACGATATCTCTGACGATGAACTTCAAAAAGTTGTAAGTAAAATTATGAACATGAAAGAAGATATTGCGTTTTACATGAATTAATTGTTATTCTATGTAGTGTGAATTTCAATAATATCTTTATCCTCCAATTTATAATCTAAGCCAACTTTTTTACGTTTTTGAAGCGATCGTTCTCTAATAATAATTGCGTATTGAAATAATTCCAAAAAACTTTTGTGAATTTTTAACGCTGCGTCTTTAACAGTCATATTTTCGCTTAAAATCATTGGTTTATCTGCTATTTTACCCGCGGAATTCATAGTATATATTTTTATTTTATTTAGGAACTTAAGAACAATCTCACCAAAATTTTCCGGAAAACTGTTTTTTTCTACGCTTGTTCCTATTATAATAGGGAATCTATCCGAATATTGCTTAGTTAATTCTTTGAATGTTATTTCAGTTTGTGGTAAATCACCCTTAGTACCTAAGACAATTACTTTTTTATACACTATTGAGGGTGTTAGAGCGTCCACAACTTGATCTAAATTAATTTTACCATATAATTTTACAATTGCGTGATGAATTCCATTTTCGTATATTAGCTCTTTAATTCTTTCTGGTAAATCGTCAACTTCTGCGTTTTCTTTTGCTTCTTTTGAAAGATAGATCACCTGAATTTTACTTGCCCCTGTTTTATCTATACTAATCGGCGGAGGCAAAACATTTATTCTTATGTCACCTTCGTAGAGCTCTTTTAAAATTAGTTCCATCTGTTTCTGAACATTTCTTGTTAAATCAACGCAAATGCATAATAAATCGCAAGCTCGAATTTGAGAAAGAATCTCTTTTCCGTTACCTATACCTGCAGATGCGCCTTCCATGATCGATGGCATATCTACTATTTGAAATCTTACTTGTTCGAAAAAATAAATTCCAATTTCGGGTAATGGCGTGAATTTTCCAATTTTTTCTTTAACAGCACCCGTCAAATAATTTAAAAGGGATGTTTTACCAACTCCAGGAGTATTATAATCGCTTACGAGTATAACCTGAATGCCCTCTTTCTTAATCGAAAATGGACTTACAATTTTGAGAGAACTTTTTGATCTTTCCTTTTTTTCTTCTAATTCACGCTTTAATTTAGAAAGTTTTGATTTGTTTAAAGCAACAACTTTCTCTGTTTTTTTATGCTTTGGAACAACCGATAAAAATTCTTCTAATCTTTTTATCTTTTCTTCGAGAGATACAGCATCTAAATATTTTTGATAAGCCACTTTTGCCTCTGGACCGATATTAGAGCTCATACCATCACTTTAGTTATAAATAAGAAAAAATATTATTTTAGTATATCTGATATGCGTGGTCGTGGATTAGAAGAGAGATTTAAACCGATCCTCAGTTTTCATTTTCAGATCACCTAGTATTTCGCCTATTCTAATCTCAAATTTTTTAAAAAATTTGGATTTTTTTTCGAAAATATCAATTACAGAGTATCTATTTAAAAAATTTTGAGTGATTTCTTTTAATAATCTTTTAACGACATCGCTTTCAGTTTCTTTTTCAATAATTGCGTAAGATAATAACGGTTGAGTGTTAGCTAAATCTTTTCCTGGTAAAGCGACCATCTCACAGAAACATACTAATTTAAACGAAGCTAAACTCACTACCCCTATATCGTCTCCAAATACTTCTGTAGTAAAGCTCTCCAGCGCAGAAAGGAATCCCGCTCTTAAATCAGGTTCTAAAACCTCGGAAGAAGTATAATATTGTACTTCTAACAAGTTTCTGTTACCTACATTAATCCCGCATTCTAAAATTGCGATATATAATCACCTGATTGAGCGCAGTGGTTTTTTTTAATTTTAATTAAACTTATAAGATATTATAATCAATTTTGGAATAAAAACAAATCCATAATTTTATAATTCTAAAGAAAATATATTAGTTTGTTTTTTCGTATTTTTAAATAGAATTTAATTGTTTTTTATATACAGTAAAAGTATTTTGAAGTAAAAAACTGACAGTTAGCGGACCTACTCCCCCGGGTACGGGCGTTATTTTAGAACATTTTTCGTATACATTTTCAAAATCAACATCACCACATAATTTTCCATCAACTCTATTAGTACCAACGTCGATAATTACGACTCCGTCTTTAATTTTTTCGCTAGTAATAAATTTTGGTTGTCCAATCGCAACTATTAAAATGTCTGCTCTTTTAATGTAATCATTTATGTTTCTTGTGAACGTATGACATATCGATACGGTAGCGTTTCGTTTCAATAACATGAAAATGAGAGGCTTTCCAACTAGATTAGATCGACCCACCATGACAACATCTTTCCCGTTTAATTCAATGCGATAATGTTCTAATAACGCTATAATTCCTTTAGGAGTACATGGAATTAATTCTTCGTCGTAATCAAAAAGTCTACCTCGATTTATGGGATGAAAACCGTCTACATCCTTATCAGGTAAAATAAATTCCAGAAATTGGGAAGTTGAGGCTTTTAATTTATCGGGTAATGGCAATTGCAACAAAATACCGTGTACATTTTTATTTTTATTTAATTTAGATATTTCATTGAATAATTCGTCTTTTGTAGTATTTTGGGGTAGGTTTATCATTAAAGATTCAATGCCAACTTGAGCACAGGTCTTATGTTTTATGTTTACATATACTTTAGACGCAGGATTTTCTCCTATTAGAATTGTAGCTAATGTTGGTTTTATGTCTGACTTTTTTACAGTTGACTCGATTTTTAGTTTTAATTCAGAATTTAAAGCGTCTGCTAATTTTTTTCCATCCAGAATTTTTTCCATTATTGCAAATAGTTATTTTTATTTTTATTATAAATAAAAATCATTATTGAAGTAAATCAAAACATCAATTCGTAAAACAATTAATAGGTATTTGAATAAAACTACTACGAAAAAAATGAAATCTTGAGTTTATCAGAAAAAGGATTTATATCCTTCTTCTTCTCCACATAATCACAGCAACAATAGCTAAGATTGACAAACCACCGATAATTGAACAGAAGATTATCCAGTCGTACCACTCGAATTCTAATTGAAAAACCTCCTCTTCTAATAAACTTTCTTTTCCAAGAGTAATTATGGTCTCGTACGCAAAGTAAGAATTGATCATAGACGAATATTTTTGTTCAGAACCGTCGCTGATGTCACAAAATCCTCCATCTTGAAAGTTTTGACGATTTAAAACCCATTGAGCTGTCGCGTCTTCGTCTTCAAATTCCGCATCCTCGATTAAAGACAACGCAATTATACAGTAATAAGTACTACTGATAAGTGCGTATTTAGCGTTCAAATCTGGTAAATACCCACCAAAATTGTCTTCATCGTTTTCATTATCCACATAAAAAGAATTGAGGTATTTTTCAGTTAGATCTGGTCTTGATAAAATTTTAAAATCGTCCATTATTTTCATCATTAAAATTGCGTGATATGTACACGTTAATGTCGAGGAAGAATTGTAATTTCCCCCAAAACCACCGTCTGCTTTTTTACACAATGTAATAAATCCTTTATGAAGAGATAGATCAGGAATATCTTTGTCTAATATATCATATATACCAAATGCATAATAAGTTGCAGATAAACTCGCAGTGGAATCATCGCTACCTCCGAAACCTCCAGTACTTTTTGATAATGAACTAAGATACGAAAGAATTTGCGCGTTTAAACCAGAACTAACTTCGGCATCCATTTCATTTAATGCCGTTAAAATATAGAATATATCATATAAGGTTTGAGTATTTATGCTAAATATTTTATCGAGAGCGTCTTCTAAATTATCTTGCATATCTGAAGAATTATACGATTTCTCAACTTTACCAAAAAGATCTTTCTTTTCCAATAAATCGTATTTACCCAGTATCTTTAACGCATATGCAGTAGCTTCGTACGAAACTTTATCGCTATTGTCGCGATAATCTTCTCTTTGACAATCAGAAAAACCTTCGTCTTCAATTAAATTATCCATACTAAAATCCGTGAGATAGGTTTTTCTTTGTTTGGCAAATACATGAGGTATAAAGCCCAATAAAATTATGAATGCTAAAATGATAACCGTTAATATTTTAACTTTAGATGTTCTTGAGAGATGCAATTAATTAAAAACCTTATTCGTATCTGGTAAATTTAAATTTTTAAATTTAACTTATAATTAAAAATTATCGAAAATTAATGTTTTAATCTGTTTAATAAAGAGCTTGTTATGTTTAAAAGTTGATATTGATATTTTAATAAATCAATTTTTATCTAAACACATCTGTGATATCTTTGTTTAAAATGTTAGGATTTGCTTGAAATTCCTCGTATGTAATAAAGAAATGTTGAAAACTGGGGAGTGCTCCTAGGATAGCAGCGCCATTGAACATTGCGTGTTGAAGATTTTCGGGAATAAAAAATTTAATAATGTCGTCTGAAGTTTCGAATTCAGTAAATTCTTTTCCATCAATAGTTTTTCCTAAAAGTTCTTCGGTGAGTTTTGGCGCTTTCGTCTGTTGCATGCTTTTTCCACAATATGGACAATATACTGAACTTTTATCTTTAAGTTCTTTTTTACAATATGGACATGTTGTTTTAACATCAGATTTTTGTTTATCTTTTGAACTACCGAGATCTATTGCTATTTCTATTCGTTTCAATGGAGCTCCACAGGATGGACACTTATCAATACCAGTAGTTAAATCTACTAATGTTCCACACTCAGAACAATTGTCTAAAGCTTTTTTAGAAGTCTCCATTGCCTCAAGTTTTTGTTTATCTCCTACTTTTTCAAATAACGGTTTAATCTTTTTTGCTTTAGGAATTGGTCCCAATTCTGACAATAAAGCATTAATTTCTTGCTTTAAACGCATTTCAAATCCAGGATAAGTACAATTTCCTCCAGAAAGAACTACATGAGATAATAAATCACCCCAATATTCTTTATTCGTTGATTGTAAGCTATATATTATTGCTTGGGGAATATTCATCATATTATACCCTAACATTGCTGGTTGGAACATTACTTCGGGTGCCTCGTGTAATACACGATTAGGAATTTGCTTAACTGTACCATCTGGCATTGGATACGAATAATTATCCGATGTTTTAGGAGGACGATCTAATACATAATAACAGCCTTTTTCTTTAATTTCTCTTAAAATCTCGTCGATTGCAGCTGATTCTATGTTTATTCCTTCCCTCATTAAAAGTGATTTTAAATTATGATTTACATCTATACCTGCAAGATTTAGTTTTTGAACAGCTTGATTTAATATTTGACCATTTATTATTGGTACTATCCAAGTAACACCATCGCCACTTTCAACGACTAAACCCGTTGTCAAACCTATTGAAAATAAGGATAAGAAAGGGGACTGAAGCATTATTAAGGATTTAACGCGGTGAGTTTCAAATAATACTTTTGCTATAAATTCTCTAGTTTCTGTTGGTATAAATGGATGTTCTATGTAAATAATAGGATAATTTGAAAGATTTTCAATTCTAAGTAACGTATAAAAAATGTGATTTAGAATTTCGTAATATTCGTTCCAATCCATTATATTTCCCCTTTGTACGGGGTATTTCACTTTAAGCACTCCGCGCATTCTCATAGCGTCATCGCCAATATAAACGCTTCTTGCGCTTACATCAACCATAATAGATTTATATTTTTCAGTTCCAGTGATACATGGAAAGATAAAACGAGGACCGGGCTCCCCTGCGAAGCCGACTTTTGCGTAAGCACTCCCGATGTCAATAATTATTGGGGTTCCTAGAAGTGGTAATGCCATGCTAATCAATTCTTAAATTCGTAAATTTTTAAATTCTATTGTATAATGAATTAATAAATCTAAAATTAATAAATCTTATATTTCTCAAACTTAATTTTTTTTTTATTTTATTCTATAAAATATATTAACGATAAACTCGTAAAAGCTCGTGTATTTTTTTAAGTATATCTTGTTGCAATATCAATCCGATTAATTCGTTGTTATTGTTTACAACAGGAAGACGTTCAACTTTCTTTTCAAACATTAAATCTAAAACATCTTTTATAGTATCGTCTTTATTTACGCAATATGGCTCTGCCGTCATCAAATCTTTTACGGTTGTATATGGAGAATCTAAAGAAACAGCAAATCTAGCTAAGCGAATGTCTCTTTGAGTAACTATGCCAATGACACGCAAACTTTTTTGATTATCAACTACGGGAAGACCTCCGATGTTTTTTTTAATCATTATAAGTTCAGTAGCACTAATTTTTTCATCTGGAGTTGTGAAAATAGGATTTTTAATCATTACCTCTGTTACTTTAGTTTTTGAAAACTGATCGAGTCGATCTTCCACCATATTTAAAAATAAATTCGCTTAAAAATATGAAATTAACTATTCGATATTTCAATATTTAACAGTTTATTAAAAAAGTTAACAAACAAAATTCTATTTTTATAATTTAAAATTAATGTTAATATGTTAAATCTAATTCTTATTTATCGTTTAAAATTGAAAATATAAGCATTTCTTTTTTAGTATTTTCGAGTTTTGCAGATATTTTATTATATATGTTTAATAAATGCAGCCCCCATTCGCTTAGTTTGATTGATCCACCACCACCTTTTCCACCTTTGCTAGTAATTACAGGAGAAAGTCCCGTTCTTTCTTCTATTCTCTTTAAAATGTTCCACGCGTATTTATACGAATATTTACATTCTTGGCTAGCAAAAGTCAAAGAACAATTATCTGTTTTTGAAATAATATCTAACAATCTCGCCCATCCAGAGCCTAAAATGTTTTCCTTTTTCTCTTCGCCTTGGAATTCTAACCAGACTTTTACTCCAAATCGTAATTTAGATTTCAATTCTTCAATGTCAACTTTTTTTGCCATAAATATCATTATTTAAGAAATTTATTTTAGTAATTTATTAAAGTAATTTATTTTAGTAATTTATTAAAGTGAAATGATTTTAATTTTTTTTAAAAATTAGTTGTTTAAGTTATGATGTTTTTTAGAAATTCAGATTCTGAAAAAAAGGGAAAAGAGGTTATAAGTTATTTATATTATTTCTCAGAAAATCAAATGCTCGATTGTAATCAATATTGTATTATCAATAAAGACACAGACGAGATCGCTCTTTTTGACGCAGGAAACGGTTTATCTCTTCCAGGATTATTTAAAGGAATGGAAAAGCAAGGTCTTGAATATACTAACATTACTAAAGTTTTTCTTACCCACGAACACGTTGATCATGTAATAGGAATATATCCGTTATTAGAAGCTTTAAAAGATTCGCCCCCAGAGATTTATGCTTATGGAGAAACCACCAAAATCTTAATAGATGGAGACGAATCGCGCATACTTCCAACTGAACTTGGGATAACATCTAAAATGTTTGGAATAAATATTGTGCCTATAAAAGTTATAGATTTGTTAAAATTACACGAAGTTCAGATTGGATCCGATTTTTCATTTGAAATATATTATACTCCCGGTCATTCTTTAGGGTCCATTTCTTATTACGACGCCAAAAATAAGATTTTAATTCCGGGAGATTTGGTATTTATAGGGGGGAGTTTTGGTCGATACGATTTTCCAGGTGGCTCTTTAACTGAACTTCAAAATTCTATAAAGAACGTATCTAAATTAGATGTTAAGTATCTTCTCCCGGGCCATATGGGAATTAGCAACGATGGTAATCGACAAATACAATTTTCTTTAAAAATGGCATTAACAAGTAACGATTACGTTTAACATTTATATAATAATATACTAAAAGGACTCAATTCAAACCTTTTTTTAATAATTACTAAATTTAATATTATGGTAATTATAACAAGGTTTTAAAATAAAAAACGCTATATTTTTTATTATTTACTAATTTATAAAAAAAACTAATTTGAGGAAATTTAATGTCAGAAGAAAAAAAAGAAAAAAAACCGAAAGTTGTTAAACCAATAACGGAAGTACATTTAAGATCGTACCCAAAAATAATTTTTTTTTACCCGTTATTGTTTACATCTCTTATCTGTTGGATCGTACAAGGTCTTGCTGGAAATGAAAAGCTTAATACACCCTTAGGATATTTCTGGATGATTGTATTTTTCTGTAACATGTTTGTAATGGCTTTTGATTTCAGTTCAGCTAAATTCTTTATCTTAATTTTAGCTATAGTCGTTTTAATTTTATTATTTTGGTTCTTTGTATTGCCAATTATAAATATACCAACATTTGCGGAAATAGCCGCAGCATACCAGCTAGGGCTCCCATGGGAATTCTATATGACGATATTTCTAATTTTAGGAATACTTATGTTATTCGTATGGATCGAAGTACATTTTGACTATTATAGAATCGAAAGAAACGAAATTTACCATAAAAAAGGTATGTTTGCTTCAGCAGAACGTTTTCCAGTAACGGCCTTAAGAATTAAAAAAGAAATTCCCGATGTCTTTGAATTTTTTATCTTGAGAGCAGGTTCACTTACATTATTGCCAGGAAAAGTAGAAGAAATAATAAAATTGGATACCGTATTAAATGTAAACAAAAAAGCAGAACAAATTGATTATTTATTAAGTAGAGTTGCTACTCAAGATAAATAATAAGGATTAAAACCCTATAAAATAAAATTTAATATTTTTCTTTTTATTTTATTTCTAAATTCTTTTTTTTATCATTTTCATTTAATTATTAATTATTCTATTGTAGTTTCGTTTATTTTTTAATTTTAAGCACAGTATTAAGAATATGTATTCAAATTTAATATTATTATGCGATTTTGATGGAGTGATAATAACTCAGAACGCTCTTAGATATGTTGCGTTAAAGTTAATTAAAAAAGAATTTTATAGATGGCAAAACATTCATACTTTAAGGTTAATCGACTTCGCTCGTATTTTTGAAGAATCTGACGATCAAAATAGATATAAAGCGTTAATAAAAGCTTTCCGTGCTTATAAAAAACATATTCCTTCAATATGGAGGCGTTTCGTATTTTTTATAATATTTCAGAGGAGTTATAAAAAATACGAGAAAATATACGATTATATTAATACTGATTTAGAGGACATCTTAGAAAAGTTAAAAGAACGCTTAATTCCAATGGCAATTATATCCAATACTAAACGAAAAAGACTTGATTTTTTTTCAAATAAATATTGTTTATCCGAATATTTTTCATTAATAATTTCAAGGAATGACACTTCGTACAAAAAGCCACACCCATATCCTATTAATCTTGCTTTAAATCTAATCAAAACCGAATTTAAATTCGAAAAAATAAATAAAAACGGAGTTTATTTTATAGGAGATTTACCTACAGATGTTGAATGTGCTAAAAAAGCTGGAGTTAATAGTATTGCGCTACTTTCTGGACATGGCACGACTAAAGATCTAGAAAAATCTAATCCTACTTTTTTAATTCGAAATTTTAAAGACCTTTTAAATTTGGAACCATTTAAAGGTTTTTTAGCACATACAAAAAATACTTATTGTATCAATTAATAATTTAATTTAATAATGTTAAAAGAAGAAGACTTTACAGAATATCCACCGATCTTTACTATTGTTGAACAAATAAATAAGCTTTATTCTAAAAATAAAATTGAAAAAATTTCAAAATTAATAGATGAGCTTGAATCTTTAATAGATGATCCAGATTTAATTCTTCCAACATCTTACGTTTTAAGTGTTATTGCAGAAGAAAACGTCGAGCTAATTAAAAAAGAATTAATTACAAAATTAGAAAAACTATTAAAATCAAATAATTTCAAAATTCAAACAAATATCATTTCAATTTTAGGCTTTTTTGTTCTAGCGAATTCAAATTTTATTCAAGAATATTTTCCTTCTTTTATCGAATTAATTGACGTTGAAGATCAGGATTTACGAGACAATTTACATTATTTTATTCAAGATTTTTTAAAAAACAACGCTAATCTTTTTAATTTTTACATTTATAAAATACTTAATGCGCTTCTAATTGAAAATAATCAAGAAAACGTCGTTTTACTATTAAAGTATCTTGATTTTATAAAATTAGAAGCAACAACATTTAACGATTTATATCAATTAAGAAATATTTTAAAACTATTAATCCAAAATTATTCAAAAGATAAGACGACGGATCTTTTTTTAATTATTATTAAAATTTTAAGTAAATTTTATCCGTCTTTGCAAGATATTAATTTTCAGAGCTTAACTGTCGCTGAAATCAATAACCTATTAGATAATACGTTTTTAATGAAAAAATCAATTTTTAAGGGCTTTAACGAATTAAAAGATATTATTACTAAGATTAAAAATTCACAATTTAAAGACCAAGAAATTTATTTTTATATTAAAAAAGAAAAAGAAAAAACTATTTTTTTTTACGAAATTGAAAAAGATAAACTGTTAAATAGCCTAAATTATGAAAATAAAATTTCTAAAGAAAGATTGAAAGAATTATTTTCTCAAATTATTAATAACGATTCAGAATTGAACGTTTTAATTACAATGCTATTGAAATTAGGACACGTTAAGGGTTACATGTCAAAATTAGGTTATTTTTACCCATATAGATATGTAAGTTCGAAAATTAACCTTGATTTTCAACAACAGGGTTTTGTAAATATAAAGAAAGATTATAATTATTTGCCTCAAGAATTTATTAAAAAAATCATTTCGGAACTTAAAACAGAATGTTTAATAAGTAAAACGGGTAATATATATTATTCTTTCAAAAAAATAACTGAAAAAATTAATGCTACTGCTGCTAAAAAGAGTGTCATCAATTTAAAAAAATTTAGAGAGATATTTAAAGAAGAAGATTTTATTAAATTGATAAAAAATATACCTAAAGAATATCTGTCTAATTTTCATAAGGGAACTGTTTGGTTAACCAATTTAGGAAAAATTAATATAGAAAAAGAAGTTGAAAATTCAAAATTAGTTGGATTTATTAATTTAGACAAAATTTCAGAAAAATTGAAAATTGACAATATTCTACTGTCGGAGCTAATTGTTTTTAAAGTTGATTCGAGAAGTGGAATTTGGAATAATGATAAAAATATTTTTTATTTTTCGCAACATCTTAAAAAGCAGATTGATCCAATTAGTTCTATCCAAAACGATGAAGAAAAAAAGTTGCGAATAAAAAAAGTTGCTACTAATTTAAATATTGATGAAGCCCATATTATATCCAAAATAGACGAGAACTATAAGTTAATAGGAGAAGAAATTAAGCTACTTGATAAAATAAATATTAACGATTACCTTAAAAAAGTTGGTATGGAATACGAAAATCTTATGAATTTGATAAATCAATTAGAAATAAATTACTTTAGAAAAGGAGATATGCTAATTTTAAATCCTGAAAAAATCGAAGAGGCTAAAAACAATTTTAAATCTCATATTATTGAAAATTCAATGTCGTCTGAATTTATTTCTTTAGGAAACTTTGAAATCACACTAAATATAATTAAAGCTTTAATTACTGAACTAAGAAACGAAGGAAAATTAAACGGATTATTTTACGAACAAGGAAGCGAATTGCTTTTTTATACAGAGAAAGGTATTAAAAAAATAATGCTTGAAAATAGTTTTTTATTTTCTTTTGAAGATTTGTTTTACGGTAAAGAGTTATCTCAAGAAGAAATAAATCTTTTAAAAAAAATACTTAATGATTT
>Ga0299912_10003635_pt1 | contig 12587 bp, 8 predicted proteins | sample RVTome_2_FD_207667 | JGI IMG/M metagenome (GOLD analysis project Ga0299912, IMG submission 207667) | Soil microbial communities from uranium-contaminated site in the Upper Colorado River Basin, Wyoming, United States - RVT95D214 (version 2) ... | reverse complement strand
TTTCTCCTCCGAGTGCGTGTCCTGCGGCGCCTGCGTTCAGGCCTGCCCGACCGCGACCCTGAACGAGAAGTCGGTGATCGAGATCGGCGCGCCCGAGCACTCCGTGATCACCACCTGCGCCTATTGCGGGGTCGGCTGCACCTTCAAGGCGGAGATGCGCGGCGACACCCTGGTGCGCATGGTCCCCTACAAGGACGGCAAGGCCAACCGCGGCCACTCCTGCGTCAAGGGCCGCTTCGCCTTCGGCTACGCCACCCACAAGGAGCGGATCACCAAGCCGATGATCCGCGCCTCGATCAACGATCCCTGGCGCGAAGTGAGCTGGGACGAGGCGATCGCCCACACCGCCTCCGAGTTCAAGCGCATCCAGGGCAAGTACGGCCGCCTCGCGGTGGGCGGCATCACCTCCTCGCGCTGCACCAACGAAGAGACCTATCTGGTGCAGAAGCTGGTCCGCGCGGCCTTCGGCAACAACAACGTCGACACCTGCGCGCGGGTCTGCCACTCGCCCACCGGCTACGGCCTTTCCCAGACCTTCGGCACCTCGGCCGGCACCCAGGACTTCGACTCCGTCGAGGAGTGCGACGTGATGATGGTGGTCGGCGCCAATCCGCCCGACGCCCACCCGGTGTTCGCCTCGCGCATGAAGAAGCGCCTGCGCCAGGGCGCGAAACTGATCGTCGTCGACCCCCGCAAGACCGATCTGGTCAAGAGCGCCCACATCAAGGCCGACCACCACCTGGCCCTGAAGCCGGGAACCAACGTCGCGGTGCTGACCGCGCTCGCCCATGTGATCGTCACCGAAGGGCTGGTGAACAAGGCCTTCGTCGCCGAGCGTTGCGAAGCCGACGCCTTCGAGGGCTGGGCGGAGTTCGTCTCGCGCCCCGAGCACAGCCCCGAGGCCAGCGAACAATATACGGGCGTGCCGGCCGCCGAGCTGCGGGCCGCCGCGCGGCTCTACGCCACCGGCGGGAACGCCGCGATCTACTACGGCCTGGGCGTCACCGAGCACAGCCAGGGCACCACGGCGGTGATGGCCATCGCCAACCTCGCCATGGCCACGGGCAACCTCGGCAGGCAGGGCGTGGGCGTGAACCCCCTGCGCGGCCAGAACAATGTGCAGGGCGCCTGCGACATGGGCTCGTTTCCGCACGAGTTCCCCGGCTATCGCCACGTCTCCACCGACGCGGTGCGGCTAAGCTTCGAGGCCGACTGGGGCCTGGCCCTGGACAACGAGCCGGGCCTTCGCATCCCCAACATGCTCGACGCCGCCGTCGACGGCGAGTTCAAGGGCCTGTACGTCCAGGGCGAGGACATCCTGCAGTCCGACCCCAACACCCATCACGTCTCCGCCGGCCTCGCGGCCATGGAGTGCGTGGTGGTGCAGGACCTGTTCCTGAACGAGACCGCCAACTACGCGCACGTATTCCTGCCCGGCTCCACCTTCCTGGAGAAGGACGGCACCTTCACCAACGCCGAGCGGCGTATCCAACTCGTTCGCAAGGTGATGGCCCCGCTGAACGGCTACGCGGACTGGGAGATCACCCAGATGCTGTCGAACGCCATGGGCTATCCCATGGCCTACGAGCACCCCTCGCAGATCATGGACGAGATCGCCCGCCTGACGCCCACCTTCACGGGCGTCTCCTACGCCAAGATCGACGCCATGGGCTCGGTGCAGTGGCCCTGCAACGACAAGGCGCCGGAGGGCACGCCGATCATGCACATCGGCGGCTTCGTGCGCGGCAAGGGCCGGTTCATGCTGACCGAGTACGTGCCCACCGACGAGAAGACCGGGCCGCGCTTCCCGCTGCTGCTCACCACTGGGCGGATCCTCAGCCAGTACAACGTCGGCGCCCAGACCCGCCGCACCGACAACAGCCTCTGGCATGACCAGGATGTGTTGGAGATACACCCGCACGACGCCGAGCAGCGCGGCGTGCGCGACGGCGACTGGGTGAAGCTGCAGAGCCGGGCGGGGGCGACCTCGCTCAAGGCCAAGATCACCGAGCGGGTGGCGCCGGGGGTGGTCTATACGACCTTCCACCACCCCGACACCCAGGCCAACGTGATCACCACCGACTACTCGGACTGGGCCACCAACTGCCCCGAGTACAAGGTGACGGCGGTGCAGGTCGCGCCCTCCAACGGCCCGAGCCATTGGCAGGAGCAGTACGAGGCCTTCGCCGAAAAGAGCCGCCGCATCGCCGCCATGGAGCCGGCGGAATGATGAGGACGGGTTTGGGAGTTCCGCTCATTCCCGCGAAAGCGGGAACCTAGGCTTTTTGCTGTTCTTGAGACGCCCGCGCCCTTCGATAAAACACCTGGGTCCCCGCTTTCGCGGGGATGAGCGGAAATAGGTTGATGTCCGAACCGATGACCCACGACGAGCCGAAGATCCACCAGTCCACCGAGGAAAAGCTCGTCTACATGGCCAACCAGATCGCCGACTTCTTCGCCGCCCAGGGCGAAGAGGCGGCCGTGGCCGGCACGGCGGACCACATCAAGCGGTTCTGGGACCCCAGGATGCGCTCGCGCATGTCCGCCCACCTGGACGCCACCGGCGGCAAGGGGCTGGAGCCTATCGCGCTGAAGGCCGTGCAGGGGCTGCGGGAGAATGCGGGGTAGGGCGTCGGCGCTTCCACCTCATTGCGTCATCCCCGGGCTTGTCCCGGGGACCCATGCGCACAAGCCTATCCATCAAGTTCGATGTTCATGGGTGGCCGGCACAAGGCCGGCCATGACGGGTGAATGGAAGCAGGGTGCTTTTCCCCCTCACACCCCCACGATCGGGCTCACCAGTTCCCCGATGCGGTCGATCTTGGCTGTCACCACGTCGCCGTCCTTCAGCCCCACCGGCGGGTCCATGGCGTAGCCGACGCCCGAGGGGGTGCCGGTGGCGATGATGTCGCCGGGCTCCAGCGTCAGGCCGGCCGACAGGAACTCGATGATCGTCGGGATGTCGAAAATCATCATGTCGGCCGTGGCGCGTTGACGCTCCTGACCGTTCACGGTGAGGGAGAGCTCAAGCGTCGTGGGATCGCCGATCTGGTCGGCGGTGACGATCCAGGGGCCGAGGGGGCAGGTGGTGTCCAGCGACTTGCCCTTGAACCACTGGTCGTGGCGGCGCTGTAGGTCGCGGGCGGTGACGTCGTTGGCGACGGTGTAGCCGAACACGTGCTCGTAGGCGCGCGCCTTGGGGATATCGCGGCCGGCCTTGCCGATGATGACCGCCAACTCGACCTCGTAGTCGAGGAGCTTGGTGAGCGTCGCGTCCAGCCGCACCGGCGCGCCGGGGGCGTTCACCGTGGTCGGGGCCTTGGTGAAGAACTGCGGAACCTCCGGCAGCTTGACCGGGCCGCCCGCCGCGCCGCCGAATCGGGCGCCCTCCTTGACGTGCTCCACATAGTTGCGCCCGACGCAGAAGACGTTCTTGCGCGGCCGGGGAATGGGGGCGAGCAGGCGCACGTCGCGCGCGGGGATCGCCACGGCCGGCCCGTCCGCCAGGGCCTGGACCGCCGCCATGGCCGCCGCGCCGCCTTCGATGATCCCGAGCAGGTCGTGGGCGACGGAGCCGAGGTCGAGCACGCCTTTGCCGTCCAACCACAGGCCCGGCGCCTCGACATCCCCGTGTGCGAAGGTGACGAATTTCATGGTCTGCCGCCCATTGGGCGCTCCCTGTAAGCCCCGGGCTGCATAGCCCACGGGCGCCCCGCCGCCAACGTATGGGCGGAGGCCTCTCCTCGTGATTGCAGCGGCTTGCGCGGCCGCCTGCGGCGGTTTCAATTGTAGAGTGCTTAACGGCCGCCCGCCGCGCGGGTCCATCGGAGGCGCACGATGCTGTTCGCCCGCTCGCACGCCGACCTGCACAACATCCGGCTGAGCATCGACCGTATCAAGAACATCTCCGACCGCATCATCGGGGTGGGGCCGGTGGGCATCGGCCTGGACGGCATCCTGGCCTGGGTGCCCGGCGCCGGCGCGCTCTACAGCATCGCGGCGGGCAGCATGCTGGTCTTCGAGGGCGTGCGGGCGCGGGCCTCCACCGGCACCCTGGTGCACATGGCCGCGCTCTTGGTGGTGGACACCCTGCTCGACGTGCCGGGCGGCAATCCCATCGCGGCGGTGGCGGACGCCCTGTTCACCGGCCACAAGTGGGCGGCCAACCTGCTCGAAAAGCACATGAACGAGACCGTCTACATCGAGGGCACGCGCGACACCGTGAAGGCCCGCCCCGAATACATCGACCTGATGGCCCGCGTCCGCGCCGGCAAGGAAAAGCGGCGGATCGTGTTCCTGGGGTAGGTCTTACCCCTCCCCCATCCAGGGGGAAGGGGGTCGCTACGGCCGCCCGGCCGAGGCCGCCGCCACCTTCAGCAGCTCCTCGCGAAAGCGCGCCGGCTCCTCGATGAAGGGGTAGTGGGCGCTCTTGTCGAACCAAACCTCCGCCTTGGCGGGCGCCTGCAGGCTATCCATGAACCGCTCGGCGCACAGGCTCGGCGTCACATAGTCGTCGCGGCCGATGAACACATGGGCCGGAGCCGCCAGGGCCGGGATGTCGCGCGCCAGAGGCAAGGCCGGTCCGTCGCGGACAAGGCCTGTCTGGGCGAAGTCAAGGCTTTGGCGGGCGCGCAACTGGTCGGGCAGGCTGTATTCGGGCGCGGTCCAGGCGGCGAGGGTCAGCCGCCACATCCCCCTGGCGTCGTGGAGCGCTCCGCCCCGGCGCAGCAGGGCCGCGCGCCGTTCGTCCGGCCGGTCGGCGCCGCCTGAGTTGGCCACGGCGAAGGCGCGCGCGTCGCCGGCCAGCCTGGCCTCGCGCCGCAGGAAGGAGTCCTGGATGGCCCGCGAGTCGGCGGGCGCGCAGGCCTCCTGGCCCACGCCGATCACGGCCCGCACCGCGTCCGGCCGCGCCTGGGCCAGGGCCATGCCCAGATAGGCGCCGTAGCCGTGGCCGACCACGATGACGCGCCGGCCGTCGAAGCGGCGCCGCAGCAGGTCGAGCAGCGCGCCCGCGTCGGCCAGTTCGCGGCTGGAGCGTAGGGTCCGGGCGTCGAAGTCCTCGACGGCGGACTTGCCCTGGCCGCGCCGGTCCCACTGGACCACCACGAAGTCCCGCTCCAGCGGCCGCTGGAAGGCGCCGGAGAGGGCCAGCAGGGATTCGCCCCGGTCGTGCAGGAACAGCAGGATGGGCTTGGACCGGTCCTCGCCCCGGATCAGCACCCACTGGCGCGCGCCGCCCAGCTCCACCGGCTCCAGCGAGGCGATGGAACGCCCGCCGTCGAACAGCCGGATGGGCGGGGTGAAGCCCGGCCGGAACCAGAGCCCGGCGCCGATCAGGCCGAGGGTCAGCAGGCTCACGGCGGCGGTCTTCAGCCGGCGGAACCGGCGGCGCGGGCGCGGGGCCTTCATTGGGCGTAGCCGAGGCGGGCGTTCAGCCGCTCCAGCACCGCGATGGCCGCCTCGGCGACGGGCGTACCGGGGCCGAACACCGCCTCGACCCCCATGGCCTTCAGCGCCGCCACGTCCTCGTCGGGGATCACGCCGCCCATCACCACCATGGGCGCGGGCTCGCCTCGCCCGGCCAGGGCCGCCATCAGCTCCGGCGTGAAGCCGAGATGCCCGGCCGCCAGGGTGGAGACGCCGAGCACGTGAACGCCCGCCTCCGCCGCCCGGTCCGCGGCCTCGGCCGGCGTCTGGAACAGGGCGCCGATCAGCACCTCGAAGCCGAAGTCGGAAAAGGCGCTGGCCACGGCCTTCTGGCCCCGGTCGTGGCCGTCCTGGCCGAGCTTGGCGACCAGGATCGACGGCGCGCGCCCGTCGGCCTCGGCGAAGGCGCGGACCATGGCCTGGGCGCGGGCGACCGTCGGATCCTCGCCCGCCTCGCGCAGATAGACCCCGCGCACGCCCTCCGGCCTGGCCTCATGCCGGCCGAACACCTGCTCAAGGGCGAGGCTGATCTCCCCCAGGGTGGCCTTGGCGCGGGCGGCCTCGACGGACAGGGCCAGGAGGTTCGCGTCGCCGCGCGCGCCCTCGGTCAGGGCCTGGAGCTTCGCCTTGACCTCGGCGCCGTCGCGTTCGGCCTTCAGGGCGGCCAGCTTCTCGATCTGGCGGGCGCGCACGGCGGCGGTGTCGATCTTCAGGGTGTGGACCGCCTCGGCGTCCGGCGCGCGCCAGCGGTTGACGCCGACCACCGCGCGCTCGCCGGTGTCGATCAGCGCCTGGGTGCGGGCGGCGGCCTCCTCGATGCGGCGCTTGGGCAGGCCGGCCTCGATGGCGCGGGCCATGCCGCCCAGGGCCTCCACCTCCGCGATGTGGGCGCGGGCCGCCCCGGCCAGCTCGGCGGTCAGCCGTTCGACGCGCCGCGAGCCGCCCCAGGGGTCGATGGTGCGGACAAGGCCGCTCTCGGTCTGGAGAATGAGCTGGGTGTTGCGGGCGATCCGGGCGGAGGCGTCGGACGGCAGGGCCAGGGCCTCGTCGAAGGCGTTGGTGTGCAGCGACTGGGTTCCGCCCAGCACCGCCGCCATGGCCTCGATGGCGGTGCGCGCGACGTTGTTGAACGGGTCCTGGGCCGCCAGGCTCCAGCCCGACGTCTGGCAGTGGCAGCGCAGGGCGAGCGAGCGCGCATCCTTCGGGCCGAAGGGGGCCATCAGCTCGGCCCAGAGCAGGCGCGCGGCGCGCAGCTTCGCCGCCTCCACTAGAGGATCCATGCCGATCCCCCAGAAGAAGCTGAGGCGCGGGGCGAAGGCGTCGATGTCGAGCCCGGCGGAAAGGCCCGCGCGGACGTATTCCACCCCGTCGGCCAGGGTGTAGGCCAGCTCCAGGTCGGCCGTCGCGCCGGCCTCCTGCATGTGGTAGCCGGACACCGAGACGGAGTTGAACTTCGGCATCTCGCGCGCCGTGAAGGCCATCACGTCGGCCACGATCCGCATCGAGGGGCCGGGCGGGTAGATGTAGGTGTTGCGGACCGCGAACTCCTTGAGGATGTCGTTCTGGATGGTGCCGGCCAGCGCCCCGCGCGCCACGCCCTGCTCCTCGGCCGCCACGACGTAGAGCGCCATCACCGGCAGCACCGCGCCGTTCATGGTCATGGAGACGCTGGTCTTGCCCAGCGGTACGCCGTCGAATAGCGCCCGCATGTCCAGGATCGAATCCACCGCCACCCCGGCCATGCCGACGTCGGCGGCCACGCGGGGGTGGTCGGAGTCGTAGCCCCGGTGGGTGGCCAGATCGAAGGCCACCGACAGCCCCGTCTGACCGGCCGCGAGGCCCCGGCGGTAGAAGGCGTTCGACTCTTCGGCGGTGGAGAAGCCGGCGTACTGGCGCAGCGTCCAGGGCCGGGTCAGGTACATGGTCGGATAAGGACCGCGCACGAAGGGCGGAAGACCCGGCCAGCCGATGTCCGGCTCGGCGGCGGGCGGGGCCGCCGGCTGGGGCTCGGCGTCGAAGGCGAGCGTGGCGAAGTCCGGCAGCGCGCGGGTCATGCGGCGGCCTCGAAGGCTTCGGCGAGCCGCCAGGGCGTCAGCCGGGAGCAGGCGCTGTCGGGGCCGGGAAGGCGAAGGCTCGGGTCCTCGGCCGGCGGCGGCGCATGGGGCTCGACCTCCAGGACGGCGGCGCCGGGATCGGCGAAGGCCGGGACGCCGACGATCGTCGCCCGCCCTTCCGATAATGCCTGGGCGCGGGCCGCGCGGACGGCGGCGATCTCGGCCGCGATGGAGCCCGAGGTCAGGGTGGCGAGAAGCCCGCCCGTCGCCTCGATGGCCTGCATGGCCGCCCAGCCGTCCCGCGCCAGCCGGTCGGTGAGGGCTTCCAGCGCCCAGGCTCCGGCGGCGGGGTCCTCGGCGCCCTCAAGGCCCGCCTCGTGCTTCAGGATCAGACCGATGTTGCGCGACAGGCGATGGGCGCGGGCGTCCGGCCGGCCCAACGCCTCGGTGAAGGGGGCGAGCACGACGGCGTCCGCCCCGCCCACGGCCGCCGCGAAGCCGGCCGCCGTCAGCCGGTCGAGATTGGCGAAGGGCTCGGCGCGGGTCAGCATCCGCCCCGAAGAGCGGGCCTCGATGCGGGCGGGGACCTCCGGCGCTCCGCATGCGGCGGCGATCTTCGCCCAGATCGCCCGCGCGGCGCGCAGCTTGGCGATGGACACGAGCACGTCCCGGTCGGCCGCGAGGCCGAGCACGATTCCGCCGAGCGCCGCGGGCGTCGACATCCCGGCGGCGGTCAGGGCCCTCAGATAGGCCAGGGCGGCGGCGGCCGTGACGCCCAGCTCCTGGGCGGGCGAGCCGCCGGCTTCATGCGCGACGCGGCCGTCGGCGAGGACCAGGCCCGCCTTCGGATAGGTCACGGCCAGCCGTGCGGCGGTCTGGGCGGCCTGGGCCAGGTGCGCCTCGACGGGGCCGGGGCTCGATCCGGTCCGGGCGAAGTCGCCGAGGGGGTCCATATGGAAGTCCAGCCGCGCGGCCGGCGAGCCCTTGGCCAGGGCGCCCAGCCATTCGGCGGCGCGAGATCCCGAGAAGCCCGCGTCAAGCGAAACGGTCGCCGCCTCCAGCACCACGCCGTCAAGTGTTTGGCCGAGGTCGGCGGGCGCGCGGAGGATGCAGCCGTCCGGCCCTTGCGGCGCCACGCGCAGCAGCACGGACTCCGCCCCGCCTTCGAGGGCTTGGAGGATCAGGGCGTTGGCGGTCGCGGGGTCGGGGTGGGCGACGGGCGCGCGGATTTCCCAGGCGAGGGGGCGGAGCTCGCCTCCAGCGGCGACCGCGTCACCCGGGCCGTAGAGCGGCGCGACGGGCAGGCCGTCGGCGCGGTCCGCGGGGGCGAGCGGGCCGGCCAGGGCCAGCCAATCCCCTCTTTTTGGGCGGTTCGAGACTGTGAGATCGGGGGACAACGGCGCCTCGCCAAGCGGCCCCGTCCGCGTTGGGCCTTGCGGAAGCCGCAGATGCGCCCCGTGCCGGGACCGGTCAAGGTCGGGAACGCGGGGAAACGCGGAGAGGGGACGCGATCGCGCCATAAAATATACTCCTCAGTCAAAACCCGTGTATCGGCAGACTGGCGGCTCCTTTCTGGAGTCCGCCATGACGACGCCCAACTTGGCGCTGCCCTATATCGCCGCCGCCCAGGCCCAAAAGCACGTCACCCACAACGAGGCGCTCCACGTCCTGGACCGCCTGGTGCAGCTGGCCGTGCTCGACAAGGACCTGGCGACGCCGCCTGGGTCTCCCACGGAAGGCCAGCGTTGGATCGTGGCGGCGAGCCCGACCGGCGCCTGGGCCGGCCACGCGACGCAGATCGCGGCATGGGAGGATGGCGCCTGGGCGTTCAGCGCGCCCGTCGCCGGCTGGATCGCCTTCGTCGTGGACGAGGCGACGCTCTACTTCTGGAACGGCGCTGCCTGGGCCTCGATGCAGGGTGTGATCACCGCCCTTCAGAACCTCTCGATGCTCGGCGTCGGCACGACGGCGGACGCGACCAATCCCTTCTCGGCCAAGCTGAACAAGGCGCTGTGGACCGCCAAATACGCCGCCGAGGGCGGCGACGGCGATCTGCGCTACACCCTGAACAAGGAGACCACGTCCGACACGGCCTCGCTGCTGTTCCAGAAGGGCTATTCGGGCCGGGCGGAGTTCGGCCTGATCGGCGACGACAACCTGACCTTCAAGGTCAGCGCGGACGGAACCGCCTGGACTAACGCATTGACCGTCGACAAGACCACCGGCCGCCTCGCTCTGGCCGGCGATCCGACCGGCGCCCTGCACGCGGCCACCAAGCAATATGTGGACGCCGCAAGCGGTGGTCCGACCGCCGGATTTCTCGCTTATCTTTCTGCTGACGTTCTAAATGTCACCGGCGATGGGACGCTCTATAGCGTAATCTGCGATACGGAAATCGTCGATGTGGGGGGGAACTACAATAACGCGACGGGCGTTTTCACGGCTCCGGCAGCGGGATTCTATCAGTTCCAAATCACGGCGGGCGTCGTCGCTCTGGACTCCGCCGTCCATACCTTCGTGGAACTCCAATTGCAGACGACCGGCCGTACTTACGAGATCGCGTTTCTACCGGCGACGCTTGAAGTCGTTTCAGTCAACGAAGCGATCTTCGGCGGGTCGGCGACGGCCTATATGGGCGCGGGCGATACGGCCTATCCCACGGTCAAGGTCGGCGGTTCCAGCAAGGTCGTCGATCTCGACGGCAACAGCTCCCCGCTCGTCACCTTCTTTTCGGGCAAACGCCTGCCCTGAATTATCGGCCTTCGCCATGGCCAACGTCCCGCCGTGGCGGCGGTCAGACGAACGCGCCGCGCTGGTAATCGGCGAAGGCCTGGCGGATCTCGGCTTGGGTGTTCATTACGAAGGGGCCATAGGCGACCACCGGCTCGTCGATCGGCGGACCGGAGAACAGCACGGCGTGAAGCGGCGTCTCGGCGGCGAGGGCCACCGCGTCGTCCGGACCTTCCTCGGCGGAAGGATCGAACCAGGCGACCTGGCCGGCCTCGATCCGCGCCCCCCCGGCCCCGACGCGGCCCGAGCCCTCCACGACATAGAGGAACCCCCGCCAGGACGCCGGAACCGCAAGGGCGCAGGCGGCGCCGGCCTGCATTCGCACCGAGCACAGCCCCATGGGGTGGTCGCTGCCGTGCGGCTGTTCGACGCCACCCTGGCGGCCGGCGTAGAGGACGAGCTCCCAGCCCTCGCCAATTGCACGATGTGCACTATCCGCACGTTGATCCGCGTAACGCGCCGGCGACATTTTCTGGGCCGCCGGCAGGTTCAGCCAGAGCTGCAAGGAATGAACGCCGCCCGGCCCGGGCATCTCGGAATGCAGCACGCCCTTGCCGGCGGTCATCCACTGCACATCGCCCACGCCGAGCAGGCCGTGCGCGCCGGTGTGGTCGCGGTGCTCCAGCAAGCCTTCCAGCACCAGGGTGACGGTCTGCATGCCGCGATGCGGATGGGTCGGAAAGCCGGCGGGCGGGGCGAACCAGTCCTCGGCCAGCATCAGGAACGGCGAGTGACGCGCGAAGTCGTCGGGCGCGACCACCATGCGGTTGGCGTGGGTCGGCGCCGAGCGGCCCGGGGGCGCGGCGGCCTCGATCCGGGCGACGTGTCTGTCCATGGCGGACTCCCCGAGATTCCATCCAAGGTATATGGGCGACCCGCTCGAATTCGCCCAGCCCTTCCAAACCCGCCGCGCCCTGATAAATATCGCCTCACAAGCGATCCTCGGAGGACGAGCTCATGGCGGCCAGTGCGGGCGCATACGACTACATCATCGTCGGCGCGGGCAGCGCCGGCTGCGTGCTGGCCAACCGTCTGTCGGCCGATCCCAAGAACCGGGTGCTGCTGCTTGAGGCTGGCGGCGACGACCGTCCGACCCATAATCTGAAGCAGGCCTGGACCAACCTTCTGATCCACACGCCCATCGGCTTCGGGCGCACCCTGAACGACCCGAAGGTCAGTTGGCTCTACGACACGGAGATCGACGCCTCTTCGGGCAACCGCTCGCACAAGTGGCCCAAGGGCAAGGTGCTGGGCGGCTCCTCCTCGATCAACGGCCTGCTCTACATCCGCGGCCAGCACGCCGACTACGACGGCTGGCGCCAGATGGGCTGCGAAGGCTGGGGCTATGACGACGTGAAGCCCTACTTCATCCGCGCCGAGAACCAGGAGCGGGGGCCAAGCGAATACCACGGCGCCGGCGGGCCGCTGGGCGTCTCGGACATCACCGAGCACCACCCCCTGTCGGCCGCCATGCTTGAGGCCTGCATCCAGGCCGGCATCCCCTATTCGGAGGACATCAACGGCGAGAAGCAGGAAGGCGTCACCTGGTTCCAGAACACCATCTGGAAGGGCCAGCGCTGCTCGACGGCGGTGGGCTATCTGCACCCGGCCATGAAGCGGCCCAACCTGACCGTCGAGACCTACGCCCACACCACCCGGGTCCTGTTCGAAGGCAAGAAGGCCGTTGGCGTCGAGTTCCGCCAGCACGGCCAGCTGCGCACGGCGACGGCGCGCGGCGAGGTGATCCTGGCGGCCGGGGCGGTGGCCTCGCCGCAGATCCTGGAAACTTCGGGCGTCGGCCAGGGGGCGGTGCTGAAGAAGCACGGGATCAAGGTGATCAAGGAGCTGAAGGGCGTCGGCGAAAACCTTCAGGACCACTACATGATCGGCTGCCAATGGCGGCTGAAGCCCGGCTTGGTGTCGGTCAACGAGCTGTCGCGCGGGCCGCGGCTGGTTGGCGAGATCCTGAAGTACCTGGTGGCGCGCAAGGGCCTGCTCAGCTTCGCGGTGGCCCACGCGGTGGCCTTCACCAAGTCCCGGCCGGACCTGGCCGACCCGGACATCCAGCTGCACATGATGGCGGCCAGCATGGACCTGGAGATCCTGGCCAAGACCCAGGCCCTGGTGCTGGAAAGGCAGCCCGGGATGACCTTGAACCCCTGCCAGGTGCGCCCGGAGTCGCGCGGGCACATCCACATCAAGAGCCCGGACTCGACGGTCTATCCGAGCATCCAGCCCAACTACATGTCCGATCCGCTGGACCAGGAAGTGATCGTCGCTAGCCTGAAGCTGGCGCGCAAGATCATGACCCAGCCG
>Ga0299912_10003634_pt1 | contig 12589 bp, 11 predicted proteins | sample RVTome_2_FD_207667 | JGI IMG/M metagenome (GOLD analysis project Ga0299912, IMG submission 207667) | Soil microbial communities from uranium-contaminated site in the Upper Colorado River Basin, Wyoming, United States - RVT95D214 (version 2) ... | reverse complement strand
TATTTAAGGACACCAAGGGCTAAGATTCATAGATCCAGGGAGTAGCTCAACTATCTTTAGACAGGATAGATTAAAGGATTTCTTTCTTAAGGGGTAGAAAGTGGATTCCCTGATAAAATTAGAAAGTAGAAGTCCTCCCTATCTAACTTTTTGCCTAACCTAGCTGGGTTAAGGTTTTAGTGAAAATTCTTATTAGTTTTAGTACATTTATTAAATAAACAAATAGATAAGAAAGGAGAACCAAATGCTGAGAGTAAAACTGTTTATAGTTCTTATACTATTATTTAGTGCTTTGATTTGCTTAGATGCTCGTGCAACCAATGTCAAAATCACCTGGTTAGATGTGAATGGTTGTATAATTGATACTGATAATATCGAGTGGGACAGGGTAATTCAGAGGCCTTATCTATATGTACCTGAATTTTATTATTACTGTGGTACCTGTAGTTCACTTCCACTCTCGATAGGATCTTTTATGTTCATACGTGTACCTGGAAAACCCCCAGGACTTCGTGAGATATTATTAAACTTCGAGCCCAATGACAACATGGAGATTGCGGCGTATTATGAATGTGAGGCACCTCCCTATGAGCCGCAACCCGGAGAATGTCCTTTTGGGGTTTATGCTTTAGATTTGACTAATGGTAAACGTATAGAACTTAATAACCAATCTATTCTATCGTCAACATATCCTCCAGATCTCTTGAATCAGTGCACGACAACTCCATGTAGTTTCAATCTTTGTTCCGATAATCTATATTATCAAGGGTTACCAAGCATAACAGCTAAATCGAAAATAACAGTTTTATCGGCACTTGATACCAGACGTTTTGTTGGCTGGTTATATAATAGAAAACTAAGTTCGCCTGACAATACGACATTGGAGATAAATTCTGATGAATGTAGCCATGCGATTGCTCTGTATGATGAATTAAGGGAAAATTGTTATTACTCATGGCTTTGTGATGGAATTCCTGAAAAAATAAAGGGAATAAAGATTAATAAGTGTGATTTATTTCCATATCTCTCAGGTTGTGAATTTATTACAAAATTCGGTAAACAACCTCGCTTCGATCCAAAACAAATAATCGAAAAAATTGATGATTTCGAAATTTTAGCAGGTGTTCTTCCAAGGATTGTACCTGATATTACTACAACACTTGAGAAGTTCCCAGGTTATGACCCAAGGAAAGAACGTGCTATTCGCTTCATGTTCAAGAATGCTGAATTGCATGAGATTCTGCTGATAAATTTATCTACTTTTGAAGTTCTTGCTGTTTCTAAGCTTAGAAAAGATGGTATTAAAGAGTTGGTGATTGAACCATCCTTAGTAAAATCTATCGGCCCAGGGAAGATTGGTTTTTTAGTTTTGCCCAGAGGTGGAGCTTTTTCTGAAGGTCCCAAAAGGATTGGCATCAAAGGAGAGATTAAATAAGAATTTCACATTATTTTGATCTCGGCTTCAGGTTAATTCCTTATAAAATGGAATTGAGGTGTATAGGAGCGTTCAATTGAACGCCCCTATAATATTTTCTAAAAATTACTAGGGCAGGAACGTAAGTCTGCACCCTAAATTTATTTTGACTATTATTGCGAGCCCTATGAATGAGGCAATCTTTGGATTTATCACAAATTGCTTCGTCGTCCACCTCTGGCGAGACTCCTCGCAATGACATTAAGAGGGTTTTTCAACGATCTCATTAAGAGTCGCTATAGCGAGGCTAAAGCCTCGCACTACGAATTACATATTTGTCATCTTTAATCTGTCATTTGTCATTCTCTTTTAGAAGGATTAAAGCTCCTCTCTTTTCTGACGATAAAGTTAATAGACTTCTATAAATAAAATTACTTTAACCACTTAGGGGTGTGTAAAAATTAAACAGTTTGAAAAAATCAGATTATTTTAAAATAAATCAAAGAATTGCTTTTATTTAAATTTACAAATAAGGGAACAAGGAAAATGGAAAAGGGTTTTTGCTTTTATCTTCCTTTTTCGTCTTCCTTTTTCAATTTTTTGAAAGGAGGATTAAATGCAAAATTTAATTAACGGATACCTGCAGCTTTTGATCTTTGGCACCTTTCTAATACTGGTTCTGAATTTTGAGCAAAAATATTTTAAGTTCTATCCGGGCGTAAAATGGAGTTTGGCTTCGGGGTTTTTACTTTTGTTTCTGGGAGCTTTCTCAAGTTTCATCCTGCCCTTAACTGATATTTCCCTGCCGTTCAATTCTAATCTTAAAGCCGGAGCTGAAACGGGCATATATCTTTTAGGTGGCATCCTGATACTTTCAGGTTTGAAGAGCTGGTTTTCGCATCTATCCAGAACGAAATCGGTATCAACCAGACGTCTTAAGAGATTGGCCTGCTTGAAACAGATTCAATCTCTTTCGCAAAACAATCAGGAACTGGAGATGAATTTAAAAGAAGCTTTTAACAAAGTAATGCATTTTATGGGGTATCGAAAAGGTGTTCTTTATCGCTCTACTTTTAACTCTCCGGAGATGTTCCTCCTTTCCCATTTCAATCTTACTCCAGAAGAGATCCTGCAATTTTATGGTCTAAATTTGTATGAAGGTTTCTATAGCGATGCCCTTAAAACCAGGGAGGTTATTTCCATAAACCAGTTCAAGGGTTCAACTGAATGGCAGAAGCTTTTCCCGGACGGAAAGGAGATTTGTGCTTTTGCCTGTGTTCCCCTAAAATATTCTTCTAAGGTTTTCGGGCTTTTGTGCATCTACGACTCGGACCCGGAAAGGTTTGTGTTTGAAGAAGCTCAATTCCTCGCCAGCCTGAAAGATGCTTTTGGTTTAATGATCGAGCAGTCTCTCCTCTTGGAGAAAACAAAAATTCGCCAGAGACATTTAGAAACAGCAGATGAGATCAGCAAAGTCATGCTGGAGTCAAAAAGCTATGAAGAGGATTTACCATCCCTGGCTCATAATCTCAGAAAGGTGTTTGATTTCGATTATCTCTCTCTATCTTTAGTGGAGGGTTCGGGTAAAAATGTCAAGAAATTCTCTTTAGGTTTAGGAGAAAATATCCTGTTAGATAAGAATGCTAATCTGCCGGTATATGGTACCTCTGTTGGCTGGGTTATCGATTCCGGAGAACCTCTAATCGAATCCGATGTTGAATCAAACGGATACTATGAGGATAATCTCTCAAAACTCTTGGGTGTTCGCTCAAAAATTGTTTTACCTTTGAAGATCAAAGATAATATCATCGGGACATTGAGCCTGGGAAGCAAAAATCCAAATCTTTATAATGCAAAATCTATTAAGAAATTGAGCTTGTTCTCGTCTCTTTTCTCTCTTTACTTACAGAGAAAGAAATTGAAAGATTCGATAAATCAGGAACAAGAGTATTTTCAAACCTTCTCCGCTCATCTTCTGGAATTTCTCAACCATGGAGATCTTAAAAGGTATCTGAATGGCTTGTCTGAAAATCTAACTCAGATCCTGCCAGTCAGTTTCTGCCGGATCTCTTTCTTAAATCCTGAAAAAAATAACTTAGAGCTTTATTCCAGTTACAAAAGGAGAGAGGATATTAGCTTCTTACCCCAGGGCTCACAATCTTTAGAGGCTCTGCCCTGGCATCGTTTAACTTTGGAAATTAAAAAGCCGATGCTGATAAATCAGGATGATCCGGAAAGCACAATCTCCCGGGAAGAATCAACTCTCTTTTTGACTCCAAATCTGAAATCAGCCCTGCTTTTACCGCTGGTACATAAAGATCAGAGCGTAGGCTTAGTCTCCTTAGGTGAGATGAGGAGCTGGGAACGCAGACCTTTCAGAAAAAAAGAGATAGATTTCGTGGAAAAAATTGGTGAGCAGATAAGCTTTGTTCGTAAAGAGAGTTTATCCAGAGGATTTTACGATCCTAAGCCCCGAACCTATTTAGACCCAAGCATATCACAGTTTGGATTAGAGGTTAACAACTCACTCACCTCGATAATCGGTTCGGTAGAGCTTCTTAATCTAAAGAAAAATTTAACTGAGGAGAAATCAGAGCGATATTTAAAAATCATTGAAAAAGGAGCGCTAAGGATAAAAGATAATATGGAAAAACTTTTCAATCAGCCAGATTCTGTTCTCATAGAAAAGTAAATTAAAAACTCAGGAAAGAATCAGGTAACAATTAATTAGTCCAAATGTGGATCTTTAGAAGATCCAGAAAAAGATAAGAATCGTTTTATTGAAAAATAGAAATTTCTTAAAGCTATAGGTAATATTTTTTCCATATCGGCATTTTTTCTGCCATTTCTTTTATCAAAAATCAAATTAAGAAATAAAGAACATTTTCCGAAAATTAAGAAGCAGGGGAGTCTATAAATTTTAGGTGGATTTTTATTGAAAAAAGAAAAATAAGTTGGAGGATTAGGTGGTAGAAAACTCAGGAGAGGTAAAAAGGACAGATTTAGGATTTACCGAGGAAGAGGCCAAAACAAAATTAAAGATTTTGGTGGTGGATGATGATGAGAATATAAGAGAAGTCCTGTCCGATCTTCTGCTTTTAGAAGGGTATGAAATTCTTTTAGCAGAAGATGGGGAACAAGCTCTACTAATTTTCGAGGAAATCCTGCCGGATGTGGTTATTACTGACTTGGGGATGCCGGGCATCTCTGGCTGGGAAGTGGCTAGAAGGATAAAAAGCAAAGACCCATCCAAAAAAGTTATCGTGATCTCAGGCTGGGGAGCCACCTTACAAAAAGACCAGCTTGAGGAGAACTACGTTGACCAGGTTCTGCCAAAACCTTTCCATTTAGAGCAAGTTAAAAAAATCATTGTGGAGGTGATGTCGAAGACATAAACCTAATCAGAACAGACTAAGCAATACAAACCGCAGGGGCGCGTTGCCACATGCCCCTGCCTTTTTCTTCTCAAAAAAACCTTGACTGCTCTCCAATTAACTATTAATTTAAAAAATGAAAGTGAATATTTTATAATTAAAACATGAAATTTATTAATCAGATTATCTGCGGTGATGCCCTTGAGATTATGGAGCAAATCAAAAGGGAAAGCATTCATTTAATAGTTACCAGTCCTCCATACTGGAATTTGGTGGATTATGGTTTTGAAAAGCAAATCGGACAAAGTTCTTATGAACAATATATTGATGATTTAAGAAAAGTATGGATTGAAGCTGAGCGCGTTTTAATCCCCAATGGGAAATTGTGTATCAATACACCTATGATTCCTATAAAAAAGGAAGTGATTAACAATCAGCATACACGTCACATAAAAAATATAAATAATGATATCGAATTCTCAATTCTGGACAATACCTCATTTCAAAGATTCAGTCTGTACATCTGGCAAAAACAAACTACTGAGAAGATGTTTGGAAGCTATCCTTATCCACCTAATATTTATGAAAATAACACGGTCGAGTTCATAAATGTTTTTGTGAAGTCTGGGGAGCCAAGGAAAATACCCAAAGAGGTAAAAGAATATAGCAAATTAAGTATGGAAGAATGGATGGATTTAACTCGTCAGGTCTGGTATATATACCCTGAAGATGTTAGCAGAACAGGAGGTCATCCCGCTCCTTTTCCAGTTAAACTACCTGCAAGACTTATTGCAATGTATACATTCGCAGCAGTGAAAAGTCTTAATTTCAGAGGCGATATAGTTCTGGATATGTTCAATGGAACTGGTGCGACCTGTGTGGCTGCCAAACAAATGGGAAGAAGATACATAGGTATAGACAAATCAGAAACATACTACGAGATTGCTAGACAAAGAGTTGAATCCTCTTCAGAGGGGAAAATAGACTTATTTACCAAGAAGATAAAATTCGAGAATAATCAGAAGCAATATGACCTCTCTTTAGAAGAAACCGTAAAACCACATTTATCTAAAGTAATCCGTGACAAATAAAGCTTTCTGGCAAGAATTCATCAAAGCATATACTACTGATAAATCTTACTGGTATGTACCTAAAGGGAAAACAATTAATCATGAAAATCTATATTTATTAAAAGAGCAATTAAAAATATTAAGAAAATATCAAGGGAAAGACTGGCGTGAATACCAAAGGGTTTATACAAATGAATTAGATAAGAAAAAATTAATTGAACACCGAGCCAAAAGACAGAAACCCAGCGATTACACCGCAATTGCCAGAATGTTAAAAATAATCTTTGATCTTCTAGGTGTTGCCTGGGTGGATAAAGAGAGCAAGGTATATATCACCTCAACCGGAGATGAGTTTATAAGAAGCAAAAAACTTGATCCCATAGTTAGAAAACAACTTCTCAAATACCAGTTTTATAATCCCTCTTATAGAGAAGAATATTTCAAAAGTATAAAACTGTTTCCACATTTATTTCTTTTAGAGGTTCTATTTGCTTTTGCTAAAACCGGAATTTCAAAAGAGGAGTACATTTTATTTGTCAGCCGTGCAAAATCACACGAGCAGTTATCCCAGAAAAAAGAACTTATTCATGAATATCGTAAGCTAAGTAAAAATCAACGAGAAAGTCTCATGAGTTGTTTAGAGAAAGCTAAGATAAAAGGAAAGGGAACAAGTTCAAGACGCACAAGCATCTTCAACACCATTTTCCTTAACCATTCTTACTCTTTGAACTTTTTTACATATCCAGATTATATAAAGGTATCAAATAATAAAATCAGCTTAGTTAAAAATAAATTGAAGGAAGTAGAATCTATAATTGAGGAACATAGGGAAAAAACCATATATGTTGATTTTGAAAATGAGAAAGATTGGTTCGCCTTCTATGGGGACTTTAAGAAAGACAGTTCATATCTTAATGCTCTGAATTATTATGAAGATAAGATAAATATTAATAAATCTATGGAGATTTTCAGAGAGGCACAAAAGAGAAACTTGATACCTCTGGAGGAAAAAGAAGAGGATTATATCGGAGCCAGGGTAAAAGAGAAGATGTTAGAAGACTTCTTGGAATTCAATTTAGAGAAATTAGAAAAAGGTTTAACACTGGTTCGTAGGCAATATCCAACTCTGGTTGGGCCTATAGATATTCTGGCTAAGGATAAGGATGGAAATTATGTGGTAGTAGAGCTTAAGAAAGGTCGGTCCTCAGATAGGGTCTTTGGTCAGATAACCAGATATATTGGGTGGATAAAGGAAAACCTTAGTCCTAATGTGAAAGGTATAATTGTAGGGAGTCCTATTGAAGATAAGCTAGTCTATTCAAAGAAGGGATTAAATAATCTGGAACGAGTTAAACTGAAAGAGTTTAATTTCTATTTCAAATTTGTTGACAGGGCTTGAAATCTATTTTTCTAAATTCAAAAAATCCTTGACTCTTTGCGTATTTTTTATATAATTATCTCAAGCCCTTCGGGGTGAGGTGTAATTCCTCGATCGGTGGTTAAAGCCCACGTTCCCCGCCTACGGCGGGGTTGAACTGGTGTGATTCCAGTGCCGACGGTTAAAGTCCGGATGGAAGAAGGGAAAAAAGCAGGCTATAGGCTAAAGTCTTAAGGCTATAGTCGAAAGGATAAAAAATAACCCTACCCCGAAGAAATTCGGGATTTTTTATTAATAGTCTTATGCAGGATACTAAGATGATGCAGTTGGCTTTAAGACTTGCCCGTAAAGGGGAAGGAAAAGTCTCTCCCAACCCTTTGGTTGGTGCAGTTATTGTAAAAGATGGCAAAATAGTTGGGTCAGGTTATCATAAACGATTTGGTGGACCTCATGCAGAGATTAATGCTTTAAAAGAAGCCGGGGGAAAAGCTAAAGGTGGAACTCTATACGTGAATTTGGAACCTCATTCTTTCCTTGGGAAAACCCCTCCCTGCACTGAAGCAATAATTGAAGCAGGAATTAAGAAAGTAATTTGCTCAATTATCGACCCTAATCCTCAGGTGAATGGTGAAGGAGTAAAAAAGTTAAAGTCTTCCGGGATACAGGTTGAAGTAGGCTTATTAAGCCAAGAGGCAAAGAGATTAAACGAGGTTTATCTTAAATATATAACCACCAGAATCCCTTTTGTGATTTTGAAAGTAGCCCAGACTTTAGATGGTAAAATCGCAACGCTTAAGGGTGATTCAAAATGGATTACCTCTGAGACTTCACGCGAATTTGTGTATAAACTCAGAAGTAAAGTGGATGCGGTCCTGGTGGGATCTAAAACGATTATAAAAGACAATCCGGAGCTGACCATTCATAAAATTAAAGGGAAAAATCCTAAAAGGATAATCTTAACTGCCTCCGGTCAAATTCCTCTTGATTCCCGAATACTGAAAAACAATAAAGATAATAAAACTATCATAGTAACCTCTAAGATTACCTCACGTCTGAAGAGTTATCCGGCAGAGATATGGGAGATAAAAAAAACCAGTGATAGGGAAATCGACCTTCAGAAATTCTTGAAAAAAGCAGGTCAAGAAAAGATTGCATCGATTTTAATTGAGGGGGGTAAAGAGATCTTCACCTCTTTTCTGAAAAACGGATTGGTTGATGAAGTCTATTATTTTCTATCTCCGAAAATCCTTGGGAAAGGTCTGGAGACTTTCGGGGATTTAGGGATAAACAGGATAAAAGATTCACTGAATTTAAAAGAGGTTGAACTTAAAAGATTTTCTGATGATTTGCTTTTAATCGGTTATCCGGATTGGAGGAATTGAAGATGTTTACCGGGATTATCGAGGAGATAGGTGAGATTGAATATATCTCCTCAGGTATAAAAAGCAAGAATCTCAAGATAAAAGCGGAAAAGGTCTTAAAAGATATGAAAACGGGGGATAGTGTAAATATCAATGGTGCCTGCCAGACGGTGATAGAAATTAAACCGGACAGTTTTGTAGTGAAAGCCGTTGAGGAGACCTTAAAAAGAAGCAATCTGAGCAGGTTGAAAACAGGGGATGAAGTCAATTTAGAAAGAGCTTTAAGATTTTCAGACAGATTGGGTGGGCATCTATTAAGTGGACATATCGATTGCACCGCCGAGATCAAATCTATTAATTCAACCGGGGATAGTTTAATATACGAGATCAGTTTCCCCTTGGAATATTCAGATTTATTAGTGGAGAAAGGCTCAATTGCGGTCGAGGGGATAAGTCTGACCATAGCCGGGTTGAAGAAAAGCTCTTTTGTAGTTTCGGTTATTCCTTTTACCCTCAAAACGACTAATTTAAAAGAAAAGAAAGTAAAAGATATAGTAAATTTAGAATTTGACCTGTTGGGGAAGTATGTTAAAAAAATGTTAAATGAAAAAGAAATTAAAGAAACTAAAATCACTGAGGAATGGCTTAGAGAAAAGCTATAAGAAGTCTAAAGGCTATAGTCTAAAGGCAAAAAACCAATAGCTAAAAGCTAATTGCTAAATAGAAAGAGGTATATTATGTCAGAGTTAAATATTATTGATGAGGCGATTGAAGAGATAAAAAAAGGGAAAATAGTCATCGTGGTAGATGATACGGACCGGGAGAACGAGGGGGATATGATACTGGCAGCGGAGAAGGCAACTCCGGAGAGTATAAATTTTATCTCCAAATATGCCCGGGGATTGATCTGTGTCCCTCTGACCACAAAAAGATTAGAGGAGCTAAATCTACACCCCATGGTAGGGGTGAATACTGCTAAGATGGGGACTCGTTTTACCATCTCGGTGGATGCGGTTCATAATACCACTACCGGAATTTCAGCGCACGACCGTGCCCAGACCATAAAGACCTTGATAGATTGCAAAACCAAACCTGAGGATTTGGCTCGACCAGGTCATATCTTTCCTATTCAGGCATTAGATGGCGGGGTTTTGAGCCGGGCCGGGCATACTGAGGCGGCAGTTGATCTGGCTAAAATTGCAGGGTTGTATCCGGCTGGTGTTCTGTGCGAGATAATGGATGAGGATGGGCATATGGCACGCTTGCCCAAGTTAAAAGAAATGGCTGAAAAATTTGACTTAAAGATTATCTCGGTAAAAAATTTAATCGAATATCGGAGAAGAACTGAGAAGTTAATCGAGAAGATAGTAACCGTTAATTTCCCCACGGAGTTTGGAAAATTCAAGCTACATCTCTACAAGAGTTCTATTGATGAACATCATCATATAGCTCTGGAAAAAGGTGAGGTTAAAGGTAAGGAAAATGTTTTAGTCAGAGTTCATTCCCAGTGTTTGACCGGAGACGTTTTCCATTCGAGAAGATGTGATTGTGGTGACCAGCTTTCTACTGCTCTATCTATGATAGAGAGTGAAGGATCAGGTGTTTTTCTGTATATGCGACAGGAGGGAAGGGGGATAGGCTTAGCCAATAAGATTTTGGCTTATGAATTGCAGGATTTAGGTCGGGATACAGTTGAGGCTAACTTAGAATTAGGTTTTGATGCGGATTTAAGGGATTATGGTGTCGGTGCTCAGATTTTGGTTGATATGGGTTTAGGCGGTATAAGGCTGGTCACCAATAATCCACGGAAGATAATCGGTATCGAAGGGTATGGGCTGAAAGTAGTGGAAAGGATTCCTATGGAGATAAATCCAACTCCTGAAAACCTGAAATATCTGGAAACTAAAAGAGATAAGTTAGGGCATCTGCTGAGGATAAAAAAATAAGGTTTGAATCAAATTAGGAAAAACATCAAAACAGGAGGATTTATGCCTAAAACAATTAAGGGAAACCTGCAGGCGAAGGATAAAAGCTTTGCCCTGGTAACTTCTCGCTTTAATGAGTTTGTTACACAGAAGCTTTTGGATGGAGCTTTAGATTGTCTTTACCGTCATGGTGCAGATGAGAAGAAAATAACTATTGTCTGGACTCCAGGTTCTTTTGAGATACCCTATGCCGCATCTAAACTGGCAAAGAGTAAAAAATATGATGCAGTAATTTGTTTAGGTGCGATTATAAAAGGGGATACCCCGCATTATGATTATATCGCCAGCGAGGTATCTAAGGGAATAGCAAAAACCTCATTAGAAACAGGTGTGCCGGTTATCTTCGGGATAATCACCACGGATAACTTAGAACAGGCAATCGAAAGAGCCGGGACCAAAGCGGGAAACAAAGGCTGGGATGCGGCACTATCAGCGATTGAGATGACCAATCTGTTTGAGCAGATATAGAAAAAGAATATGATTGATGTCGGATGACGGATAAAAAATAAAGGCTATAGGCTAAAGTCTTAAGTCTAAAGTCTAAAATTTAAAAAAGAATAAAAGCAACATGCTACTGGCTGTGAGCTGAAAGCTAAACCAATAAGAGTCGCATAGGAGAGGTTTTAGATCTCTCCGCCGAACCCTGAAGGCTCGGCTACTCGTCTACAAGCTAATCGCTAACAGCTAAATTTAAAAAAGAGAGGAATATGGGTAAAAGGAGGAAGGCAAGAGAGCTGGTTTTAAGTCTCTTTATTCCTGGGAGATAAGCGGGAATAAGGCGGAGGAGGTTTTCAATGACCTTCTTTCCAGAGAAGAGCTTGACACTTCGTCTAAGCTTTTCGCTGGAGAGTTATTTAAAAAGGTAGTCGAAAATCAGAAGAAGATTGATGAGCTGATAAAGGAGAATGTTCAGCACTGGGATTTCTCCAGGATAGCGGTGGTGGATAAGAATATCTTAAGGATGGGTATCTGTGAATTTTTGTATATCGAAGATATTCCGCTAAAGGTTTCCTTAGATGAGGCAATTGAACTGGCAAAGAAATATGGTTCTGAGGATTCTGGTTCCTTTGTGAACGGAGTTTTGGACGCCATAGCCAAGAAAATTAATAAGGTTTAGATATAAAGAGCTCAGAAAAAGTTAATTTAGAAGGAGTTTTGGAGTATGAACCTTCAGGTTTATCAAAAATGAGTTCATCAATTTTCAATTTAAATTAAGTAGAAAGATAAAAGATTGTAAGGGTCAATCTACCTTTAGCGGATGAACCCCTACGTATCTCTGGCAAAGGATTGTAAGTTTGAAGCAGGAAAAGATTGACAAATAGTTGGAAAGGCATATATTAATTTTTTTCGAGGTTTGGCAATGTTAATGGAGGTTAAAGGTTATGGGACTTGTCTCCTGGTATAAGAAAGACCCGATAAATGTCTGGTTATCCGTAATCGTCTTTTTATTTGCCTATATGGTATATTTATACACTATGGCACCCACAGTCCCCTTCTGGGACTGCGGTGAGTTTATCGCCTGTTCTTATATCCTGGGGATACCACATCCACCCGGCACCCCTTTATTTGTACTAATAGGACGGATATTTTCTCTATTGCCCATCTTTGGGGCAATAGCTCCACGAGTTAATTTCATCTCGGTTTTATCATCTGCTTTAACCGTCTGGATGGCCTATTTATTTATCGTGCGGGTGATGGGACACATTTTAAAAGGTAAAGAAGGTACATCGGTAAAGCTTTCCAGTTATGTAGGGGGTATATCAGGCAGTTTATTTTTAGGTTTTTCATATACCTTCTGGTCGAGTGCAGTAGAGGCGGAGGTATATGGGATCTCGATGTTTTTAATGGTTTTGATAGCCTATTTAGGATTATTGTGGTGGGAGAGAAGGGGTGAGCCTGACTCAGACCGGCTACTGGTTTTAATCGGTTTCTTAGGAGTATTATCTACTGGCATCCATATGACCATTTATCTTATAATGCCAGCTATTTTCCTGTTAGTAATCATAG
>Ga0299912_10003633_pt1 | contig 12590 bp, 12 predicted proteins | sample RVTome_2_FD_207667 | JGI IMG/M metagenome (GOLD analysis project Ga0299912, IMG submission 207667) | Soil microbial communities from uranium-contaminated site in the Upper Colorado River Basin, Wyoming, United States - RVT95D214 (version 2) ... | reverse complement strand
CATTCCTTTGCCACCCACCTGCTGGATGCCGGGGCTGATCTGCGTGGTATACAGGAATTGCTGGGACACGCCAGCCTTTCCACGACCCAAAAGTACACCCACGTGAGCTCGGCAAAATTGATGGAGGTCTACGATCGCACCCACCCGCGGGCCAGGAAAGGGCAAAAAGATGCTTAAAGCAACGACGATCCTCTCCGTGCGTCACCAGGGAAAGATCGTGATAGCCGGAGACGGGCAGGTAACGCTGGACACGACAGTGATGAAACACCGGGCCAGAAAGGTGCGCAAGCTCTATAACGACAATGTGCTTGCCGGTTTTGCCGGCGCCACAGCCGACGCCTTTACGCTCTTTGAGCGCTTTGAGACCAAGCTCGAGCAATATAACGGAAACATCCTGCGGGCGTCGGTGGAGCTTGCCAAGGATTGGAGGACGGACAAACTGCTGAGAAGGCTCGAGGCCCTGCTCGTCGTGGCGGACAAGGATCACTCCCTCATCATCTCCGGCAACGGGGATGTGGTGGAGCCAGACGATGGGATCGTGGCCATCGGCTCCGGCGGTCCCTACGCCCAAGCAGCGGCCAGGGCCTTGGTTGCGCATTCTAAGCTGGATGCCAAGACCATCGCTCAGGAGGCGATGCGGATAACCGCAGAGATATGCATCTATACGAACGACCAGATAACGATCGAGGAGCTCTAACGAGAGACGGAACGGAGATGGAACGGCCCTTGACCCCCAAAGAGATCGTGGCCGAGCTGGATAAGTACATCATCGGTCAAGGCGAAGCAAAACGGTGCGTGGCCATCGCCCTCAGAAACCGCTGGCGCCGGCAACAGGTCCCGAAGGAGCTGCGGGATGAGATCGCCCCGAAAAACATCATCATGATCGGCCCCACCGGCGTCGGAAAGACGGAGATCTCTCGCCGCCTGGCCAAGCTCGCGCAGGCCCCTTTCTTAAAGATCGAGGCCTCCAAGTTTACCGAGGTGGGGTACGTGGGGCGGGACGTGGAATCGATGATCAGGGACCTGACAGAACTGGCCATAAACATGCAGAAGAGGGAAGAGGAAGAGGAAGTCAAGGGAAAGGCGCGTGACATGGCTGAGGAACGGGTGCTGGATCTCCTCCTACCCCCTGCTCCTCCCGCCGCCTTTTCCTCCCCAGCCTTGCCCGGGGCCGTCGAGGTCACAGAGGAGCCGGCGGAGGCCGACACCGCCCACAAGACCAGGGAACGGCTGAGGAAGCTCTTGCGAGAGGGAAAGCTGAACGAGCGGCTGGTGGAGATAGAGGTATCGGATCGGGGCCTTCCTGTCGTCGAGATCTTCTCTACCGCCGGTCTCGAGGAGGTGGACCTAAACATCAAGGATATGCTCTCGGGCCTCTTTCCGAAGAAAACCAAAAGGAGGAAGGTCAAGGTGCCCGAAGCCTTGGATATCCTCGTTGAGGAAGAGGCCCAAAAGCTCATTGATATGGACAAGGTGGTCAAACAAGCTATCCAGCGGGTCGAGCAATCGGGGATCATCTTCTTTGACGAGCTCGATAAGATTGCCAGCCGTGAGCAGACCTACGGCCCCGATGTCTCGCGCGAGGGTGTCCAGCGGGATATACTGCCCATCGTGGAGGGAACGACGGTGATGACCAAATATGGGATGGTGAAGACCGACCATATCCTCTTCATCGCCGCAGGCGCCTTCTATGTCTCCAAGCCCTCCGACCTCATCCCCGAGCTTCAAGGCCGCTTTCCCATCAGGGTGGAGTTGGAGTCGCTGGGCAAAGAGGAATTCATCAGGATCCTTACCGAGCCTCAAAACGCCCTTATCACCCAGTATGTGGAGTTGATGAAGACCGAGAACGTGCAGCTCTCCTTCAATAAGGAGGCCATTGAGGAGATTGCCGAGACTGCCGCAAAGATCAACGACAAGATGGAGGATATCGGGGCCCGAAGGCTCTATACTATCATGGAGAGGCTCCTCGATGAGGTATCCTTCGACGCCCCTGAGCTCTCCGGCCGGAAGATTGCCATCGATGCCGGCTATGTAAAAAAGAAGCTCGAGGAATTCCTCAAGGATGAGGATCTGAGCAGGTATATCTTGTGATGAAAAAGCTCATCGAAAAGGCGCAGGTCCTGATCGAGGCCCTCCCCTACATCAGGCGGTTCTATCACAAGATCTTGGTGGTCAAGTTTGGAGGAGCAGCCATGGTTGACGAGGGCCTCAAAGAGGCATTTGCCATGGATATCGTCCTCATGAAATACGTCGGTTTGAACCCGGTGGTGGTCCACGGCGGCGGGCCCCAGATCGGCCAGGTCCTCCAGCGTATGGGCAAAGCATCCACCTTCGTGCAGGGACTGCGAATCACCGACCAAGAGACGATGGATGTGGTAGAGATGGTCCTGGTGGGCAAGGTGAATAAGGAGATCGTGGATCTCATCAACCGCTGCGGGGGCAAGGCCGTGGGGCTCAGCGGGAAGGATGGCAGCCTCATCCAAGCAAAAAAGCTCCATCTCTCTCCCCAAGGAGAGAAGGATGCCCCCCCTGAGATCGTTGATCTGGGCATGGTGGGCGAGGTAGAAAGGATCAACTCCGATGTCATCAAGACCCTGGATGACGGTGACTTCATCCCTGTCATCGCCCCGGTCGGGGTGGGCACGGATGGCAAGACCTACAACATTAATGCCGATCTCGTGGCAGGAAAGGTAGCAATTGCCCTCCGCGCGGAAAAGCTGATCCTCCTCACCGATGTCCCAGGGGTCTTAGACAAGGCCGGCAATCTCATCACGAGCCTCAAGGCTAAAGAGGCCAAAGACCTCATAGCCCAAGGGGTCTGTTCCGAGGGGATGATCCCCAAGGTCACCTGCTGCCTGGAGGCACTAGCAGGAGGGGTGGCAAAGGCCCACATCATCGACGGCAGGGTGAAACACGCCCTGATCTTAGAGATCTTCACCGATGGCGGGGTGGGAACGGAACTATGGTCATGAAGGGAGAGGCATTGATCCGCGAGGGGCAACAACTGCTGGCCAACACCTACGCCCGATATCCCATCCTCCTCGTGCGGGGTAAAGGGGCAACGGTATGGGACAGCAACGGCCGGGAATACCTCGATTTTGTCAGCGGGATCGCCGTATGCAACCTCGGGCACTGCCACCCCAAGGTGGTCCAGACCCTGGAGGAACAGGCAAGGCAGCTCATCCACTGCTCTAACTTATACTACAACGGGCCGCAGGTGGAGCTGGCCAGGCGCCTGTGCGAGCACTCCTTTGGGGAACGGGTCTTCTTTTGCAACAGCGGGGCCGAGGCAACCGAGGCAGCCATTAAGCTGGCGCGCAAATACTCCAAGGAGCGATATGGCCCTGAGCGCTATCAGATCATTACGATGGAAAACTCCTTTCACGGCAGGACCATGGGTGCCTTGAGCGCCACCGGACAGGAGCGGTTCCACAAAGGGTTTGAGCCCCTGTTGCCGGGTTTTACCTATTGCCCCTTTGACGACATCGAGGCCGTCGCCCGTGCCATCGGCCCCCAGACCTGCGCCGTGATGGTGGAACCCATTCAGGGCGAAGGTGGAATAATCCTCCCGGCCCCGGACTATTTGAAGGGGCTGCGGGAGCTCTGCGATCAGACAGGGCTCCTGCTGATCTACGATGAGGTCCAGGTGGGGATGGGTAGGACAGGCAGGCTCTTTGCCTATGAACACTATGACGTCCCTCCCCATATGATGACCTTGGCCAAGTCGCTGGCCAACGGGGTCCCCATCGGCGCCCTGGTGGCCACGGCTGAGGTGGCGCAGGCCTTTGTCCCTGGGGACCACGCCGCCACCTTCGGCGGCAACCCCCTGGCCACTGCCGTAGGATGCTGCGTCATCGACACCCTGGTGGAGGACGGCATCCTGGAAAACTGCCAGGAGATGGGCCGATACTTGCTCAAGGGACTCCTTGACCTGAAGGAACGATACACCTTCATTAAAGCAGTGCGGGGCAAGGGGCTTATCATTGGGTGTGAGCTGGGGTTTGAGGGCAAGAAGATAGTGGAACGCTGCATGGATAAAGGCGTTCTCATCAACTGTACCGCAGGCAAGGTCCTGCGTTTTATCCCCCCCCTTATCGTCACCAGGGAGGAGGTCGATCGTCTGCTCAAGGTCTTGAACGAGGTATTCTCAGAGCAATGAAAAAAGACCTGCTCACCATATATGATCTGACCAAGGCGGATATAGAGGTCATCCTCCAGAAGGCGGCAGCGCTCAAGGATATGCATCGCAAGGGCAAACCCTATCGCCCTCTCGAAGGAAAGACCCTCGCCATGATCTTTGAGAAACCATCGACCAGGACCAGGGTATCCTTCGAGGTGGGGATGTATCACTTAGGGGGGCACGCCCTCTCCTTAAACCCCCAAGAGACACAATTGGGCCGGGGGGAGGCTATCGCGGATACCGCCCGGGTCCTCTCCCGGTACGTCGATGGCATCATGATCAGGACCTTTGCCCAAGAACGGGTCGAGGAGATGGCCCGCTTCGCCACAATCCCGGTGATCAACGGTCTGAGCGACCTGCTGCACCCCTGCCAGATCTTGAGCGACATCTTCACGATGACGGAAAAGCTGGGGCATCGATACGGCGGCATGAAGGTAGCGTATGTGGGGGACGGCAACAATGTGGCCAACTCCTGGATCAACGGGGCGTTGCGGCTCGGCTTTGATCTCTGGCTGGCCTGCCCGCCGGGTTATGACCCCGATGCGCGGATCCTCGCCAGGGCTCAGGCCGAGGGATCATCCCGGATCATCCTCACCCAAGACCCGAAGGAGGCGGCAAAGGGGGCCCACGTGATCAACACCGATGTCTGGGCGAGCATGGGGCAGGAAAGGGAGCGCGCAGAGAGGATAAAGGCCTTTCAGGGCTATCAGGTAAATGCGGATCTCGTCCGCCAAGGGGAAAAGGAGGTGGTGGTGATGCACTGTCTCCCGGCCCACCGGGGTGAGGAGATCACCGACGAGGTGATGGATGGACCTCATTCTGTGGTCTTTGATCAAGCGGAGAACCGTCTCCATGTGCAAAAGGCCATCTTGACCCTCTTGATGGGAAAAGGGCAGAACGATGAAAAAGGCAGTTAAAAAGATCGTATTGGCCTATTCAGGCGGATTGGACACCTCGGTCATCCTCAAGTGGCTGCAAGAAGAGTATGCCTGTGAGGTAATCGCCTTTTGCGCCGACATCGGCCAGGGGGGAGAGATCGCGGAGGTGCGCGAAAAGGCCATTGCCACCGGCGCGAGCAAGGTATATATCGAAAATCTTTCAGAAGAGTTCGTCCAAGACTTCGTCTTCCCCATCATCAAGGCCAACGCCATATATGAAGGGGGTTACCTGCTCGGGACCGCTATTGCCCGTCCCCTCATCGCCAAGGCCCAGATGGAGGTGGCACGCAAGGAAGGGGCAGACGCCGTGGCCCATGGCGCCACAGGCAAAGGAAACGATCAGGTGCGCTTTGAACTCACCTACTACCACTTCGACCCGCATATACGGGTCATCGCACCGTGGCGGGAGTGGGCGTTGCGCTCCCGGGAGGACTTGGTCCGCTATGCCAAGGATCGGGGTATTCCCGTTACCGTCACGCCGGCGAAACCCTACAGCAGCGACAGGAACCTCTTGCACATCAGCTTCGAGGGGGGGATCTTGGAGGACCCGTGGCAAGAGCCCAATGAGGCGATGTTTTGCCTCACCACCGCTCCTGAAAAGGCCCCCGATCAACCCCTGTACTGCGAGATAGAGTTCGCCGCAGGCATCCCAATCAGCGTCGATGGGAAAAAGTACCCCCCCGCCAAACTCCTCGCGCGGCTCAACGACATGGGGGGGACGCATGGCATCGGCAGGGTGGACATGGTGGAGAATAGGTATGTCGGGATGAAGTCCCGTGGGGTCTATGAGACCCCGGGGGGCACGATCCTCTACTGCGCCCATCGTGCCCTGGAATCCATCACCATGGACCGTGAGGTGATGCGCCTGCGCGATTCCCTCATCCCCAAGATAGCGGAGCTCATCTACTACGGATATTGGTACTCGCCCGAGATGGAGCTGATGCGAAAGCTCGTGGATGAAACCCAGCGCGATGTCACCGGGACTGTCAGGCTGAAATTGTACAAGGGGAATTGTACGGTGGTGGGCCGCAAATCGGATAAGTCCCTCTACCACAGCGGTTTTGCCACCTTTGAGAAAGATGAGGTATATCAACAGAAGGACGCCGAAGGCTTTATCAGGCTCAACGCCTTGAGGCTGAGGATAAGGAGGTTGCTGGGCCGATGAAGGAGCGGTATGACCCCCTTCAGATAGAAGAACGGTGGCAGCAATATTGGGAAGAGGGAAAACTCTTCCGGGCCGTGGAGGATCCGAAGCGGCCGAAGTATTATCTCCTCGAGATGTTTCCTTATCCCTCGGGCAAGCTCCACATGGGACACATCCGGAATTATTCCATCGGCGACGTGGTGGCCCGATATAAGATGATGCAGGGGTACAGCGTCCTGCACCCCATGGGGTGGGATGCCTTCGGCATGCCTGCGGAAAATGCCGCCCTGGAACACAAGATCCACCCCGCCCAATGGACCTATGACAACATCGCCCACATGCGATCTCAGCTAAAACGCATGGGCTTCAGTTACGACTGGGATCGAGAACTGGCCACCTGCGAGAGCGACTACTACAAATGGGAGCAGTTGATCTTCATCCGCATGTATGAGCGCGGGTTGGCCTACCGGAAAAAGGGCCTCGTCAACTGGTGTCCGGCATGTCAGACAGTCCTCGCCAACGAGCAGGTGGAAGGCGGGGCCTGCTGGAGGTGTCACGGCGAGGTGGACAAAAAGGAGCTCGAGGGGTGGTTCTTTAAGATTACCGCCTATGCCGAAGAGCTGCTGGACTATTGCGATAAACTCCTTGGTTGGCCTGAGCGGGTCATCACCATGCAGAAGAACTGGATCGGCAAGAGTATCGGGGCTGATGTGGCATTTCCCCTGGAAGACGGTAAGGGAGCCATTACCGTCTTCACCACCCGGCAGGACACCCTCTTTGGCGCCACCTTCATGGTCCTGGCGCCGGAACACCCCTTGGTCTTGGAGCTCTGCAAGGGAAAGGAGCAAGAGATCGCGGTGCGGTCCTTTGTGGAGCGGGTGAGGAAACAGGACCTGATCGCCCGTACTGCCGAGGATATGGAAAAGGAGGGGGTGTTCCTGGGCACCTATTGCATCAACCCCTTGACCAATGCGCGGATGCCCCTCTATACCGCCAACTTCGTCCTGATGGAGTATGGCACCGGCGCCATCATGGCAGTGCCTACCCACGATCAGAGGGATTTCGAGTTCGCCAAGAAGTATGGAATACCGATGATCGTGGTGATCCAGCCGCCTGGTAAAGCCCTCGACCCGGCCACGATGATTGAGGCCTATACAGAGGACGGGGTTCTGGTTCATTCCGGCCCCTTCGACGGCATGAACAATCGCGAGGCCATGGAGGCCATCGCCGACTATCTTGAGGAACAGGGGATCGGCACCAGAGCGGTAAACTACCGTCTTCGGGACTGGGGTATCTCCCGTCAACGCTACTGGGGCGCCCCTATCCCCATCATCTACTGTGATCGCTGCGGGATTAAGGCCGTTCCAGAAGAAGACCTGCCCATAGCCCTGCCCCTGGATGTAGGACCGAAGGAGAACGGCGCATCGCCGCTGCCCGATTTGCGCTCCTTTGTCGAGACCACCTGCCCGGCCTGCGGAGGAGCGGCCAGGAGAGAGACCGATACCATGGATACCTTCGTGGAGTCCTCCTGGTACTTCGACCGCTACACCTGCCCGGACTACGACCGAGGGCCCCTTGATAAGGAACGGCTAGGATACTGGATGCCAGTGGATCAGTACATCGGGGGGATAGAACATGCCATCCTCCACCTCCTCTACTCCCGATTCTTCACTAAGGTGTTGCGGGATATGGGCATGGTTCCCTTTGACGAACCCTTCCTCCGCCTCCTCACCCAAGGGATGGTGATCAAGGATGGGGCAAAGATGTCCAAGTCAAAGGGAAACATCGTGGACCCTGAGGATATGATCAAGCGATACGGGGCCGACACCACGCGCCTCTTCAGCCTCTTTGCCGCCCCTCCGGAAAAGGACCTGGAGTGGCAGGAAGAGGGGGTAGAAGGTGGTTATCGCTTCCTTCATCGCGTGTGGAGGCTGGTCTATGAGTTGAGAGGCAGCCTCTCGGAAGGGCCCTCCCCCATAGCCAAGGCGGATCTCCCCCCTGAACTCGGAGAGATGCGTCACAAGGCCCACAAGACCATTAAAAAGGTGACGGATGATATCGAGCGATTCCATTTCAACACCGCCATCGCCGCCATCATGGAACTGGTGAACCATATCTATCAGACTAAGGATGGCATCCAGGCAACACCCCAGGCCAAATCGGTTTGGAGGGAGATTGTGGAAGCCCTTATCGTGCTCCTCTCCCCCTTTTGCCCCTACATCGCCGAGGAGCTCTGGGAGGCCGTGGGGCATAAAGAAAGCGTCATCAAGGCCCCCTGGCCTCGGTATGACCAGGAGGCCATCACTGAGGAGGAGGTCATCGTCGTGGTTCAGGTGAACGGCAAGCTCAGGGACCGCCTCCTCATACCCGTCTCGGCCAAAGAGGAGCGGGTTAAAGAACTGGCCCTGACCAGCCCCAAGGTGAGACGACATATTGAAGGAAAGGAGGTAACAAAGACCATCTTCGTTCCCAAGAAGTTGGTCAATATCGTATGCGCATGAAAACTATAACCCTCTTGATTTCTATCATCATCCTTTTCTCCGCGACCCTCGGCTGTGGCTATCATATCATGGGTAAAGGAGGAGAATTTCCCGACGGGATTACCTCACTGGCCATCATCCCTTTGGAGAACAAGACCAAGGAGCCCAACCTCACCGCCATCTTCACCTCGGCCCTCCGCCGTGAGTTTATCTTCCGGCGTGAAGTGGAGATCGTGACAGTGGAAAAGGCGCAGGCCTCCTTACAGGGAAACATTACCTCCATTAGCATTGGCTCAACTGCCTATAACCAGGAAGGACGTGCTACAGAGTATCAGATCACCATTACCCTGGATTTACGCTTTGTCCGCCGGGGTAACAATGCTATCCTCTGGAAAGGTGACAAAATCCAGGGCACGTGGCACTATAAGGCCGACCCTGATGTGATGGTCAATGAGGGGAACAAAAACAGCGCCATCCAAAAGATCGCGGCTGATCTGGCCGAAAAGATCTATATCATGATCAAAGAAAGGTTTTAAGGCCTGAGGACGGATTTTGCACGGTTAGAAGAGGAATTGACCAAGGGCAAGGCCCGGCCGTTCTATCTCCTGTACGGGGATGAGGGTTATCTTATAGAACGGGCTCGCGGGCGAATAGTCGATACCCTCCTCCCCCAATTGAGAGAACTTAATTTCACCCCCTATGATGCGGGCCAAGCTCGGCCATCGGAGGTCATCAATGCCTGCAACACCTACCCCTACATGGCCCAGCGCAGGATAGTCCTGGTCAAGGGCGCTCATCAATACGGAAAAAACGATCTGCACTCCTTCAGCGCTTACCTTCAATCCCCCTGCCCCACAACCTCGCTGATCTTCATCGCCGAGGGGATGACGGCGGAGTTCCTGAAGGAGGCAAAGGATGGCGCCTTCCATCTCGAACGACCCGCGCACAAGGAGATCATCCCTTGGATCCGGGCGATGGCTCGGGAACTGGGTAAGGAGATCGCCTCTGAGGCAGCAGGCTATCTACAGGAAGCCGTTGGCAGGGATCTACAGGGGCTTTATCATGAACTCTCCAAGGCTTCGCTCTACATCGGTGATAGGGGACGGATAGACTTAGAGGACGTGGAGACGGTAGTGTCCGATGTACGCGTCACCACCATCTTTGAACTCACCAAGGCCATCGGCGAAAGGGATCTCAAGAGGGCCTTTCGAGCCCTTGAGCGAATATGGGAAAGTGGGGAGCCTCCGTTGAAAATCCTGGGGATGATCTCTCGGCAATTCCGTCACCTCCTGATGACTAAGGAAATCCTCGGGCAAGGTGGCGGGGCAGAAGAGGTTAAAAAGCAGCTTGGGATCTCCAACCCCTACTACCTCAGGGAACTGACCGCCCAAACCAAAGGGTTCTCTCGCCCCGCTTTGCAAAAGGCCATGATGAGCCTGTGGGAGACGGATTTAAAACTCAAGCGCAGCTCGCTGCCCAGACGTCTCCTCCTGGAGGGATTGATCATACAATTGTTTCAACCCTCATAAAGGGCTGTATCCGCTGTTCCGGCTAACAGAGCTTAACGCATCCCTTTCTTGGCCTCGGACTCGACGATCTTCCAGATCTGCAGGATTAGTTTCTTCACCTCGCTGTCATTGTAGGTTCCCATGAGGGTACATTCAAAAAAGTAGTCTTTTCTCGCAGAGATAAACGTAGTAGCATCTAACTTTTGATTGCTCTGTTCAATCGTCTTTCTGGTCAACAGGGCTTTTTCCCCCTCCGCTATGTCTATGCCCTTGTAATCAACCTCTTTAATATACTTCTTATATTCTTCATCCTTTAAACGCCATAACTCACCTTCCACCTGCATGAAGCGTTGGGCAGATTCCTGGTCCCGCCACTGGGTAAGGATCAAAAATTGCGTGTTCTCCCTGAATGAGAATGCCAAGGACATGCCGAAGTCCATCATTACCTCATCCGTCTTCTCCGGCGGAAGAAAGAGCAAGGAATTCCTAAATTCCTCCCTCGTGACGGAAAAGGCATACCCCAGACCAGGGTCGCCTTTCTCTGCCTGAAACGGCTTAAGATCGGCAAGGCGGTTTAGAAGGCGGTCTTTATCGAACTGAGCGACGGTGAATGGCGCGGCCTGCTCCTGAGCCTGACCAGGTGGCGTTGTACCGATGAGAGTCAGGAATACCAGCAGAACAAAAAATTCCCTCATACCCTATCTCCTATTCAGGCGTTGCAGCTATTATAGGGCTCCTCAAGGGGGTTGTAAAGGTATTTGCAAACAACACTGTTCTTTCTTTCCTTCCATGATATTACAATATATAGTTAATACTAGGGAAATTTTTTTATCGAGGACTACCCTTGAGCGTATGAAAAAAAATGAATTATTAAAGACGGCTCACCATGTACGGCAGACGCCGCTCGGTCCAATCGCAATCCTGTGGTCTATCCACGAAGGCCAACCAAAAATCTTTCGGATTTCCCTATTGAATCAGAAAACACCCGCCAATCACTTTTCCCATACCGCGTTAGGCAGCTCAAAGGCTGAGACATGCCCGGAGATAGATAAGGCAGCCGACTTAATCGAGGCCTTCTTGCATGGCGAAGATGTTCAGTTTCCCCTGGCAATCCTCCGCATGGATACTTGTTCCGACTTTCAGCGAAGGGTACTGCTTGCCGAGTATGGCATACCTCGTGGGCAGGTCAGTACCTATGGTCTTATCGCTGCGTTTCTCAGCCGTTCTTTGGCAGCCCGCGCTGTCGGCACAGCCCTGGCCAGAAACCCATTTCCGATCTTCATCCCTTGCCACCGTGCCATACGCTCCGATAGAACGCTCGGCGGATACCAGGGCGGCCGCATAATGAAAAGGGCTTTACTTGAGATGGAAGGTATTTGTTTCGACAATACTGGACGGGTTATAGTAAATGACTTCTACTATCGTTCCTCTTCTTCACCCACGCCTGACAACAAAATCCATCCGATCGCTAATTGCTTCGTCTGATTCTGGTCGTAAATCGCAATGCACCACGCATAACAAACCAGAAAACCATCTTATGCAAAGAACCCCGCAGCTCGCTGCGGGGTATGTTTAACATAGTATTGTAAATTTTTATTAAGCTATATTTTTATTGCTCAAAGGTTATACGAAGAGGATTACCGGAATAGCGCTTGCTTCTCACCCTTCAATTCTTCGCCCCCATGGCGTTGACCAGCCTGGCCAAGCGGGAGATCTTGCGCGACCTGTTTCTCCAGTGGATGACCCCTTGGTTCGCCGCCTTGTCAACGAGGGGTATAACCCGGGCCAGCGCTTCTTTTGCCTTAGCCTCATTCTTCTCCTGAACCGCTTCCCGCACCCTTTTAACCATAGTCTTGATGCCCGTCTTGATGTGACGGTTTCTCACGCGGCGGGTTTCGTTCTGTCTCATCCTTTTTTCAGCAGACTTATGAACAGCCAATGGGGATCTCCCTCCTTTTTTTTCGGATTAGATTATTTAACCCCTTTTTTCTTTCTTGTCAAGGCCTTTCCCACAAACAGGGTAAAAAAGGCCGCTTCCCCAGAGGGGGAAGCGGCCCCTGTGCTCCCTTGGACTTCGTTGATTAGTACATATCCATACCGCCCATGCCGCCGCCAGGTGGCATCGGAGGCATCGGTTGTTCCTTCTTGGGCTTTTCCGCCACCATGGCCTCGGTAGTAATCAGTAGGGAGGCGACACTGGCGGCGTTCTGCAAAGCGAATCTGACCACCTTGGTAGGATCGATGATCCCCGCCTTGTTCATATCGGTGAACTCTTCCTTGGCAGCGTCGAAGCCAAAGGCACCCTTTTCCGCCTTCAGCCTCTCCACGATGACAGAACCC
>Ga0299912_10003632_pt1 | contig 12591 bp, 13 predicted proteins | sample RVTome_2_FD_207667 | JGI IMG/M metagenome (GOLD analysis project Ga0299912, IMG submission 207667) | Soil microbial communities from uranium-contaminated site in the Upper Colorado River Basin, Wyoming, United States - RVT95D214 (version 2) ... | reverse complement strand
CGCGACCTCGAAAATCCGCTCGCCGCCGTGCAGATGGGGCTGATCTACGTCAACCCGGAAGGCCCCGGCGGCCAACCCGATACGCTCGCATCCGGCCGCGACGTGCGCGAGACCTTCGCGCGCATGGCGATGAACGACGAAGAGACGGTGGCGCTCACCTGTGGCGGCCACACCTTTGGTAAATGCCACGGCGCGGGCCCTGCCTCGCACGTGGGGCCCGAACCGGAAGCCGCGCCCATTGAACAACAGGGGCTGGGCTGGAAGAGCAGCTTCGGCAGCGGCAAGGGCGGCGACACGATCAGCAGCGGCCTGGAAGGCTCCTGGACGCCGACGCCGACCAAGTGGGACATGAGCTATCTCGACATGCTGTTCGGCCACGATTGGGTGTTGTCCAAGAGCCCGGCGGGCGCCTGGCAGTGGACGCCGAAGCAGGCGACCGACAGCAACACGGCCCCGGCCGCGCACGATGCCTTGAAAAAGGTGCCGATCATCATGACCGATGCGGACATGGCGATGCGCATGGATCCGATCTATGAACCGATCGCACGGCGCTTCCACCAGAACCCGGCAGAATTTGCTGACGCCTTCGCGCGGGCCTGGTTCAAGCTGACGCACCGTGACGTGGGACCCCGCTCGCGCTATCTCGGCTCCGAAGTGCCTGCGGAAGAACTCATTTGGCAAGACCCCATCCCCGCAGTCAATCACAAGTTGATCGATTCGCAGGACATCGCGGCCCTCAAAGCCAAGCTTCTCGCCTCCGGCCTGTCCATCTCCCAGTTGGTCACGACCGCCTGGGCGTCGGCATCCACCTTCCGAGGCTCCGACAAGCGCGGCGGTGCGAACGGCGCGCGCATTCGTCTCGCGCCGCAGAAGGACTGGGAAGTCAACCAGCCCGCGCAACTGGCCAAGGTGCTGGGCAAACTCGAAGCCATCCAGCGCGAGTTCAATAGCAGCAGCAAGAAGGTCTCGCTGGCCGATCTCATTGTATTGGCGGGTTGCGCAGGCGTAGAGCAGGCGGCGAAGAATGCCGGCCACACCGTCACGGTTCCCTTCACGCCGGGCCGCATGGATGCCTCGCAGGCGCAAACCGACGTGGAATCCTTCGCCGTGCTCGAACCGATCGCCGATGGCTTCCGCAACTACCAGAAGGCTAAGTACACCGTATCGGCCGAGGAACTGCTGCTCGACAAGGCGCAGTTGTTGATGCTCACCGCGCCCGAGATGACGGTGCTCGTTGGCGGCATGCGCGGCCTGAATGCCAATGCCGGACAGACCCAGCACGGCGTCTTTACAAAGCGGCCGGAGGCGCTGACCAACGACTTCTTCCTGAACCTGCTCGACATGGGCACGGAGTGGAAGGCGGTCTCGGACGCCAAGGACGTGTTTGAAGGGCACGATCGCAAAACCGGCAAACTCAAGTGGACCGGCACCCGTGTCGATCTCATCTTCGGTTCGAACTCCCAGCTCCGTGCCCTGGCTGAAGTCTATGCAAGCTCGGACGCGCAGGAGAAGTTTGTCCATGATTTTGTAGCGGCCTGGAACAAGGTGATGAACCTTGACCGCTTCGACCTTGCGTGATCTCGGAGGAGAGTCGTATTGATTCTGCGAGGTGATCCTTCATAGATGCGGACAGGGAGTCGTCTACTAGCGCAAGGGGAACCAGGGTTTGCAACCGCAACATAGGAACAATTAACAAAGGAGCAAACATGAAGACTGCGATCGATATTGGCATCAAAGAAAAGAGCCGCAAAGAAATCGCTGCCGGCTTATCGCGGCTGCTCGCGGATACCTATACCCTTTATCTGAAGACCCATAACTTCCATTGGAACGTGACTGGTCCGATGTTCCAGACCCTGCATCTCATGTTCGAGCAGGAATACAACGAGCTGGCGCTGGCAGTGGATCTTATTGCGGAGCGCATCCGGGCGCTTGGATTCCCGGCCCCGGGCACTTACAAGGAATTCACGAAGCTCAGTTCGATCAAGGAAAGCGACGGTGTACCGAGCGCGAAAGATATGATTAAACAGCTCGTCGAAGGCCAGGAAGCGGTAGTCAGGACGGCGCGGTCGGTTTTCCCGATGGTGAAGAAGGTAAACGATGAACCAAGCGCCGACCTGCTTACGCAGCGGATGCAGGTGCACGAAAAGAATGCCTGGATGCTGAGAAGCTTGCTTGAGGCGTAAAACTGGTAGTCTAGCCGGCGTTGACTCGTTGATTATCGTGCGGAGCGGGCATGTTCAAAGTCTTGCAGTTCAACATGCAGTTCGGGCAGGGCTGGGATGACACCTACCCCGACCGCGCGCCCATCGACCTCGACCTGACTATTGCCGAGATTCGCGGCCATGACGCTGATATCGTGCTGCTGCAGGAGGTAGAGCAGGCGCGATCCGGTGGCGTTCAGCCCGACCCACCGCCCAACTACGCGCGGCTGCGCGCGGCGCTGAGCGGCTACGATAGTTTTTTCTCGTACCCGAAAGCTGACCCGCGCGAACTGCCCTTCGGCATTGGCCTGGCCATCTTCTCGAAGACGCCGTTGGGCGATACTTTACGGCACGACCTCCCATCGCCGCCGGTTGAATTCGAATTCCGTGGTGAAAAAAGAACGCCTACTGACCGCCTGCTGATCGGCGCAACCACCGCGCTTGCTGGCCGCAAGCTCCGGATCTTCAATACGCATCTGCTGGCGTTTTTCATGCTCAAATCATCCAGCGATGAGCATATCGGCCAACGCGAACTCGTCATAGAGCAGTTGCGCACATCGGATGAACCCACGCTGCTCGGGGGTGATTTTAACGTCAGTAAGTATGATTCGTTGGTGCGGCGGTTTGCCGACGCCGGCTATCGGACGGTGCAGACAAAAGAGGTCACTTGGCGCCGGCGCCCCTACGTGCTCGATCATATTTTCTATAGTCGGCACTTGCGGCCAGTGCGTTACGCGGTGAAGCCGACGCTCGCCTCCGACCACCACGTGCTGGTAGCTGAGTTCGCGTTTGCAGATTTGAGTTGAGAGTTCCTTTGGGTCCGGGAACCGGGAGAAATCTCAGTGACCTCATTCCGAGCTCGTTGGCTTGCCGCGTCTATCCCGACGCCAAGTTGACACTGCCATCGGATGTTCGTGAAACGGATTCTTCCGCCACCCATGCCTCGCCCTTGCGGGTGAGCATCCAGACCCGCGGCTGGCGGCGATACAGGCATGTGGCGCGCAGGGGGCAGCGCTCGCACGCCGCAGAGCAGCCAGGCACCACGGCCTGGAGGTAATCGCGTCGCACAAGCTCTGCAAGCGCCTCGCGCACCAGTTCCGGACTCGTGTCAAGCGCCCGCGCCAGCTCCTCGCTGCGGGTGGTGCCCCGCTCGACGGCCAGGCGCAACACTTCCCTGAGCATTCAGCCCTCCATTCCCAGCGCTCCCGCGCCGTGATAGACGAGGATGCCCCCGCCCAGCGCGATGGCGAGCAGCAGCGCGATGTCGAACAGCGTCCAGCGCCAGCTTCCCGTCTCCTGGCGCATGACCGCCACCGTAGCCAGGCAGGGGATGAAGAGCATGTTCACGGTGAGAAAGGCGAGCGCCGAGGCGGGCGAAACCTGCTCGGCGAGCGTGCGGGCCAGACCGCCTCCGCCCTGCCCGTAGAGGATGCCGAGGGTGGCGATGGCATTCTCCTTGGCAACGAAGCTGGTGATGAGCGCTACGAGCATGCGCCAGTCCATGCCCATCAGCCCGCCGAGCGGCGCGAGTGTCTGCCCGAAGCGAGCGAGGTAACTTTGTTCGAGGGCGCCCTTGGGGAAGTAGCTCAACGCCCAGATCACCACCGAGGCGAACAGGATGAAGCTTCCCGCCTTGCGCGCGAAGGTCCACGTATTGCTCCAGATAAAGGCGCCGATGGTGCGGGCATTCGGCATGTGGTAGAGCGGCAGCTCCATGATGAAGGCCATGTGCTGGCGGCGAAACAGTGTATGGTTTAGCGTTATGCCCGCCAGTGCCAGTACCAGCAGGTTGAGCGCGACAAGGGCGAGCGCGACCGGCAGCGCCGCCGCCCCGAAGAAGGCCGGGGCGAGAAAAGCGAGTACTGCGAGGCGCGCGCTGCACGGCACCAATGGGGCGAGCAGGATGGTGAGCAGCCGCCCGCCCCGCGACTCGATCACCCGCGCACCCATCACCGCCGGCACATTGCAGCCGAAGCCGAGAAACAGCGGCAGGAAACTCTTGCCGTGCAGCCCGAGCGCGTGCATGAAGCGGTCCATCACATAGGCACTGCGTGCGAGGTAGCCCGTGTCTTCCAGTAATGCGAGTGCGCCGAAGAACACCGCCAGGACGGGCAGGAAAGTCAGGACGAGGCCGGCCCCGCCCAGCACGCCGTCGGTGACGACGGCGGCGAGCCAGACCGGCGCGCCGGCGAGTGAATGCTTAACGGCCGCGCGCATCGGCTGCACCACGCCCACGTCCAGCCACTCCTGAAGCGGGACGGCGAGTGCGAAGGTGAGCCAGAACACGGCCGCGAAGACGCCCAGGAGCAGCAGCAGGCCCCATAGCGGATGCACCGCGACACGGTCCAGTTTGTCGGTGAGGCTTACCTGCCCGAGGCGCGGGCGGGTCACCGCGGCGCGCACCATGCGGCCGATCCATTCGTAGCGGCCGCCGGCGATGTCCAGCACCGCGTCTTCGTGCTGCGCCAGCAGCGCCGCGATCGATTGCCATGCGGCCTCCGGTAGCCAGGTGCGCGCCAGGCCCGTAATCTCGCCGTCGCCCTCCAGCAGCTTGAGAGCGACCCAGTCGCTGTCGTACGGTAACGGCACATGTGTGCCGAGCAGCGTCCGGATTTGCGCGAGCACCTCGCGGTGCGGCGCGGCAATCTCGGGGCGTGCGGGCCGAAACGCGTCGGGCGTGCGCGCGAGCGTTTCGGCGGCCGCGATCAGCGCGGTCACGCCCTGGTTGCGACTCGCCACCAGCGGCACCACCGGCAACCCCAGGGCCGCGGCCAGCACGTGCGGCTCGATATCGACGCCTTCGCTTCTTGCCACATCCATCATATTGAGCCCGAGCACCACCGGCAGCGGCAGGATCAGCAGCTCGGCCAGCAGATAGAGATTGCGTTCGAGCGCCGCGGCGTTGGCGACCATCACCACCACGTCAGGGCGCTCCTTGATAATGAAGTCGCGCGCGATCCGTTCCTCTTCCGAGCTGGCGCTCAGGCTGTAGGTGCCCGGCAGGTCAACAACGCGCAGTTGCATATCGTCGCGGACCAGCGTGCCCTCCTTGCGCTCCACGGTCTTGCCCGGCCAGTTTCCGACGTGCTGGGAGAGGCCGGTGAGAAGGTTGAAGAGCGTCGATTTGCCGACGTTCGGCTGGCCGGCCAGCGCCACCACGATCGCCCTCCGCTCGTTTCGCAGCGGTTCGCTCACGAAGCTACCTCGACAAGGATCTTGATCGCCTCGCCGCGCCCGAGCGCGATGCGCGTATCGCATACCCGCACCAGCAGCGGCCCGCGGCCGCGATTCTGCAACACCTCGACCGGCGCACCCGCGACCAGCCCCATGGCGGCCAGTCGGCTCATAAGCTCCTGGCCGCCGCGCAACGCGCGCACGACCGCGCACGTCCCGGCTGGGAGCTCGGCGAGAGACTCGGCCGGCGGGCGGTTGATCGGTTTCTCGCGTGCACCGCTCATGGCAGCTCGATTACGGCGCCGAGCAGCACATCGATTCTGTCGTCATGGCTCAAGGCTCCAGTGCGAGCTTCACCACCAGCATGAGCGTAACGCCCACGACGAAGGCAACGAAGTGAATGATATTGGCCTTGAGGTCGGCATGCGCCTTGACCTCGGGGATCAGGTCGGAAGCGCCAATGTAGATGAAGTTGCCGGCCGCGAACGGCACCAGGAAGGACACGTCGAACCGGAACGAAGCGAAGTAGGCGATGATGCCGCCGACCAGGAAGGTGAGCGCCGAGAGGAGGTTGAAGAACAGTGCCTGGCGCCGCTCCCAGCCGCCGTGCACCAGCACCCCGAAGTCGCCGAGCTCCTGCGGCACCTCATGCGCCGCGGCCGCGAGCCAGGTGATGATGCCGAGGCGGATGTCGATCAGAAAAGTGCTGGCCACCGCCAGCCCGCCGAGAAAGTTGTGCAGCCCGTCGCCGATCAGGATCAGGTAGGTGAGCGGTTTCTTGCAGTCGGTCTCGGCGCGGTGGCAGTGGTGCCAGTGCAGGAACTGCTCGAGCCCGAAGAACACGGCGAAGCCGGCGAGGATCAAAGCGTAGACCGTGACATCGGTCATGCCGGCCGCGAAGCTGGCGGGCAGCATATGAAAGAAAGCGCCGCCCAGCAGGGAGCCGGCGGCGAATGCCACCAGCGGCAGCAGAATGCGCTGGAGCGACCGTTCACTCAGCACCAGCGTGACGCTGCCCACCAGCGCGATGGCGCTCATGAGCAGCCCGCTTCCGATGATCCACAACAGTAACGGATCCATCTTGTTCTCCTTCCTGGGCCCGGGCTCAGAGCAACGCCTTCAAGGCCGCAACGAAGCGCACGTTGTCGTCGGGCAGCGCGGTGGTGACGCGCAGGTAGCCCGGCCCGAGGCGCCGGTCGTTGAGCGGCTTCACGAGAATGTTCTGCGCCTTTAACTGTTCGGCGAGCGCCGCTGCATCGTGCGGCGCGAAGTCGGCGAGGAAGAAATAGGTCGCGGTCGGATAGGTGCGCACGCCCAAGGTACGCAACTGCGCCGCGAGCTCCCCGGTCCAGGCATGCAACTGCGCGGCGCGGGCGCGAATCTTGTCCTCATGGGTAAGTGTTGCGATTGCCGCCGCCTGACTGGGCCGGGCGAGCGGATAGGCATCGTTGTGGCTGTTCAGGCCGTCGGCGATGGCCTCGGGAAATATGCCGTAGCCGATACGAAAACCCGCCAGGCTATGCGCCTTGGACAGGGTGCGGGTCACGAGCAGGTTGGAATGTCTGGGCACCAGATGAGCCACGGACCCCCCGGCCAGACCGATGAACGCTTCGTCGACCAGGAAGCGCGTGCCCGGGTGGCGGCGCAACAGCCCCGGCAATGGCGCCATGTCGAAGACGCCGCCGTTGGGGTTGTTGGGGTTCACAATGACCGCGAGCGTGGTGCCATCCGGAATCACCAGTTGGTTAAGGTCAAACGCGAAGTCTTGCTCGGGGAGCAGACGGGTTTCGGTGTACTGCCGGGCGATCTCGGGAAAGAGCACATAGGTCGGCGTCAGCAGGTGGACCTGCTGACCGAAGCGGTCAAAGAGCTGGCGCAGGATGAGCTCGGAGCCGGCATTGATGTGAATGAACCGTTCGGGAACGCCGATTTGCTCGCTGATGAGCCGGCGCAGCGGCGCCGAATAGGGCTCGGTGTAGTAGTTGCTGCGCGGCAGTTCGGCTTGAGCGGCGGCAATGGCCTCCTCGATGGGCGGCAGCGGGTTTTCGCACAGCAAGAGCTTGATGCCTTGGAAAGTACCTCCGCCTTTTTCCGCTATGGTGCTCATGGTCAGCCCCTTCCGCCCCGGCGGCGCCTCGCGCCACACCCACCTCCACCGGCTGCGGGACGCTGCGCACAACGCTGGAACGCGGGCAAGTGGCGCTGCTGCGACGCCTCCTGGAGATTGCGCAACACCGTGAGGATATCCGGGCGCCTGGCCGCCGTAAGCAGCCGCTCGTACATTTCGCCATTGGCAATCTCCGCGGCCACACCTGCCTCGCAGGCTTGTTGCAGGCTGGTGTATCGCGCAACCTTTCCTGACCACGGATTCGGCGGGACAGGCAGACTGTAACGCTCGAACAGCGTCACCAGCGCCGCGATATGCCGCGCCTCGGCCTCGACGATATTGATAAACGGGCGCACCGGACCTAAGTCGCGAATCACCTGATCGTAGGTCGTATGCGACTTGTATTCGTCGTCGAGGGCCGCGAGCAGCGCTTGCCTTTCCTGCTCATCCAGTTTGATTGATTCAAGCATCACATGGACTCCTTGTCACGATGACGTTTTGCTGCGGCAGGCGCGACGCTCATCCGACCTTTCTCCGTGGCAGCAGCACGAGGATCAACCCCGGCACCAGTGTGGCGCCCACGGTCCGGGCGATCACGGCCCACCCCGATCATGCAAGCTCGGCGGTAAGCACTTGCCCCGCTGACACGGCCACGAGTTCACCTTCAGCAAAAGGCCGCCAATTTTCGTCCGTGAGCGGAACGCTGGCGATCAGCAACACCTCCTGGAATCCGGCTGCAACGGTTACGCCGACGGCATGGACGGGTTCGTCCGCATCCGCACACCGGCGCGACAGGAGAAAAAGACCGGGCGGCGCGATGTCGCCGGCCGCTTGTATGCGCCGATGACCATGCGCAAACAGGGTATCGCCATCCGCGTAAAGAAAATTGGAGGGTCCCAGCTTGCGCAGATCGGCAGCAAATTGCGATACGATCGAAAGGCGCTCATCGAGAGACGGCAACCGGGAAGTCGAGTCCCAAAGACCACGCATACGCTCGAGCAGCGCGCAGAACGCGTGTTCGGAGTCCGTCGTGCCGACCGGGCGGTAATGGTCGAAAGCAAGATTCCCGGTTCGCTCGATACCGGACAGATCGCCGTTATGGGCGAACACGTGCATGCGGCCCGCCAACTCCCGCGCGAAGGGCTGGGTGTTCGAGAGCGTGACCGCTCCGCGGGTTGCACGCCGGATGTGCGATATCGCAAGCGTGGTGCCCGGCCCTTGCGCTTCGACAAAACGAACGAGAGCACTGTCGCCGGCTGCCGTCGGCTCCCGAAAGAGCGCCACATCATTGTCCTGATAGAACGCGGCGCCCCAGCCGTCGCGATACCTGCCGGTACGACCGCTATGGGCTGCCAGAGTCTCCAACGAGAAGGTCAACCTGGTCGGCCGCCGGCTGGACATCGCCAAAAGTTCGCACATGGCTTCGCTCGCTTTTCGCCTTGCTCACTCCCAAAATATCCTTATGTGCATTATCCATTTCCGCGGCGATATCTTTTTCCGGATCCGGTCCGCCTTTCAGGGGAATGCGGGGATAAGTGGTTCAGTCCCCCTCACATCCGCTTCCGGGTGATGCTGCTTGATCATGTCGGTAATCTCATCCACCCGTTTCCTGGGCACGTCAACCATCATCAGAAACTTGCCCCGTTCGATCGCGTCTTCGAACTGCTTGAGGCGGGTGCTCCCGATATTCATTCCCACCATCCCGCTAAGCCAGGCTCCCACTCCCGCACCGGCCAACGCGCTCGCAAGAATTATGCCGCCGGCTATCACCGGACCGGCTGGTGGCAGCGATACTGCGACCAGGCCGGCCAAGGTTCCCGTTGCGCCGCCCAAGGCAAGCCCGCGTTGAACAGCCGGAATGAAGTCGCTCCTCTGCAGCAGTGAGGCCTCCGGCAGATGCGCCAACGGCGTGGAGCGTTTCGCCAAGACATGGATATGACGCTCCTCGATCCGGGCCACAAGCAACTCATCCACAATTTTCCTGGCGCCTTCAATATGCGGAACTAGAAAATAGAGTCGCTTCATTGACTGACCCCTCTTAAATTTGACGCACTCTTCTAAATTAATCCAAAAAAAGTATCCACCCGGCGGCTCTTCCGCGTCTTGACCTAGATCAACCGCACCGCGTTCACGCACCTCTCGGGTCTGCTGCGACGGTGGCGTTCGGCAGCATCTCAGAGCAATGATCTCTTTGAATGGGGTTCCTCATAAAGGTTGGGATTCAATGGCAATTTGATTTTTATAGACTTCGCACCTAAAGCTTGTTCGGTTAAACTGGCGAACTATGAAAATCGCATTCATAGGTTTGGGCGTGATGGGCGGCCCGATGGCGGGACATCTTGTCCGCGCCGGACACGTCGTCACGGTGTTCAACCGCACTGCAGCCAAGGCCGAGGCCTGGGTTGCCAAGTACGGCGGCAAAAGTGCGGCCACGCCGAAAGAGGCGGCGAAGGATGCCGCCATCGTGTTCTCCTGTGTCGGCAACGATGACGACTTGCGCGCGGTTACCAGTGGCGAGCACGGCGCGTTTTCCGGCATGAAGCGGGGCGCGATTTTCGCCGATCACACCACTGCCTCGGCGCAGGTGGCGGTCGAACTCGAGCAGATCGCGCGGCGCCGGGGCCTGTCGTTTCTTGATGCACCGGTGTCCGGCGGCCAGTCGGGCGCGGAGCAGGGCATACTGACCATCATGGTCGGCGGTGATGCGGCGGCTTTCGATATCGCCAGGCCGGCGATGGCGTGCTACGGCCGCGCGGTGACGCTGATGGGGCCGTCGGGTGCGGGGCAGAAAACCAAGATGGTCAATCAGATCTGCGTCGGTGGCGTGATCCAGGGGCTGGCGGAAGGGCTCGCCTTCGCCATGCGCGCGGGCCTCGACGCCAAGCAGGTGGTGGATGTCATTTCCAAGGGTGCGGCGACCTCATGGCAGATGGAGAACCGCGGCCATACCATGGTGGACGACAAATTCGATTTCGGCTTCGCCGTCGATCTGATGCGCAAGGATTTGCGCATTGCGATGGAAGAGGCGCGCGCCAACGGCGCGGGGCTGCCGGCTACGGCGCTGATCGATCAGTTCTATTCCAGGCTGCAGAGCCGGGGCGGCGGGCGGCTCGACACCTCCAGCCTGATCAGGCTGCTCACCGGATGACCGAAATCATTCCGCTTCCCGCATCCACCGTCGTTCTCGTCCGTGATTCCAGGGGGGGGCTGGAGGTGTTGCTGATGCAGCGCAACCTCCAGTCGGGCTTCATGGCCGGCATGCATCTTTTTCCCGGCGGGGCGCTCGATGCTGGCGACGCGTCCGGAGAAATGGCCGCATTGTGCGTCGGACTCGACGACAGGACCGCAAGCGGCAAGCTTGGTATCGCGCACGGCGGGCTGGCGTACTGGATTGCCGCCATACGCGAGTCCTTCGAAGAGGCGGGCGTTCTGTTCACTTACGACAGCAGCGGCACATTGATGCTGCTGGACCGGCCGGACGAAATCGCGCGCTTCGGCGCCCATCGCGATGCGCTCAACGCCGGCGAGCGCGAGTTCGCCGCGTTGCTGCTCGGTGAAAGTCTGCGGCTCGCTACCGACCACCTTGTCTATTTCAGCAACTGGATCACGCCGGCCGGCGCGCCGCGCCGTTACGACACGCGGTTTTTCGTTGCCGCTGCACCCGCCGGACAGGACGTGCTGCATGACAATCGCGAAACCATCAGCCATGTGTGGATGAATCCGGGGCAGGCGCTCGACAGATACCGCAGCGGCGAACTCAAGATGCGCACGCCCACCGTGAAGACGCTTGAGCAGTTTGCCGATTTTTCCTCAGCACAGAGCCTGATCGGGGCGATGCGCGCGCAGCGCGACATTCCGGCGATGCTGCCGCGCATCAACAAAAACGGCGAGCGCCTGCTGCCAGGCGATCCCGGTTACGAGGAAGCGGCTACCGCCGAAGGGCAGGGGTCGTGGAAGCTCTGAAAAAAATAATTCCTGGCGTTGTCACTGAACTTAACAAGTTCGTGCAGCGCCTGACTGCGCCCAATCCGGGCGCCATGACCGGACCGGGCACCAACAGCTATATCGTCGGCGAAGGCATACTGGCGGTGATCGACCCGGGGCCGGCGATCGAGTCGCATGTGCGGAAACTGATCGAAGCCACGGGCGAGCGGCTGCGCTGGATCGTCTGCACCCATACCCACCTCGATCACTCGCCGGCGGCCGCAATGCTCAATAAGGCAACCGGCGCGCACGTACTCGGCATGCCCGCGCCGGACGACGGACGGCAGGACATGCAATTCAGGCCCGACCGCGTGTTGCGTCACGGCGATGTCGTTGATCTCGGGCGCCACACGCTGCGCGCGGTGCACACGCCCGGACATGCCTCCAATCACCTGTGCTACCTTTTCGAGCAGCAGAAGCTGCTGTTCACCGGCGATCACATCATGCAGGGCTCGACCGTGGTGATCTCGCCGCCTGACGGCGACATGCAGGCGTACCTCGATTCGCTCGCGAAGCTGCTTGAAATCGACATCGCGGCGCTGGCGCCGGGCCACGGCCACGTGATTGCCGACCCGCGGGTGGAGATCAGCCGCCTCATCGCACACCGCCTCAGGCGCGAACAGAAAGTGATCGATGCCTTCGGCCGGAAAAATCCGGCGACGCTGGACGAGTTGCTGCCCGTTGTCTACGACGACGTAGCGCAGAAGCTCCATCCCGTGGCGCGGCGCTCGCTCCATGCGCATCTCATCAAGCTCGCGCGCGATGCCAGGGTGCGTGAGAATGGCGGCTTCTGGGAATGCTTTGACCTGCAAGGCGTATCTCGCCTATGATTGAAAAGCGTTCTGATCTAGGAGCTTGTTGGACCCAAGTCCAACGAGCTCCTTAAACAAAACCGCCCTGAAAAAATGCGAAAGTATCATTTTAGCAGCCTGTCGGACCATCAAAGTCCGACAGGCTGCTAGCGGGTTTCACCGCCGCGACGACGGCATGACGGGGTAAACGATGGCAGAGTTGGAAAAAAAATGCATGCCAGTCAGTTCGATCATGACGGTCGAACCGGTCTGTGTCGACCCGAACACGTCCATCAAGGACGCGGTGCGCTTGCTCCACGATCACAAGATCCGG
>Ga0299912_10003631_pt1 | contig 12592 bp, 6 predicted proteins | sample RVTome_2_FD_207667 | JGI IMG/M metagenome (GOLD analysis project Ga0299912, IMG submission 207667) | Soil microbial communities from uranium-contaminated site in the Upper Colorado River Basin, Wyoming, United States - RVT95D214 (version 2) ... | reverse complement strand
CGGATTTATGGCGTGGCACAGCGCCTGTTGATGCAGCCCGCTATGGCATGTGGCCAATGGGAGGAAGCTGGCTCTGTCAGCACATCTGGGAGCATTATCAATATACAGGGGATGTAGAATTTCTTAAAGAATACTACCCGATAATGAAGGGATCAGCACAGTTTCTTCTGGATATTATGGATGTTGAGCCTAAACACAACTGGCTGGTTGTGCCATTTTCAGTGTCGCCGGAACAGGGATATTTTGTTGATGACAACGAGGAAGAAATGTTTTTGTCTTCTTCAACCACAATGAATGTTGGCATAATCAGAGATCTCTTTCCAAATTGTATTGAAGCACAAAAAATATTGAATACAGATCAGGAGTTCGGTGAAGAACTCGCCGAAGCATTGGAAAAGATACCTCCATATCAGATAGGTAAAGGGGGTTTGTTAAAAGTGTGGATTGAAGACTGGGAAAGGGGTAATGAAAGGCATAATATGTCTGCCAATTTTGCCTTCTTCCCTGGCAACTCAATCACCTTACGCGGAGATCCGGAAATTGCAGAAGCCATTCAGAAATGGCTCGAACCTCGTCAGACCAGGACCAGTTGGGGTAGCGCATGGGATATTTGTGATTGGGCAAGACTGGAAAATGGTGAAAAAGTCGATACGGTTATCAGGGATTTCTTCCGTATTCTGGAGCCAGGACAAAGAAGATTTCCAGGACCGGAAGGAAATGCGGCACCCGGAGCGAATACAAGACCGGCATTCCCGGCAGAAATGATGAGGTTCGGAATTGGAAATAATCTTCACAATATGAGCAGTAATCAGTCTGATGCCAATTTCGGATTTACCGCCAGTATTGCGGAATGCCTGTTACAGAGCCATGCCGGTGAAATATCATTACTACCGGCATTACCTTCCAGCTGGAAAAACGGATCGGTGAGTGGACTTAAAGCCAGAGGTGGATTTGAGGTAAATATGAGCTGGGAAAATGGTAAACTTACAACATGCGAGATTAAATCAATTCTGGGGAATCCTTGTGTCGTACGTTATGACGAAAAGACAAAAACCTATAATGTCACGGCTGGAAGCTCAATCAGAATTACGGATGATATATAAACAATGGCGTATATGTCACTCTCAGGAATTATTGTGAAGATAGTGTAAAAAACTTTAAAAAGAAAATGATGTATTATTGTATTCCACCATATAAATTGAAAAAAATAAATATGAAAATAAAGAGTCTCAACTTCCTGGCCTGTGTGGTTATCATGGTGCTCATTTTCAGTTGTTCAAACCAGAAACAAAATAACAAAGAAGGAGAAATATCAAGGAATGAGAATTTTTTAAAAGTATCAGGCAATCAAATAATCAACCAATTAGGTGGTGCTGTTTATCTGCGCGGTTTCGGATTAGGAGGGATGATGCATCTTGAGAATTTTATCGATGGTTATCCTGCCAATGAAGAAGCAATGAGGCAAGGTTTATTAAAAGTACTGGGGGAAAAGAAATACAACCTTTTCTTTCGCGAGTTCTACAAAAATTATTTCACGGAAGCGGATGCGGAATACATCCACAGCCTTGGGTTAAACCTCGTCCGTATCCCCGTCAACTACTGCCTTTTCGAAGATGATATGAACCCCGGAGTAATTAAGGAAGAAGGTTTTGAACACCTCGACAGGGTTATTGAACTATGTGCAAAATACCAGATCTATACCATCATCGACCTTCATGCTTTACCGGGCGCCCAGAACCAACACTGGCACAGCGACAATCCTACGCACCAGGCATATTTTTGGATTCATAAAGATTTTCAGGACCGGGTGTTGCACCTTTGGGAAGTTATTGCAAAACGCTATAAAGACCAACCGTGGGTAGCAGGTTACGATTTAATAAATGAACCTGCCGACCACACAGGGGAAATTGTTTTCCCGTATTACAAACGTCTTTACGAAGCCGTCCACAGGGTTGATCCAAACCACATCATGTTCATCGAAGGAAACAAATATTCCACTGAATTTGACATTTTCACTGAAATTTGGGATGATGTGGTTTATACCAACCATGATTATGCAGACCCCGGATTTATTGATGGTAAGAACTATCCCGGCTACTCGAGGGGCAGGTACGTTAACAAAGATACACTCGAAAGCGACTTCATCAAAAGGAGTGAGTTTATGTTCCGGAATAATGTCCCGCTATGGGTGGGCGAATTCGGGCCTGTCTATACCGGAACGCTTGAAAAAGACGAAATGCGGTATCAGGTTCTGAAGGATCAATTAGCCAATTACGATAAGTATAAAGTAAGCTGGTGCATATGGTTATACAAGGATTTAGGGCTTCAGGCAATCCTTTCGCAGGATGAAAATACGCCGTATATGAAGCTGATAAGCGCTTTCCTGAAAAAGAAAAACTATTTTGGTGCTGATGCCTGGGGCTCTACTGATGAAAACATCAGGCAGGCATTGTCGCCCCTCGAGGAGTTATTTGAAAGAGAATTCCCTGAATACAATCCTTATCCTTTTGGGCAAAAAATGCACATCGCTTTATTGGTGCGGCATATACTCATTGCCGAAGCATTGACGCCGGAATACTGCAATTTATTTAAAGGATTAACAGATGAAGAATTGATAGCGCTCGCCGAATCCTTTAACTTCATAAATTACAACAAACGCAAACGCCTTGAGAATATACTATCCGGAAAGGAACGATGATTATGGAACTGAACGGACATCTATGATATGATAAATTATAAAGGCTGGTACAAGAATTAAAGAACCCTGAATGAAAATTTATACACATGAAACAGATTATTTCACAAAACTTCAAAAATAGTCTATGCCTTACAGCAGCGTTGTTTTTTACACTGAATGTATGGACTCAACAATATCCCTTTCAAAACCCTGAATTAAGTTCCGAAGAAAGAGCTGAAGACTTGATATCCCGCCTGACTTTGGAAGAAAAAGTTGCATTGATGTGTGATGTGTCCGAAGCCATTCCGCGCCTGGGCATTAAAAAGTTCAACTGGTGGAGCGAAGCATTACATGGCCTGGCTAATAACGGGAATGTCACCGTTTTTCCTGAGCCAATAGGTATGGCTGCTTCGTTCGATGATGAGTTGGTTTATCGTATTTTCAACGCTGTTTCGGATGAAACTCGCGCCAAGTATAATGAAGAGATGGCAAAAGGATTGGAAAACCGGCGTTTTTTAAGCCTTTCGGTTTGGGCCCCCAATGTTAACATCGTCCGCGATCCGCGTTGGGGTCGTGGCCAGGAAACTTATGGTGAAGACCCATATCTGACATCTCATATGGGCGTTTCCGTAGTTAAAGGGCTGCAAGGTCCTTCTGATTCGAGATATAAAAAGCTTCTGGCCTGTGCCAAGCACTATGCTGTTCATTCCGGCCCGGAATGGAGTCGACATTCTCTCAATCTCAACAATGTCGATCCTCGCGACTTGTATGAAACCTATCTTCCTGCGTTCAAATCTTTAGTTCAGGAAGCCGATGTCCGCCAGGTGATGTGCGCCTATCAGCGTTTGGACGATGAACCTTGTTGTGGTAATACCCGCTTATTGCAAACTATTCTCCGTGATCAATGGGGCTATGAGCATCTGGTCGTTTCTGATTGCGGAGCAATCGACGATTTCTATGCCCGGCATAAAGTCTCATCCGATGCACTAAACGCAGCTGCAAAAGCAATGCTGGCGGGAACTGACTTGGAATGTCAATGGGATAACCATAATTATAAAAAGTTGCCTGAAGCTGTCGAAAAAAGTTTGATTACTGAAGAAGACATTAACACTCGTTTGTTACGTGTACTGATTGGGCGTTTCGAACTGGGTGAAATGGACAGCGATAGCCTGGTTCCCTGGACTAAGATTCCTATATCAATTGTGAATAACGAAGAGCATAGAAAGTTTGCCCTCGATATGGCCCTTGAATCCATGACACTTTTGCAAAATAAAAATAACATTCTTCCCTTAAAGAAATCCATCGAAAAAATTGCAGTGATTGGACCCAATGCCGATGATAAACCTATGCTATGGGGAAATTATAACGGAACACCGGTAAGGACTATCACGATTCTCGAAGGTATTACTTTAAAACTATCAGCCGATAAGGTATTCTATGATAAGGGATGTGATTTGGTAGAGAATAAAGTAACCGAAAGCTATTTTTCAGAGTGTTCCATTGATGGAAAAAAAGGCTTTAAAGCAACTTATTGGAATAGTAATGACCTGACTGGCAATATTGTTGCAACACAAGAGATTGTGGAGCCGATAAAACTCACCACAGCAGGTCAGCACGAGTTTGCTCCGGGCGTCAGGCTTGAAGGATTTTCCGCCAAATATGAGACGGAGTTCGAAGCCCCCCGGGATGAAGAGATTGTATTCAAATGTGGAGCTACCGGATATTTTGAATTGTTTGTGAATGGTGAATCGATTCTGAGGTATTATAATTGGAGGACATTACCATCAAGAATTCCATACAAGGTCGAAAGTGGTAAAAAATATAAAATTGAGATCCGATTTGCCCAGATGTATGACTGGCAGGCAAACATCGAATTTAATTTTGGCAAAGAAGTAGATGTTGATTATACTGATCTTTTAAACCGACTTCAGGGAATCGATGTTGTTGTGTTTGTTGGTGGCCTTTCCTCAGTGCTGGAAGGTGAAGAAATGCCGGTGTCATACCCGGGTTTCAAAGGTGGCGACCGCACAAATATTGAACTTCCTGAAGTACAGCGAAATTGTTTAAAAGCTTTGAAGGACGCCGGAAAGACAGTAATATTTGTAAATTGTTCCGGCTCTGCCATTGCATTGCTTCCTGAAACCGAAACCTGCGATGCTATCCTGCAGGCATGGTATGCTGGAGAATCTGGAGGTCAGGCCGTTGCCGATGTTCTTTTTGGGGATTATAATCCTTCAGGAAAATTGCCTATCACTTTTTATAAGAACTCAGAGCAATTGCCCGACTTTGAAGATTATTCGATGAAAGGCCGTACCTATCGTTACATGTCTGATGCATTATTTCCCTTCGGTTTTGGGTTGAGTTATACCACCTTTTCTATTGGGAATGCTATTCTGAACAAAACTGCAATTAAACCGGACGAATCTGTCGGGTTTTCTATACTGGTTTCCAATACCGGTAAGCAGGATGGCACGGAAATCGTCCAGGTATACATACGCAAGGAAAATGATTCCGATGGCCCACTAAAAACATTAAGGGGATTTCAACGGGTTGATGTAGCTGCCGGAGAAACTGTTCAGGCAGTTATTAACCTGCTCTATAAATCTTTCGAATTTTACGACAGGGCCATTGGCCAAATGGCTGTAACTGCGGGTGAGTATGAGGTATTATATGGAAACAGTTCGGACGCAAAAGATTTGAAGATGGTAAAAATTATTATCCAATAAACTTCATTTATGTTTTTTGGATTAAAAACCACCTATACTTAAATCATATTTTGAATAGTAGAATAATTAACAACATAAAGGAAGCTATTAGTATGAAAAACATTACTTTGATAATGGTGCTATCTGTGTTAATCTCTACCGGACTTTCCATCGCCCAACAACCTGTTCCGGTAAAGGTGCAAGAGGGATTGTTACAGGGTACATTCGAAGACGGATTGACAGTATACAAAGGTATCCCTTTTGCCGCACCACCTGTTGGCAATCTCCGATGGCGAGCCCCGCAGCCCGCTTCAAATTGGGAAGGAGTAATGCAAGCCACAAAGTTTGCCCCCGCTCCCATGCAGGATGGAAATCCTCCTTCAGGAAAAAGCGAGGATTGTCTTTACTTGAATGTCTGGACACCGGCGAAATCTGCTGACGAAAGAATTCCAGTGCTCGTTTGGATATACGGCGGCGGATTCAGTTTTGGATCAACCTCCGAGCCTGTATGCAGCGGAGAGATACTTGCTAAAAAGGGTGTGGTACTGGTAAGTATTGCCTACCGTGTTGGGCAACTCGGATTTTTGGTGCACCCGGAGTTGAGTGCAGAGAGTCCTGACCATGTTTCAGGTAATTATGGTTTGCTGGACATGATTGCTGGTCTCCAATGGATACAGAAAAATATTGCAGCTTTTGGCGGTGATCCTAATAAGGTAACCATATTTGGCGAATCGGCCGGTGGAATTTCCGTTAGTATGTTGTGTGCTTCACCACTGGCCAAAGGTCTGTTCCATGGCGCTATTTCGCAAAGCGGTGGATCGTTCGGCCCAACACGGCCTACAACGTTTCCGGGCGAAAACATGAAACCCCTTAAGCAGGCTGAAATTGAGGGTATATCTTTTGCTCAAAAACTCGGTGTTTCGACCATTGCCGAACTTCGTAAAATTTCTGCCGACAGTCTCCCTTCAGGTTGGGGAATGCCTGGGGGTTGGCCAATCGTTGATGGTTATGTAATTCCTGATGATCAACACAGACTTTACGAAGCCGGAAAATTTAATGATGTACCTGTTCTAATTGGTTACAATTCCGATGAGGGCGCAAGTTTTTCAAGGGAAAAAACACCTGATGAGTACCTCGCCGGTGTTAAAGCACGTTACGGAAAATTTGCCGAAGAACTTATTAAGGCCGATCCGGTTGGTGAAAAAACGATTCCAAAAACCGCGCGCGATCTGGCTCGCGATGCCGCATTCGGCTGGCATACCTGGAGCTGGGCAAGACTTCAGGCAAAAACAGGTAAATCGAAAGTTTATTACTACTATTTCGATCAACATCCCGCTTATCCTGAAAACTCTCCATATTTCGGTTATGGCTCACCGCATGGACAGGATGTGGCCTATGTTTTTCAGCATCTCGATACCTCAAATCCTCAGACTACCAAATCTGATCTGGAAATTTCGGAAGCTATGGGCAACTATTGGACAAACTTTGCCAAATATGGCGATCCAAACGGAAAAGGTGTTCTTGAGTGGCCGGCCTTCAGCGATGCCAATCCTGTGGTGATGTATTTCAGCCAGACACCTCACACAGGATCTGTACCCAGCGCTGAGTCGCTCAAGATATTGGATGCTTATTTCAATTGGAGACGGACTCACGAGGGTGAGGCTTGGGCTAAATAAATAATCTGAAGATGAAAAGCATTATCTGTGTTTTAGTATTGATTATTGTAGCTGTAAGTCTTAATGCTGAAGGTGGTAATAAACTCTGGCTTCGGTATAAAAGTACAGAAATAGTAAATGTTGTCTGCGATAAGAATTCACCTGCACTGGCAATTGCCAGAGAAGAATTAAAAGAGGGATGGAAGGGAAAATCAGGGGCAACAATTGTCTTAACTCTTACAAAGGACAAAGCAATCAAAGGAGATGGTTTCAGACTGAGCGCAAATGGGATTCAGGCCAATACAGAGTCTGGGATTTTATATGGCGTATATGAACTTCTTCGTCGACAGCAAACCGGTGAGGCTATTGAAGAAGAAATAAGTAATCCTTCCTTTGAGATCAGAATCTTAAATCATTGGGATAATCCTGATGGATCAGTAGAACGGGGATATGCCGGTAATTCAATATTTTGGCGTGACGGGGAAAATGCACTCGGTGTTACTGAAAATGATACGGCTTTGTGGGAGGAATATGCCCGTGCCAATGCATCTATAGGAATTAACGGGACTGTTTTAAATAATGTGAATGCTTCTCCATTAATGTTGACAAAGAAATACCTGGAAAGGGTAAAGGCAATCGCAGAGGTTCTGCGTCCTTACGGTATTAAAGCCTATCTTTCCGTTAAATTCTCTTCTCCTTCATTGATCGGTGGATTAAAAACTTCCGATCCGTTGGATACCGAAGTTATAACATGGTGGAAAAATAAGGTTAATGAAATCTATACCTTGATTCCTGATTTCGGCGGATTCCTGGTTAAAGCGAATAGCGAAGGTCAGCCTGGTCCGCAGGATTTCGGACGAACCCATGCCGACGGGGCCAATATGCTTGCGGATGCCCTTAAACCTTATGGAGGAATTGTTATGTGGCGGGCTTTTGTTTATAGTGCTTCAGATGAAGATCGCGCAAAGCAGGCTTATTCCGAATTTTTGCCACTTGATGGTCAGTTTCGCGTTAATGTTATTATTCAGGTAAAGAACGGACCTGTTGATTTTCAGCCACGCGAACCATTCAGCCCTCTTTTCGGTGCCATGAAAAAGACCTCTGTAATGCCCGAATTACAGATAACCCAGGAATACCTTGGGCAATCAGTTCACCTGGTATTTCTGGCAACAATGTGGGAAGAATTCCTGAAAACCAATACTTATCAGGAAGGCGCCGGCAGTATGGTTGCCCGATGCACCGATGGCAGCATTTACCCTCAGGATCATACGGCAATTGCAGGTGTGGCTAACGTCGGACTGGATGCTAACTGGTGCGGACATCATTTTGCACAGGCAAACTGGTATGCTTTTGGTCGATTGGCATGGAACGACCAATTGACAAGTGAAAAAATTGCCGATGAATGGATTAAGCTTACATTTCATGAGGCACCTTCAGGCATTCCGGTATCTGCTGCTGTCTTTTCAAACGACTGGACAGAACATTTCCTGATACCTGTTAAACAAATGATGCTTGATAGCCGCGAAGCTGCAGTTAATTACATGATGCCCCTCGGATTACACCATATTTTTTCAGCCAACGAACATTATGGCCCTGGCCCATGGTGGGCTCCAAAAGGGGTAAGGAAAGACTGGACACCGCCTTATTATCATCAGGCTGACATAGGTGGTATCGGATTTGACCGTACACAAAACGGCAGTAATGCAGTGAGCCAATACCACCAACCTCTTTGCTCACAGTTCAATGATGTTAAAACTTGTCCGGAAGTTTACCTGCTCTGGTTCCACCATCTTCCCTGGGACTACAAAATGCAGAGCGGACATACTCTATGGGATGAGTTATGTCGCCATTACGATACAGGTCTTCAACAAGTCCGGGGGTTTCAAAAGATCTGGGATACAGTTCAGCCTTATATTGATCAGGAACGGTATGTTGAAGTTAAAAGTAAACTCGGTAATCAATGCTCTAATGCTCAGGTCTGGAAAGATGCCTGTCTGCTTTATTTTCAGCAATTCAGCAAAAAACCGATCCCTGACGATATAGAACGTCCGGTAAATGATCTGGATGATTTGATAAGAAATGATATGAAGAGATTCTAATTATTCTCTTTTCCGGGAAGTCTTCTTTTACTAAAATGTACAAATAATGAAACAGATTACTGCGTTCTTATTATTAGCCTTACAACTAACCGTTTACGGGCAGTTCCCTGAACTGGCCAAAACTCCGCCGATGGGCTGGAATTCGTGGAATGCTTTTGGTCTGGATATCAATTCAAAGATCGTAATGGCCGTAGCCGACTCTATGGTGAGTAAAGGCCTTGCAGCTGCCGGTTACCAATATATAGTGATTGACGATGGCTGGCAGATAGATAGGGACGAAAACGGGAAAATCATTGTTGACTCGACCCGTTTTCCGGAAGGGATTAAATACCTGGCCGATTATGTGCATTCCAAAGGCTTAAAATTCGGGATTTATACCTGTTGCGGAACAAAAACATGCGGGGGGCGCCCCGGAAGTTATGGTTATGAAGCTATTGATGCCAAAACGTATGCCGAATGGGGAGTTGATTTTATAAAAGAAGACTGGTGCTTCACTGATGGGCTCGATACCCGTGCCCAATACAAAATTATGAGCGATGCTATCAGGGCAACTGGCAGGCCTATGCTGTTAAGCCTTTGCGAATGGGGTGTTTCAAGTCCCTGGGAATGGGCGAAAGGTGTTGGCGCTATGTGGCGCACCACAAACGACATTCAGGACTGTTTCGATTGTATTAGAAATTGGGGAGGAATGGGATGGGTACCAATTCTTGAAAAGAACGTCAACCTTGCCCCGTTTGCAGGACCGGGTCACTGGAACGACCCTGACATGCTTGAAGTGGGTAACAAAGCCCTGACGCCGACCGAGTGCCGTTCACACTTTGCTATGTGGTGTATGCTGGCTGCTCCTCTCATTGCCGGCAACAATATCAGTACCATGAACGATACCATCAAGGATATTTTCACTGCTCCGGAAATAATTGCAATCGACCAGGACCCTCTCGGAATTCAGGGAACACGGATTAGGAATGATGCCGGGTTACAGGTTTGGCAAAAACCTCTGAACGATGGTTGTGTTGCTGTTGCCCTGCTTAATGTGACAACATCTCCTGCTTCTATGCATGTTACACTTGACGAGATCGGTTTCAAAAAAGGGATTGCCGGCAGCGTGCGGGATTTATGGGAAAGGAAAGATCTGGCAGCAATTACTGATACGTTTGAAGCACGTGTGAAACCTCATGGCGTGGTTGTTGTAAAAATTAAGGGTCAAAAAGCCCCTGCCTCTGCATTAAAATTCGACCAACCTAAAATAGAACTGAACAAGGGCAACCATAAACTGTTAAAACTAACCGTTGTTCCCTCAATCGTACCCGTAAATTTAACCTCTTCCAACAAGGAAATGATGCCTTTAATGATAGTCGGTGTGAATACTTACAGACTATCGGCAAGGAAAGAGGGCAATTTTATATTAAAAGCTTCAACCAACGACGGACTGTTGACAGCATTCTGCGAAGTGCATATTGTTCCGTCATCTATTCCGGCACCATGGAAATTGAATGATATCAAAGAAGATAAAGCATCTGCCGTTTATAACGATGGTGTTTTTTCCATTGAAGGCGGAGGTGCCGATATTTGGGGCGGAAATGACCAGTTTGCATTTTTAAACAGGGAATCGGAGCTGGATTGTTTCATTTCGGCCAGGGTTATCTCTCTGACCGATACCGACCCCTGGGCCAAAACCGGTCTTATGTTCAGGGAGAGTACTGCTCCAAACAGCAGATTTGTTATGATAAGCGTGACACCTGCCAATGGACTGACATTGCAATGGCGTGACAGCTCAGGCGGGACTTGTAACAAAAAGGATTTCAGCGCTCCCCGTTTACCGGTCTATTTAAAACTTTCAAAGAACGGTCCAACATTCACAGCCTATAAATCGACCGATGGGAGCAAATGGGAAATACTTGGCGATGTAGCACTGAGTCAGTCGTTTTTCGGATCATTCCTGGTTGGCTTGTCAGTATGCTCTCATAGCAGCCATAGCTTAAACCTATCGGAATTCGACCAGGTGGAAGTTTGGTCGGTACAAAATATTGAGGACTGAACAAATTATTAAAAAAATATGTATATAAAACCGTTACTTTTTGTATTTGCAGGATTATTCCTGGCAAAAATAAACGCTTATTCGCAGGATCCTGATTTTTACATCTTTCTGTGTCTTGGACAATCGAATATGGAGGGAGCTGCAGAACCTGAAGCGCAAGACTCAATTGATGACAAACGATTCCAGGTTTTGGAAGCTGTTGATTGTCCTAGCCTGAACAGGATCAAAGGTAACTGGTACCCGGCTGTTCCTCCATTGTGCCGTTGCAGATCGGGCCTCTCCCCTGCCGATTATTTTGGCAGAACAATGGTTGCCAGCCTTCCTGACAGCATCAGGATTGGGGTAATAAATGTTTCTGTTGCCGGATGCAAAATTGAACTGTTCGACCGGGACAATTTTCAGACGTATGTTTCGACGGCTCCGGACTGGCTGAAAAATATGGTCAATGAATACGATGGAAATCCTTATGCGCGGTTGGTTGAGATGGCAAAACTGGCACAGAACGACGGTGTTATAAAGGGAATTCTGTTTCATCAGGGAGAATCAAACACCAATGATACCCTTTGGCCGCAAAAAGTAATGGTTATTTACGACAATTTGTTGTCAGACTTAAGCCTCAGCCAAAATTCGGTACCCCTGCTTGCCGGGGAAGTTGTACATGCCGATCAGGGAGGTATCTGTGCAAGTATGAACACAATTATTGCAACCCTTCCGCAAACCCTGCCTAATTCCTTTGTCATTTCTTCGAGCGGATGTACTGACAAACAAGACAATCTGCATTTTACTGCCGAAGGCTACCGGGAATTCGGGAAGCGGTATGCAATAAAAATGCTTTCGTTGTTGGGTTATAAGATTAACGATTCTGAATAATCTGATGAAAATAGACATGGAACTAAAAAAAACTTACTTACTTCTGTTTTTTCCAATTATCACCGGCATAATTGGTTGCGCTTCACCCAAGACCCATAAACAGGAATTTCAACCCACCTTTGAATCGCTGGAGAAGGCTGACCCTGTCCCTGAATGGTTTAAAGACGCAAAGTTCGGTATATATTTTCATTGGGGAGTATATTCTGTTCCTGCCTTTGCAAACGAGTGGTATCCCCGCAGCATGTATATCAAGGGTACTGCAGAAAACAAGCATCATACAGAAACTTACGGTGATATAGCCCGGTGGCCATATAACAACTTCATCACCGGAGCACCGGATAAAAATGGGAATCATGTGCAGTTTGCACCCAGACTCAAATCAGCAGGCGGCAAATTTGACCCGGAAGAATGGGCACAGCTATTTGCCGATGCCGGTGCCAAGTTCGCAGGGCCCGTCGCTGAGCACCACGATGGCTTTTCTATGTGGGCCAGCAAGGTAAATCCCTGGAATGCAAGTGATATGGGTCCGGAACTTGACCTGGTAGGTT
>Ga0299912_10003630_pt1 | contig 12594 bp, 10 predicted proteins | sample RVTome_2_FD_207667 | JGI IMG/M metagenome (GOLD analysis project Ga0299912, IMG submission 207667) | Soil microbial communities from uranium-contaminated site in the Upper Colorado River Basin, Wyoming, United States - RVT95D214 (version 2) ... | reverse complement strand
GCCGTCAAGAAGGCAGTAGCCAAGAAGAAGGCAGCTCCGAAGAAGAAGGTCGCCGCCAAGAAGAAGGCCGTCAAGAAGGCAGTAGCCAAGAAGAAGGCAGCTCCGAAGAAGAAGGTCGCCGCCAAGAAGAAGGCCGTCAAGAAGAAGGCCGTCAAGAAGGCAGTAGCCAAGAAGAAGGCAGCTCCGAAGAAGAAGGCAGTAGCCAAGAAGAAGGCAGCTCCGAAGAAGAAGGCAGCCGCCAAGAAGAAGGCCGCTCCGAAAAAGAAGGCCGTAGCCAAGAAGAAGGCCGCCCCGAAGAAGAAGGCAGTAGCCAAGAAGAAGGCCGCTCCGAAGAAGAAGGCCGTAGCCAAGAAGGCTGCTCCGAAGAAGAAGGCAGCCGCCAAGAAGAAATAAGCCTTCTGGCAGTCGGCACTAAAGAAACGGCCACCCTCGGGTGGCCGTTTTTTTTGTGTCGTCAGGCACTGGGACAAGGGCGCCGCACCGGACCGCCGGGGCCCGGTTAGGGCTCTATATAGAGAAAGGGAAAGAAGGGAGCCCGGCGCCGCCGGGCTCCGATGGGAACACGATGAGCCGCGTGATCAGCGGTAGTTGGGGTCGACCCAGCAGCGGGGCAGCGCCTCGCCGGAGGGGAACATCAGGTCCGACTTGGCGAAGTTGGCCGGATCCTGCATCTCCTCACCGGCGTGGAACCGGCCCGCCAGTTTGTTGCGGTAGGGGTCGACGAGGGACTTCATATCGAGGACTTCCACCAGGTCGCCACTGGGCGCGTGCTTGAGGTACATGGCTGCTCCTTTATATTTGCTTGGACCTTGTCATCGCCATTGTTCGCGGCGGCAGCGCGGCACTAGAAGGCGCCCATCTCCAGGTCGGCGGTAATGCTCTCCAGGCCGGTGCGGGCACAACGCTCGTCCTGCTCGCCGCTGGGGGCGCCGCTGACGCCGACGCCGCCGAGGATCATGCCGCCCGCGGTAATGGGCAGGCCGCCGGCGCTGAACACCAGCCCTTCCACCTTACCCACCGAGAACGGTGCCGTAAAGCGGTTCTCCATGGCCGAAGTGGCGCTGTTGAAGGACAGGGCGGTATAGGCTTTTTGCCGGCTGATGAGCAGGGTGAGGTCCGGCGCCAGCACGTCGCGCAGCACCACCTGGGGGTGGCCACCGCGGTCCATTACGGTGACCGCGATCTGCACGCCTTCCTTGCGGCACTGGGCGATGGTGGCCTGGGCCAGCTTGAGCGCCATCTCCATGGACAGGCGCTTGATGTTGACGATGGGCGCGGCGTCCTCGGCCGACGCGGGGACGGCGGCGCCCAGGGCCAGGGCGCCCGCCAAGGTGATGCCAAACAGCTTGTTCTTGTTCATGACTCCTCCTCTTAAAGGCAGATACAAGTTACAAGATACAAGATACAAGTGAACGGTGCGCAGTGCACCCTACAGCAGCACGCGCTCGATGCCGCCGCGCTGCACCTGATCGATGAAGCCGCGCTGCCAGTCCTCGCCGTGCAGCCGGCGCACCAGCTCCACCACGATGTAACCCGCCTCCGCACCGGTGTCGTCGCGGTAGCGCGACAGGCCTTGCTGGCAGGCGGGGCAGGAGGTGAGGATCTTGACCTCGCCGCCGCTGCGCTCCTGCCCGGTGAGCTGGCGGATCCCCTTGTGCAGCTCCTCCTCCTTGCGGAAGCGTACCTGGCTGGCGATGTCCGGCCGGCTGATGGCGAAGGTGCCCGCCTCGCCGCAGCAGCGATCGGACAGCAGGACGTCCTGCCCCAGCAGGGTCGACGCCACCTTCACCGGGTTGTGGCGCTTCATCGGCGTGTGGCAGGGGTCGTGGTAGAGAAACTTCTGCCCCGGCACTCCCTCCAGCTTGACGCCCTTCTCCATCAGGTACTCGTGGATGTCGAGCAGGCGGCAGCCGGGGAAGATGTCGCTGAAGCGGTAGCCCAGCAGCTGGTCCATGCAGGTGCCGCAGGAGACGATGACCGTCTTGATGTCCATGTAGTTGAGGGTGTTGGCCACGCGGTGGAACAGCACCTGGTTGTCGGTGGAGATGCGCTTGCCGCGCGCCTCGTCGCCGGCGGAGGTCTGCGGGTAGCCGCAGCACAGATAGCCCGGTGGCAGCACCACCTGGGCGCCGCTGTGATAGAGCATGGCCAGGGTCGCCATGCCCACTTCCGAGAACAGGCGTTCGGAACCGCAGCCGGGGAAGTAGAACACCGCTTCGGCGTCCTCTCCGGTCCGCGCCGGGTCGCGCAGGATCGGCACGGTCTTGGCGTCCTCCACCCCAAGCAGGGCGCGCATGGGCTGGGCCGGCACGCCGGCGGGCATCGGCTTCTTGACGAAGTTGACTACCTGGGCGCGTACCGTCATCGGCCCGGTGGTGCCCTGCGGGCGGCCGCGGCCGAGCAGGCCGAAGCGCTTGAACAGGCGGTAGCCGAGACGCTGGCCGGCATAGCCCCACTGGATCAGCGCGGTGCGCATCAGCTTGATGGTGCGCGGGTCGGTGACGTTGAGGAAGGCCATGGACAGGGCGGTGCCGACGCTGCGCCGCTTCTGGCCGCGGGCGCGCAGGATGTTGCGCATCAGGATCGACACGTCACCAAAGTCGATGTTGACCGGGCAGGGATTGGCGCACTTGTGGCAGACGGTGCAGTGGTCGGCCACGTCATTCATTTCGTCGAAGTGGCGCACCGAGATGCCGCGCCGGGTCTGTTCCTCGTAGAGGAAGGCTTCGATGATCAGGCCGGTGCCGAGGATCTTGTTGCGCGGCGAATACAGCAGGTTGGCACGCGGCACATGGGTATTGCACACCGGCTTGCACTTGCCGCAGCGCAGGCAGTCCTTGACCATGGTGTTGAGCTGGTCGAGCTCGCTCGCCTCCAGGATCAGGGCCTCCTGTTGCAGCAGACGCAGCGACGGCGTGTAGGCGTTGGCCAGGCCGGAGCCGGCCAGCAGCTTGCCGCGGTTGAAGCGTCCCTGCGGATCCACCGCCTGCTTGTAGCCGGCGAAGGCCGCCACCGTGTCGTCGTGCAGGAACTGGAACTTGGTGATGCCGATGCCGTGCTCGCCGGAGATGACGCCGCCGAGGGATTCGGCCAGGGCCATGATGCGCTCCACCACCCGCTCCGCCTCCTGCAACATGGCGTAGTCGTTGGAGTGCACCGGGATGTTGGTGTGCACGTTGCCGTCGCCGGCGTGCATGTGGGTGGCGACGAACAGGCGACTGGAACGGATGCGGCCGTGGATGGCGTCGAGCCGCTCGCGCACCGCCGCCATGTCGCGGCCGGAGAATATCTCCTTCAGCGGCCGCTCCACCTCGCGGCGGTAGGAGATGCGCAGTTCGCGCCGCTGCATCAGGTTGAACAGGGTGTCGCCCTCCTGCACCTTGGGCAGCAGCTCGCTGCCGACCAGGGCCGGATGACTGGCGGCCGGCGCATCGGGCTGGGCCAGGATAGCCTGCCAGCGTCCCTGCACCGCCAGCAGCAGTTCGCGCGCCGCCTGCTTCTTGCCGTCGACGATGGCGTCGTTCTCGGCGCTGGCCTCGTAGTCGGCGGCCTGCTCCAGTTCCGGCAGCTCACCGGCCAGGTAGTCCAGCACGGCGTCGATCATGCGCAGCTTGTTCTGGGTCGATTGCTCGATGTTGATGCGTTCGATGCCCTCGCTGTACTCGCCCAGCTTCTCCAGCGGAATCACCACGTCCTCGTTGATCTTGAAGGCGTTGGTGTGGGCGGCGATGGCGGCGGTGCGGGCGCGGTCGTGCCAGAAGCGGTGGCGCGCCTCCGGGCTAACCGCGATGAAGCCCTCGGCCTCGCGCGCATTGGCCATGCGCACCACCATGGAGGCGGCCTCGGCCACGGCGTTCTCGTCGTCGCCGGCGATGTCCGCCAGCAGCACCATCTTGGGCAGCTCCTTGCGCGGCGCCTTGGTGGAATACTTCACCGCGCGCACGTAGCGCTCGTCCAGATGCTCCAGGCCGGCCAGCACCACGCCGGGCAGGCCGTCCAGGTAATCCTTGGTCTCGACGATGGCGGGTACGGCCTTGCGCAGGTCGGCGCCGAAAAATTCCAGGCACACGGTGCGGATGTGCGCCGGCATGCGGTGCACCACGAAGCGCGACGAGGTGATCAGGCCGTCGCAGCCCTCCTTCTGCACGCCGGGCAGGCCGCCGAGAAACTTGTTGGTGACGTCCTTGCCCAGGCCGCTCTTGCGCAGCTCGCTGCCGGGAATGCGCAGCACCTGCGCCTCACCCACCGGGGTCCTGCCGTCGGGCTCGAAGCGGGACACGCGGAATTCGGCATAGTCCTGTTCGTGGATCTTGCCCAGGTTGTGGTTGAGGCGCTCCACCTCGATCCAGTCGGCATCGGGGGTGACCATGCGCCACCAGGCCAGGTTGTCCAGGGTGGTGCCCCACAGCACCGCCTTCTTGCCACCGGCGTTCATGGCGATGTTGCCGCCGATGCAGGAGGCGTCCTGCGAGGTCGGGTCCACGGCGAACACATAACCCGCCGTCTCCGCCCGCTCCGCCACGCGCCGCGTCACCACACCGGCCTCGACGAACAGGGTGGGCACCTTGCCGTCCACACCGGGCAACTCCGTCAGCTCCACCTCGTCCATGCGCAGCAGCTTCTCGGTGTTGACCACCGCCGAGTCGGCATACAGCGGCACGGCGCCGCCGGTATAGCCGGTGCCGCCGCCGCGCGGGATCACCGTCAGGCCCAGCTCGATGCAGGCCTTCACCACCCCCGCCACCTCGTGCTCGGTATCGGGCGTGACGACCACAAAGGGATATTCCACGCGCCAGTCGGAGGCATCGGTGACATGGGACACGCGGGCCAGGCCGTCGAACTGGATATTGTCCTTGCGCGTGACGCGGGCCAGGCGGCGCTGCACCTGGCGGCGGCGCTCGGCCTGGTTGGACAGCCAGCTTTCGAATTCACGCACCGCGGCACGGGCGGCGTCGGCCAGCTGCAGGGCCAGCTCGTTGCCGCCGGCGCGGGCGACGATCTGATCCAGGCGGTGATGCAGGGCATGGGCCAGGGAATCCCAGCGTTTGCTGTTCTCGATCAGATCGTCCTGGATGAAGGGGTTGCGGGTGATGACCCACATGTCGCCCAGCACCTCGAACAGCATGCGGGCGGAACGGCCGGTGACGCGCTCGGCGCGCAGCCGGTTGAGGACCTCCCACATCTCCGCGCCGAGGAAGCGGATGATGATCTCGCGGTCGGAAAAGGAGGTGTAGTTATAGGGGATTTCGCGTATGCGGGCGGGGGTATCGCTGCTCATCGGGATCGGCCGTGGGTAAGCTCAGGCAAGGGCGAAGTGTAGCACGGGGGGGCAAGGCCAATGAACCGGCTGCGGCGCCCAAGGCATGGAACGGCGCATATTCTCGACAGGCATGGCTCTGCCCGGCGCCCTGTCGCGGATGCGATCCGCTCCTACGGAAAATCTATAGATCAGAAACGCCCGACCTTGACCAGGCGCTTGCTCCAGTAGTTGTTGGACAGCGAGGCGTATTCCACCTTCTTGCCGCTGGAGGGGGCATGGACGAAGCGGCCGTTGCCCAGGTAGATGCCGACGTGGGACGGCTTGCCGTCGATATGGAAAAACAGCAGGTCGCCCGGCGCCCTTCGCGCATAGGACACCGTCCGGCTGCCGGAATACTGCGCCCCGTGCTGCGCGGCACCATGCGCCCGGCCTGGGTATAGGAGTAATGCACCAGGCCGCTGCAATCGAAACCACGCGGCGTGTTGCCGCCATAGCGATAGGGCTTTCCAACCATCTGCTGCGCCACTGCCACCACCCGCTGCGGCGCCGCCGCCGGAGCGGGCCGCGCGGCCGGGGTTCGCTCGATGGGCTCCAGCGAACCGCAGCCCGCCAGCGCAAGCAAGGCCGCGCCCAGCATGCAGCGCAACACCGTCGTGGAAGTGATCGGAAAGTACATGACGCCGATTATGGCCGTGACAGCTCGCCTTCGGCCACTTTTTTGCCGCCGGAATAGATGGCGATATGGTTGCCGTCGCGCATCAGTTCCATGCACGCCTTGTTGCCGGCCAGCTTGCCGCTGAGCCACTCCCGGCAATACTGCCCGCCGTCACTCACCCACCAGCGCGCCGCTGCGCCGCTCTTGTCCGCCAGCGTACCATCGGCGCGGAATTCCAGGGTATAGGCCGACTGGGTACGCAGATAGATGCCGTTGAGGGTGGCGCCGCTGAGCAGGGTCTCCACCTCGGCCTTGTCGTGCAGGTAATTCTCGGCGGCGGCAGTACCGGCCAGCAGGGCCAGGGTCAGCAGGGTCAGCAGGCGGGTCATGGGGCGTCCTCGGGGTTGCCGGTGTTGGGGGGAGGATAGCGCATTGTGGGGGTGGGCTCACCAGTGGGGCTTACTGGGGTGGGTTGGAAAGATTGGGTTTGTTGCGCTATCGCGCGATGTATTTTGACGAGGGATTCCGTCCCCCTACTCCGGGTTACTTTCTTTTGTCTCGCCAAAAGAAACTAACGAAAGAAAAGGCGACCCGATTGCCGCGCCCTGCGGGTACCCTGCGCTTCATTCGGCACATCCCTGTGCCTCACCCTTCGGGCAGCCTGCGGCTGTGCAAATCGGCAATCCTGCCGATTCGGGCTGCGATGCTCGGCGCGGCAGACGGGGGGGGAAAAACGAAAGTCAAAAGACAAACCCAAAATCAAAACCGCTCCGTTTCCCGTAGGGTGCGCACCGCGCACCGTATCCTTCGGCTGGCATGGCATTGGTGCGCAGTGCGCACCCTACATTTTTCGTGTGCGCGCAGCGCACACCCTCCAGCGCGACGCCGTCAGGCGAGCCGTCTTTGACGTTCAAACCCCTTTGTCTCGCCAACGATTCGGCAGGATAGCCGAATCGCACAGCCGGAGGCTGCCCGAAGGGTGATGGACATGGATGTCCATCATGAACATCGCAGCCCGGGGCGGAACAGCCCGCAGGGGGCGCGCCAGGGATGGCGCGCATTTCTCCGTCGGCACACGGACGTGCCGTCGGAAGACGATTCGGCAGGAGCGAATCGAAACAGCCGGAGGCTGGCCCGTAGGGCAAAGTACATGGATGTACTTTGTATAAGTAACACGGCGTAGGGGGACGGGAATCCCCCGCCTAAATCAGCGCGCGCAGCGCACCACACAGGGATAGAGGACGGAATCCCCCGTCAAAATCAACCCGCGCGATAGCGCACCTCAACAACAGAATCAAATAGTGCTGCGCGTTATCCCCGCTTCAAACTCCCCAACACCACCTTCTGCGGCTTCAGCCGCCCAATCACATGCATCTCGCAACGCTTGCAGTCGAACTCCAGGCGCAGGTTCTCGCCGGCGCTGATCAGCGTCATGGGATCGGGCTTGATGCCCTTCACCTGCTTGGGACAAAGGTTGAAGCTGTAGCGCACGCAGTGCTTGGTGATCATCAGCGACACCTCGCCGCGCTCGCGGTTGGCCTCGTAGGCCTCCTCGATGAGGCGCACGCCGTGGCGGGTATAGAAATCGCGGGCGCGCTGATTGTAGACATTGCCCAGATAGCTCAGCTCCGTCTGTGGATAGGCCGGCGGCGGCTCTGCCGCCGCGGCACGCACCGGGCGGCGATAGGCGGCGCGGCGCGCAGCTTCCAGTTGCTCTACCGCCTCGCGGCGCAGCGCGTTGAGGACGCCGACGGGAATGAACCACGGCGCCGACAGATCCAGCACGATGCTCTCCGCCATAAAGATCGTGTTGCCCAGCTTGCCGAGCTGCTCGCGCAGGGCAGCCTCGGCACGCTCGGCGTTCTGTGCCGGCTCGTGCGCCTGCGCCAGTTCTACGGTGACAGTGACGCCCTCCTCGTCGGTGAGGGTCAGGACGAAACCGGCGGCGGTTTCGGCGAAGCGCATCTGCACACATATGCGACGCTCGGCAGACTTCTTCTCCAGCTGGCGCTCGAACTCCTGATCGCGGTTGCGGTATAGCGTGGCCCCCACGGCGGGCAGCCGGTCCTTTTCCGCCGGGAACAGGCGACGGCCGTCGACGCGATTGATCCGCGCCCCCACCAGTTCGCGTTCGGCGTCGTACCAGGTCAGTCCGTCGCCGTTGTGCAGCGTCGCCTCGCTCTCCACCTCGAACCAGTCGGGGCCGACGCGCGCGGCGACGCCGATGGACTCGCCAGTGAACTTGGGGCTGTCCGCCGCCAGCAGATCCTGGTGCCGCTCCTGGGTAAAGTAATCGGTGAAACCGCGGTTGAAGCTCTTCTCCGGCTGCGGCTGGAAGAAGAAGGTGCAGCGCCCGGCGGAGGCGGCGCGGTAGTGCGGCACCTGCTCGATGATTTCATCCAGCAGGGTACGGTAGTGGGCAGTGATGTTCTTGACGTAGGACAGATCTTTAAGACGTCCCTCGATCTTGAACGAGCTGATGCCCGCCTCGGCCAGGGCACGCAGGTTGGCGCTCTGGTTGTTGTCCTTCGGTGACAGCACATGGCGATCGCGCACCACGATCTCGCCTGTGCTGTCGGCAACGGAAAACGGCAGGCGGCACATCTGCGAACATTCGCCGCGGTTGGCGCTGCGCCCGGTCTGGGCATGGCTGACGTAACACTGGCCGCTATAGCTGACGCACAGGGCGCCGTGCACGAAAAATTCCAGCTCCGTCGTGGTGGCCTGTGCAATCTCGGCGATCTGCGTCAGCGACAGCTCACGAGCCAGAACCACACGGGAAAAGCCCACCTGCTCCAGAAAGTGCGCCTTGGCCGGAGTGCGGTTGTCGGCCTGGGTGCTGGCATGCAGGGCGATGGGCGGCAGGTCCAGTTCCAGCAGCCCCATGTCCTGGATGATCAGCGCATCGGCGCCGGCCTCGTATACCTGGCGCACGATGGCCGCCGCCTCGTCCAGCTCCTCGTCCTTCAGGATAGTGTTGAGTGCGACAAACACCTGGGCCGAATAGCGGTGGGCGTGGGCGGCCAACTGCTCGATGTCGGCAATGGTGTTGCCCGCAGCGGCGCGCGCACCGAAGGCCGGGCCGCCGATGTAGACCGCGTCGGCGCCGTGATTGATCGCCTCCATCCCGAATTCGGCATTCTTGGCCGGGGCGAGCAGTTCGAGACGGTGATGCGCTGGATTCATTTCGGATGTGAAGAAAGGATGAGGTACGGGCTAGGTGTGGCAAGTGCGAAGTGGAGTATAAGACAAGCGCCGCCTCATGTCCCGGCGCGCCTCTCCAGCCGCTATAATGCCCCTCTTTTTCTCCGGTATTAGACCGTATGAGCAAAGCCCGCAGCGGCGCCGACATCGAGCGCCTCGATACCTGGCACAAATACCGCAACGGCCTGTGCAGCGACTGCCGCGCCAGCTGCTGCACGCTGCCGGCGGAGGTACGCATGAGCGACCTGGTGCGCATGGGGGTGGTGGACGCCTTCGAGGCGGAAGAACCGCTCAAGCCCATTGCCCGGCGGCTGGAAAAGGCCGGCATCATCGAACACTTCAACTTCCGCAACGAACTGTTCACCCTGGCGCGCCGGGCCAATGGCGACTGCGTCTATCTCGATGCCGCGACGCGCCGCTGTACCATCTACCAACGCCGCCCCGACACCTGTCGCAACCATCCGCGCATCGGCCCACGGCCGGGATATTGCGCCTACGTGCCCATAGGCTAGATCGTCTGCAATCGCGCTACCGACACCCCTGCTCCACCTCGACCCGCAGGGCCTCAAGGCAGGCGCGGCACAGGCAGTCGTCATAGCGCGCCGCGATGTATTCCAGCTGCGCCGACGTCAGGCTCACCGCCTGACACTGGCACAGCAGCACCGTCCCGCTTTTGCATTCGAACTCCACCCCGCAACGGGGGCATTGCTTGTGTTCGTGCCGGGGCATCGCGGTTATGGCGTGTCGATGATGAAGTCTTCCAGATCGTCCGGGTCCGGCACGGCCGCCAGCGGCAGCGCATAGGCACGCACCGATATCCCGGCGGTATGCACGCTGTCGGGGTCGCCGCTGCGCAGCGGGTGCCACGGCGGCAGGGGGCGTCCCGCGCGGCGCAACCGATAGGCACAGGTGCCCGGCAGGTAATCCAGCGCTGCCAGATTATCCGGCGTGATGACTGCGCACTCCGGCTCCACCCGCGCCCGTTCCGCATAGGCGGTGCAGCGACAGGTGTCGATGTCGAGGCGGGAACAGGCGATGCGGGTGTAATACACCGCGCCGTCATCCTCATCTTCCAGCTTGTGCAGACAGCAGCGGCCGCAGCCATCGCACAATTGCTCCCACTCCTCGACGGTGAGCTGTTGGAGAGGGCGTTGCCAGAAGAGAGGTGAATTCATGCCGTCATTCTACCTTGTCTGCCGGAACGGGTCAGGAAACACGCAGGAAGATGAGCAACACCACACAAAGAAAGCTGCGCCCGCCTGCATTCCGCCGGGCCGCCCTTGCTAGAATAGGCGCATGCAACTGACGGAGGTGCTGCCATGAGCGCCCTTTGGACCCTCGCCTTTCTTATCGTGCTGTCCGGTTTTTTTGCCCTGGCCGAAATGGCCCTGGCCTCATCGCGCCGTTCCCGGCTGACGCAAATGGCGGAGGAAGGCGACACGCGCGCCAGCGCCGCCATCGCCATCAAGGATCACCCCAGCCGCCTGCTGGCCGCCACCCAGACCGGCATCACCGCCGCCGCCCTGCTCATGGGTATCTACGGCGAGTCGGCACTCTCGGCATCCATTGAAAAGGCCATCGCCGCCGGCATCCCCTTCCTGTCCGGCTGGAGCACCGGCATCGCCTTCACCGTCACCATCATCATCGTCACCGCGGTGTCGATCGTGCTGGGCGAGATCGTCCCCAAGCGCATCGCCATCGCCCACCCCGAGCGCGTCGCCGCCTTCTGCGCGCCGTCCATGTTGATCTTTATCCGGGTGTTGTCGCCCGCCATACACTTTCTGTCCTGGTCCGCCGACCGGGTGCTGGCGCTGTTGCCGATCCGCGCGGCGCCCGCCGTAACCAGCGTCGAGGACATTCTCGCCTACATCGACGAAGGGGAGCGCTCCGGCACCATCGCCCCGGAGGAAAGCCAGCTGGTGGGCAACGTGCTACGCCTGGACGACCGCCATCTCGCCGCCATCATGACGCCCATCGCCGACGTGGCCTGGCTCAATCTCACCGCACCGCGCGAGGACAACCTGCGCGTACTGCGCGACGCGCCGCACTCGCAGCTGCCGGTGTGCAAGGGCGATCTGCAGCAGGTCATCGGCATTGCCGAAAGCCACGACATCCTGCAGGCCGCCATCGCCGGCAACATCGACTTCGCCGAAATCCCGCTGGCGCAGCCGCTTTATGTACCGGCCACACTGACCCTGTTCGAACTGCTGCGCACCTTCCGCCAGCAGAAAACAACCATCGCCCTGATAGTCAGCGAATTCGGCCATACCGAGGGCATCGTCACGGTTGACGATCTGATGCTCTCCCTGGTCGGCGACATGATGCCGCTGGCGGACAACCCGGAAGACGCGCTCGCCGTACGCCGCGCCGACGGTTCCTGGCTACTCGACGGACTGCTGGCCATCGATGAAATGAAGGACAAGCTGGAGATCGGCAGCGTGCTGCACGAGGAGCTGGGAAATTTCCACACCGTCGGCGGCTTCGTGCTCGCCTCTCTCGGCCGCATTCCGCGCAAAGCCGAGCGTTTCTCCTGGTCAGGCTGGGATTTCGAGGTGGTGGACGTGGATCGCAACCGCGTCGACCAGGTGCTGGCCACGCGGCAGGCACAGCAAGCCGACACCACCATTTGACGACCGACAGCGCATAGTCGCAACCCTCGGCAATCAGAGGTACCCTCGCACAATACCTGAGATAGATAGTGCGTCGCTCAAGGGCAGTGCCGGCCCCACGACCGGCCCGACTCCACGGTACTGAGCGGCAGCGCGGCCGCAGCCACAATATCCACACAGGCCACGCGGCCAGTCATCAATGGCGCTATATTGAAAGGACACAGGAAAGAGCAAATACCTCCAGCCATGGAACGCTCCCGACTTCTCTCGATTCCAGTCGCCCTCACCGTCGCTACCGCGCTGCTCGTCACGGCCTGGCTCTCGCTACGCGGCACTGACGCCGTCAGTACGGTACGGGAGGTCAGGGTAGGACTCTACGAGAACGATCCGAAAGTCCATACCGGCGCCAACGGCCGGCCGGCCGGCCTGTTTGTCGAATTGCTGAATCATATGGCGCGCGACGAGCACTGGCAGTTGCGCTATGTCCCCTGCGAGTGGTCGCAGTGCCTGGAAATGCTGCAGCAGGGACAAATCGATCTCATGCCTGATGTGGCCTTCTCCGTGGAAAGGACCCGGCAGTACGATTTCCATACCGCCTCGGTCGCCAGTAGTTGGTCGCAAATCTACGTCCCCCCCCACAGCAAGGTATTCTCCCTGGCCGATCTGGCCGGAAAGCGTGTCGCCATGCTGCGGGGCGGCATCCAGCAGGCCTTCTTTGCCCAGTTGATGGCGGGCGCCGACTACCCTTATCAGCCGGTGCTGGTTACCTCGCTGGAGCAAGCTTATGCCGCCGTGGTGGCGGGCGGGGCCGATGCGGTGGTGACCAACAGCTTCTTCGCCGCGCGCAACGGCGCCAAATACAAGCT
>Ga0299912_10003628_pt1 | contig 12594 bp, 10 predicted proteins | sample RVTome_2_FD_207667 | JGI IMG/M metagenome (GOLD analysis project Ga0299912, IMG submission 207667) | Soil microbial communities from uranium-contaminated site in the Upper Colorado River Basin, Wyoming, United States - RVT95D214 (version 2) ... | reverse complement strand
TACAAACAGGCTCTGGTTGAAAACCAGTCCTCAGGTTGGGACGGCCTCCCCTGTGAAGCGTGTAATCTTACTTAACCTCCTCAACAACATTTCATTAAATTCGATCATACAAGGTTGGGTTAGCGGCCATTCCCCTCTCCCTAACCCTCCCCCGCTTGCGGGGGAGGGAACGATTGCCCTCTCTCCCGCAAGCGGGAGAGAGTTGGAGAGAGGGCTGGCGTAACCCAACAAACCCAATCTTCAACACCGACGGATGGGCGGCACACACCAACACCGGCGTTTAGGAGAATGATTGGGTTTGTTGGGTTACGGCGCAAAAAGCCGCGCCTAACCCAACCTACATGACTTCAGATTGACTCCGCCGGTTCAGATACTAGTTTGCCTCTTCCTGCTGCGGCTGTTGCATCTTTGGCCGCGTCCCGACGCTCACTTGCAGCCCCACCTCCGTCTTGTCGCGCAACACCGTGAGTGCGGCGACTTTGCCCGGGGGTAGGGCAGAAACGAGGTTGAGCATGGAGGCGGAGTCCGCCACCGGCTTGCCGTTGACCGCGATCAATATGTCGCCGGGTTTCATGCCGGCGCGGTCGGCGGGGCCGCCGCGCAGGATGCCGGCGATGAGTGCGCCCCTGGTGTCGCGCAGCTTGAACGACTCGGCCAGTTCCGGCGTGATGTCCTGCACCTCGACCCCCACCCAGCCGCGCGTGACTACGCCGTGGGTGATGATCTGTTCCATGACCTGCTTCGCCAGGCTCGCCGGGATGGCGAAGCCGATGCCTAACGATCCCCCGCTGCGCGAATAGATCGCGCTGTTGACGCCGAGCAGGTTGCCCGCGACGTCCACCAGCGCGCCGCCGGAGTTTCCGGGGTTGATTGCCGCGTCGGTCTGGATGAAGTTTTCGAAGGTGTTGATGCCCAGGTGGCTGCGCGCGAGTGCGCTGATGATGCCCATGGTGACCGTCTGGCCGACGCCGAACGGATTGCCGATGGCGAGCACCACATCCCCCACCCGCGCCTGCTCGGAGTGCCCGAAGGTGATGGCGGGCAGATTCTTGATGTCCACCTTTAGCACCGCCAGATCGGTGTCCGGATCGGTGCCGACGATGCCGGCCGCCACGGTGCGGCCATCGGCCAGCGCTACCTGGATCTCGTCGGCCGCTTCCACCACGTGATGGTTGGTCAGGATGTAGCCCGCGGCGCTGACGATGACGCCGGAGCCCAGGCTGGATACGCGTTGCGGCTGCGCATCGAAACGATTCCCGAAGAACTTGCGGAACAGCGGGTCGTCCATGAAGGGCAGGCGCGGGGCGCGCACTTCCTTGCTGGTAAATATGTTGACCACCGACGGCATGGCCTTTTGGGCGGCGTCGCTGTAAGAGGCGGCGAGTTGCGCTTTGCTCGCCGGTGCCGCTTCCTGGATCGTGACGGGCGTTGCGCGCCAGGAAACGAGTTCCGGCTTGAGGGTGGAAACAACCAGCAGCAGCGCGAGACCGACCGTTGCAGTTTGTGCGAAGATGAGCCAAAGTTTGCGCATGGAGGGGTCTTTCATGGCTGGATTGGTAGAGCTGGAAAATTATACAGGACAATTGCTGGACGTCGCCCGCTTCCGCGACTACAGCCCCAATGGGCTGCAGGTGGAAGGGCGGCCCCAGGTCACCCACCTGGCGAGCGGCGTCACTGCCAGTCTCGCCCTGCTTGAGGCGGCGCTCGCCGCAGGGGCAGATGCGATCCTGGTGCACCACGGCTATTTCTGGCGCAACGAGCCCGCCCCTATCGTAGGGGCCAAGCGCCGCCGGCTGGCGCTCTTGCTGCAAAACGACGTGAGTCTGCTGGCCTATCATTTGCCGCTCGATGCCCATGCCGAACTCGGCAACAACGCGCAGCTCGGCAGCCTGCTGGGTTTCCACATCGAAGGCTGGTTCGGCGAGCAAGGCATCGCGGCGCATGGGCGCTTGGCGCAGCCGCTTCCTCTATCCGCCTTGGCTGCGGATATCGAACGCAAGCTGGCGCGCACACCCCTGGTGATCGGGGATGCGGCGGCGAGCGTAGCCCGTGTTGCCTGGTGCAGCGGCGCCGCCCAGGACTATCTGGCCGAGGCGGCGCGGCTGGGCGTGGACGCCTTCGTGACCGGCGAGATTTCGGAGCACACGGTGCATTTCGCGCGCGAGTCCGGCGTGGCTTTCATTGCCGCAGGGCACCACGCCACCGAGCGCTACGGCGTGAAAGCCTTGGGCGACCATCTTGCTGGTCGCTTCGGCCTGAAGCATACCTTCATCGACATCCCAAATCCGGTTTGAGCGAACCCCGCCTTTTTTCCTCGTTTTCCCCGGCCCTCGTTTCATTGGTCTGTTAGATCAAAACACTAAGCCGAAGTTATCGGACCCGCCTGTCCGAAATGTGCGGTTAACCGCGCGCTGCACCCCGTCTTTCGCCCTGTACGGGCGGTTGACATCAATTCCTTTTATGGATAATGTTTCGTCCCTAGTAGGTCTGTACTAGGCGCTATCTACCAGGTGCGTGGCCTGTATCTGCCTTTCGGACAATAATTTAGGAATATCGAGAGTATGCATCGTCTAACAGCCCTGCTTTTCTTTGCTGTCCTGGGGATTATCGGCGTTCCGGCCGCCTATGCCACCGACCCGACCACCATCGTCGAGCAGCCCATTGAGTTTCCCCATGACCGGCACGCCGGCGATATGGGCATCAACTGCATGTACTGCCATACCTATGCCCGCCGCAGCATCGTGTCCGGCATCCCCCCCCTGGCCAAGTGCATCGGCTGCCACCAGAACATCGAGTCGGTGAAGGACAAGCCGCGCATCAAGAAGCTGTTCGAGTACTGGGACAAGAAGCAGGCCATTCCCTGGAAAAAGGTGCATGACCTGCCCGATTTCGTCCGCTTCAACCACGAGCGCCACATCCAGCGCTTCTACTTCCAGCAGGGCAAGCCGGTGCAAGAGGTGTGCGGCTACTGCCACGGCGACGTGAAGACCATGAAGGTGGCGCAGCAGGTGAAGCCGCTGACCATGGGATGGTGCCGTTCCTGCCACATGGAAGATCATCAGGTGGCCAAGGGCAGCAAGGAAACCACCAACGGCCCGAGCGATTGCTGGGTGTGCCACAAATAGCGGGTGTAGTGCCCGCGGCACGCACATTGTTCCGAAGCTTAATTCCTGAATGGACGGTTTGTTATGAATGACGGCGGTATCAAGCGCAGAGATTTTCTGAAGGTCATGGGTTGGGGCGGCGCCTCGGTGGCGCTTGGGGGTTGCGGCAATGCTTCCCTCGAATCCGGTGCGGAGTTGGTTGAGTCCTATGTGCAGCCGGAAGATTTCATGGTTCCCGGCATCTCCGTTTACTACGCCTCCACCTGCACCCAATGCGAGGCCGCATGTGCGGTGCACGGCCGGGTGCGCGAGGGGCGCATCCTCAAGCTGGAAGGCAATCCCGATTCCTCCATCAACAAAGGCAAGATCTGCGGCCTGGGCCAGGCAGCGGTGCAGTCGCACTACAATCCGGACCGCCTGACGCGGCCGCAAATTCGCCAGGGCGGCAAGCTCGCCGACGCCACGTGGGAACAGGCGATGACGCTGTTGGCCCAGAAGGTTGGCCCCGCCAGCGGCGTGCAAGGCGGAGAATTCGCCCTGCTGAGCGGCGCCGTGAGCGGCCACTTGAAGGTCTTGCTGCAAAATTACGTGGACAGCCTGGGCTCGAAGAACCATTTCGTTTACGACGCGCTGTCCCCCGCCGTCACCTACTCGGCCAACAAGAAAATTTATGGCGTCGAGTCGCCGCGCCTGCGCCTCGACAAGGCGAAAATGATCCTGTCTTTCGGCGCCGATTTCCTCGGTAGCTGGGTTTCGCCGGTGCACTTCGCCGGGCAGTACGCACAGTTCCGCAAAGCTCCGCGCGGCGTGCTGGTGCAGGTCGAGCCCAAGATGACGCTGACCGGCGCCAACGCCGACCGCTGGATTCCCGCCCGTCCCGGCACCGAAGGCGTGCTGGCGCTGGGCATCGCCAACCAGTTGTTGCAGGACGCCGCCTTGGCGCAGAAGGCCCCGGCCGGAGCAGCCGCCGCGGTCAAGACCTACACCAAGGAAATGGTGAGCGCCGCCACCGGGGTGCCGGCCGACCAGATGGACAAAGTGGTCGCGCTGCTCAAGGAGCGCACCCCGAGTCTGGTGCTTTCCGGCCCTTCCGCCGAAGGCCACGCGCACGGCTCGCAGACGGCCACGGCCATTGCGCTGCTGAACGTGATTCTGGGCAACGTCGGCAAGACCATCGAAGCCCCCGCTGCGCTGCCCTTCCCGCAGATCGCGCCGAGCAGCGGCAGTTACGCCGGCCTGCGCGAATTCAACGACGGCTTGAGCAAAGGCCAATACAAAGCCGTATTCGTTTACGGCGCCAACCCGGTGTTTACCGCACCCGGATTCATGGGTCTGGGCGATAATCTGGGCAAGGCTGCATTCAAAGTCGTGTTCGCCGAATCGCTCGACGAAACCGCCGCCCAAGCCGACCTCGTGCTGCCGCTCGATTCCGCCCTGGAGGGCTGGGGTACCCACGTGGCGCACTATCAGCCCGGCGGCACCGAGCTCAATGTGCAGCAGCCGCTGATGGAAAAGCTGCACGCCGAGACGCGCGGCATGGGCGACGTCTTGCTGGACCTGCTCAAGCAGCGTCAGCCAGATCAATACAAACAGTGGCCGGATTATTACGCCTACCTCAAGAGCGCCGTGCTGCAAAACAAGGCTGCATTCGGCCAGGCCGCTAGCGACGACGAGGCCTTCTGGCGCGGGGCGCTCAGCGCCGGCCTGCTCAAGGTATCGGCGCCTGAGCCGGCAGCGGTCAAGGTCGGCAGCGTAGAGGTTAGCCTGCCCGCTGCCGAGGCGGACAACGCGCAGTATCCGCTGCATCTGGTTCCCTCCGTGCGCCACTCTTTCCGCGACGGCAGGCACGCCAACCTTCCCTGGATGCAGGAATCGCCCGATGCACTGACCACCATGGTGTGGGATTCGTGGGCCGAAATCCATCCGAAAACCGCGGCGCGGCTGGGCGTGAAGGAAGGCGACTATCTTGAGATTGCCTCGGACAAGGGTGCCATCAAGGTCAAGGCCTATGTGTTCCCCGGCATACATCCCGGCGCGGTTGCCGTCCCCGTCGGGCAGGGGCACGAGGAACTGGGACGCTACGCCAAGGGCGTCGGCGTCAATCCCTTCAAGATACTTTCCCCGGTTTTCGACAAGGACACCGGCGAGTTGGCGATGTACGCGACCCGCGTCAAAGTGAGCAAGACCGGCCAGCATGAAAAGATGGTGAAGGACGAGGGTGCCAGCAACGGCAAACAGGCAGGCACCAAGATCGTCGTTACGCTGCCTACCGACAAAGTCAATCTAGCAAGAGAGGTCTAAATTGTCCGTCACTACCCTGATCAACAACTGGTCGCAAAAGCGCGAAGCGCACCCGTCGACCGACCCGCTTTCGCCGCTGGCGCACAAGGACTACAAGTGGGCCATGGCGGTCGATCTCGACACCTGCACCGGTTGCAACGCCTGCACCACCGCGTGCTATGCCGAGAACAACCTCCCGGTGGTGGGCAAGGAAGTCTTCCAGCATGGCCAGTCCATGCACTGGATACGCATCGAGCGTTACTGGGATGAAGACGACCGCGAGTTCCCCACGCAGGGTGCTTCGTTCATGCCCATGATGTGCCAGCAATGCGAGGCAGCCCCGTGCGAGACGGTTTGCCCCGCCGGGGCCACCAACCACACGCCGGACGGCCTCAACTCCCAGGTCTACAACCGCTGCATCGGTTCGCGCTACTGCGAGGCCAACTGCCCGTACAAAGTCCGCTACTTCAACTGGTACGACTTTTCGGACGCCAGCGGCAGCCACTACGCCTGGACCGCACCCATGGAGCAGCAACTGAACCCCGACGTCACCGTACGCAGCAAGGGCGTGATGGAGAAATGCACGTTCTGTGTGCAACGGCTTTATTCGGCGAAGAACAAGGCGCGCAGTGAAGGCCGGCTGGTAACGGATGGCGAAGTCACGACCGCCTGCGCCCAGGCTTGCCCCACCAGTGCCATCACCTTCGGCAACCTGCTGGACACCGAGTCCGAAATCCACAAAATGTGGAAGCGCCAGCAGGTCGACATCGCCAAGGACGTGCAGTTCAAGACCGAGGATGTGCGCGGTTATCGCGTCCTGGAAGAACTGAGGGCGTACCCTTCGGTGATGTACATGGAACGGGTACGCGAAAGCGAAGTTTGATGCAGCGCTGAACCCGGCAGCTTGCCGCACCGCCGGGTTCCTTGGGATTTTGGCTTAGCCTCAGAGAGCAGAGAATGAAAACTACACCTGAAGAAAAAGACATCCGCGAAGACATTGCGTGGGCGCAGATCAACAAGGACGTCATGAAGAGTCTGGAGAGCCCGAGGCCGATATTCTGGGTGCTGGTCGCTGGAGCCCTGGCCATGCTGGCCGTGGGCATCGGCTGCGAGATTTACCAGTACAACACCGGCATGGGCGTGTCCAACAAGAACAACTCCCACGTCTGGGGCCTGTACATCGCCACCTTCATTTTCTGGATCGGCATGAGCCATTCCGGCACGCTGCTGTCGGCGATTCTGCACATCATGCACGCCGACTGGCGCAAGCCGATCTACCGCTTCGCCGAGGCCATGACGACGTTCTCGCTCATGACCGCCGGCCTGTTCGTGGCGGTGCACCTGGGCCGCGTGTGGAACATCTACTGGGCGCTGCCTTACCCCAACGAGCGCGGCGTCTGGCCCAACTTCCAGTCCCCGCTGCTGTGGGATGCGATGGCGATTTTCACCTACCTGACCTCGTCCATCATCTTCCTCTACATCGGCTCCATCCCCGATCTGGCGATCTGCCGCGACAACACCACGGGCTGGCGCAGGAAGCTCTACACCGTGATGTCGCTGGGCTGGATGGGCACCGACCGGCAGTGGCGCAACTTCCGCAAGACCTATCTGCTGATCGCGTGTTTCCTCATCCCGCTGGCGGTGTCGGTGCACTCCATCGTGGCTTCGGACTTCGCCATGTCGCAGCAACCGGGCTGGCACATCACCTCGTTCCCGCCGTACTTCGTGGCGGGCGCGTTGTACTCCGGTTGCGCCGCGATCATTACCCTGTTCATCATCCTGCGTTACACCTTCCGCTTCGAGGAGTACATGACGCTGCCGATCCTGGACAAGGTCGCGCGCCTCACCTTCGCCATCGCCATGGTGTGGACCTACCTCAACCTGGTCGAATACGCCTCGGTCTGGTATGGCCACGACGAGTATTCCAAGGCCGTGCTGATCCAGAAGGCGACTGGCCCCTACGCGATTTTCTGGTGGGGCATGAACTTCTGCGGTTCCATCGTGCCTTTCGCGCTGGCCTTCAAGAGCCTGCGCCGCCACCTGGCGACCATGATGGTGGTGTCGCTGCTGCTCAACCTGGGCATGTGGCTGGAGCGCTGGATGATCGTCGCCCCCACCTTCTCCCACGGCTACTACCCCTGGACCTGGGACCACGACCAGTGGCCGAGCTTCGTGCAGTGGGGCATCGTGTTCGGCAGCTTCGGCTGGTTCGGCCTGTTGTTCATGGGTTTTTGCAAGTTGATCCCATCCGTCTCCATGTACGAGGTGAAGGAAATGGTCTACCACCGCACGCTGGAGCGGCGCAAGGGTGAAACTGAATGGAAAGGGGAAAGTGCATGAGCAAGCACCGCATAATGGCGCTGTTCAACGACTTCGACGCCGCATCGCTGGCGATCACGGAGTTGCTGGACGCCAATTTCAAGGGAGTGAGCCGCGATGACATCACGCTCAAGTCTCCCATCGAGCACCCGGAAGTGGAGCGTGTATTGGGCGACCGTCCGGTCCACGTGCAGCGCTTCACGTTCTTCGGCGCGCTGCTCGGGGGCACGACTGCGTTCACGCTGATCTCGGCCGCGCAGGCGACCTTCCTGGTGCAATCCAAGGGCGGCAAGCCTATCGTGCCTATCCCCCCCAACCTGGTGCTGACCTACGAAATGTTCATCCTGGGTGCGGTCCTGTGTACGGTGCTGGGATTCCTGATCTGCGCCGGCTTGCCGGCCAGGCGTTCCTCCCTCTACCACGTCAAGGTGTCGGAAGACCAGATCGGCGTTCTTGTCGAGGCGGACGAACGGGTGATGCCTTCCATCAAGGATCTGTTCAAGCAGCACAATGCTCTGGAAATCAAAGAAGAGATTCGCAAATGAAAAGACTAGGAATATTGGCGCTTCTGGTTTTCATGCCCTCGCTGGCCCATGCATGGCCATGGTCGCGCGACATGATGAATCAGCCCAGCATTAAGCCGCAAGAGGGGCCGATGCGGCCGTTTCCATCGAGGTCCGAGCCGGTTGCCGGGACCACAGTGCGCGTAGCCGACCGCGACGCAGCGGAAAAGCTTCCCAACCCGATCGCCCCCACAGCGGAGTCGGTCAACAAGGGCCGGCAGCTATTCACCATCTACTGCACGCCATGCCATGGATCGTCCGGCAGGGGTGACGGCCGCGTCGGCGCCAAGCTGATTCTCAAGCCGTTCAACCTCGCCGATCAGGAGCGCATGAGCACGGTGAAGGACGGCTACATTTTCGGCATGATGACTTTCGGCGGGGCGGTGATGCCCCCGTACGCCAATGACCTGTCGGCCACCGAGCGCTGGCACGTCGTCAACTACGTGCGGCACGGCCTGGTGAACGCACCGCGTGATCCTGCCCTGGATGTGGCAGCCGACGCGAAAAAGGGGAAATAAGCATGGTTACGTTTGGCAGTTGGTCGGTTCTGACCGTCGATTTTCTGATCGTTCTTTATCTCTCGCTGGGCGGGGTGACGTTGGCCGCGCTGCTGCATCTGGTAAACGGCAAGTGGCGCTACGAAGTGCGCGGCATCGCCGTTGCGCTGGCATCGCTGTTCCCGCTGGCGTTCATCCTGCTGGTGATACTCCTGGCCGGCGGCAAGCAGACCTTCCCCTGGCTCGGCTCGCATGAGCACATGCCGGGCTGGCACAACTACGTGTTCCTGGTGGCGCGTCAGATCGGCGGCATGCTGGTGGTGATCGCGCTATGGCGCCGCTTCATCAAGCTGCAGGCCGTGAGCGACCGCAGCCCCGAGGATTTCGAGCGCTTCAAGGGCACCGCGTTGTTCATCCCCGTCGCCTACGTGCTGTACGGCACCATGGTCGCGTGGGACTTCGAGATGACCATGATCCCGGGCTGGCACAGCGCCATCTACGGCATGTACCATTTCGTCAGCAACTTCCACATGGTGCTCGCGTTCATGGTCACCCTGATCTTCGCCCTCAGCCGCCTGGACAAGCTGGTGAAGCCGATGCCGGAATACGTCTACAACTACTTCGGCCAGTTCATGCTGGCGTTCACCATCCTCTACACCTACACCTTCTTTGCCCAATACCTGGTGACCTGGTACGGCAATCTGGGTTTCGAGCGCAACCGCATCGAAGGCATGGAGCTGGGCGACTATTCGGTCCTGTGGTGGAGCTTCATCATCCTCAAGTTCTTCATCCCGTTCTGCTCGCTGGCACTGGACTGGACCCGGCACACCCCGGGCGCCGTCGTCGCAGTCGCGTGCAGCATCATGCTGGGCACCTGGATCGAGCGCTACACCTGGATCTCCGGCTCCTACACCAGCGGCCATTTGCCGATGTGGGGCTGGTTCGACATCGTGGTCACGGTGGCGGTTGCGTCCGCCGTTTACCTGATCCTGCGCGGAACCTTGCGCCGCGCCAACCTGGTGCAGGCGTAGAGCAGCGATGTAGTCAAGATTACGCGAGCAGCGTAAGGCCGGCGAAGCCGGGTAGGGTGGCCAACCCTATCCGGCTTCTTTTTTTGGTTCATTCCAGATTGTCCGTTGGGATTGGACCGCGGGCTTCCAGCCCGCATGCGGCCGGCACGGCCCACCCCAGGCGACGCTGCCGGCGCTTTACCTCAGATCAAAGCGACATTCCTATAACGCATAATCCGGGTTGATCCGACTTTCGGGCGGGTCATGACGCCCGCTACCCCGCGCCTTCTTAGCCACATTCCACCGTCCGTGTCCATGGCCCGAACGGGCCATGTCTCCTTCGTAAGAAGTTTGCTAGTGTCTACTGCAGAAAATCACGATACAGATGTCCTGTATGGTGCATAGACTGTCGGTCATCCGGTGCGCTCTGCTGCTGCGCTCGAACTGGCAAACACAAAGGGCACGACGCGTTCCGCGCGGATAGATGCCCGCCAAGGGAGGAGGAGTTTCATGGACGACTTGCCACTAAGGCAGGACGCCGTATTGTGGGCGCTTGGCAGCCTGTGCCAGCTCAATCGCGTTCCCTTCGACCAGACGCTGGTGCTGCAGCACTTCCCGCCGCCGTACACCACGCTGACTTTGCAGCATGCCGCCGCCGCGCTCGGCTTCAAGGTGGGGACGAGCGTTGCGGACGGGGCTGATGTATGTCATCTCGCGCTTCCCTGCATCGCCCTGCTCAAAGACCCGGCTAGCGCAGTACCCGACCAACCCGAAGCCGACCCCGCCCGCTCGCTCGCCCTCATTGTCAAAGCCGACGCCGAGCGCATCGCATTCTTCACCCCGGACAGCCAGTCCCCGCAGACCATCGCTGCAAACGACTTCGCCGACCGCTTCGAGCCCACCGTCCTCCTCTTCGCCCGCGAGCAGGCAGAGGCGACCGACACCGACGCTCCACCCGCCAGCCAATTCGGCTTCAAATGGTTCATCCCCGAACTCCTCAAGCACAAGAAAATCTGGCGCGACGTGCTGTTCGCCTCCCTCGCCATCCAGCTCATGGCCCTCGCCACGCCGCTGTTCACCCAAGTCGTCATCGACAAGGTGGTGGTGCACCACACCATGAGCACCCTGGTCGTTATCGGCATAGCCCTCGCTGTGTTCATGGTCTTCACCGCCGCGATGACGTGGGTGCGCCAGTACCTCGTGCTGCACACCGGCAACCGCGTCGACGCCGTGCTCGGCACCCAGGTGTTCGAGCACATCTTCAAGCTGCCGCCGCGCTACTTCGAGCACCGTTCCACCGGCGTCGTGGTGGCGCGCGTGCACGGGGTCGAGACCATACGCGAATTCGTCTCGGGTGCGGCCGTGACGCTGATCCTCGACTTCCCCTTCCTGCTCATCTTCCTCGCCATCATGTTCTACTACAGCTGGCTGCTGAGCCTGGTCGCACTCGGCCTGCTCTCGGTCATCGCCGCCTTGAGCTTCGCCGTCACGCCACTGCTGCGGGAGCGCCTCAACCGGCAGTTCCTCCTCGGCGCCCGCAACCAGGCCTTCGTCACCGAATTCGTCTCGGGGCTGGAAACGGTCAAATCCCTGCAAATGGAACCGCAGATCACGACCCGCTTCGGCGACTATCTTTCCTCCTACCTCCACGCCGGCTTCAACTCGCGCCAGCTCGCCAACACCTACAACACCGTCGCCAACACCCTGGAGCAGATGATGACGCTGGCCATCCTCTGCGTCGGCGCCTGGCTGGTGATGACGCGCACGGATTTCACCATCGGCATGCTGGTCGCCTTCCAGATGTTCGCCAGCCGCCTCTCCGGCCCCATGCTGCGCCTGGTCGGGCTGTGGCAGGAATTCCAGCAGGCCGACATCGCCGTTAAGCGCCTGGGCGACATCATGAACGCCCCGGCCGAACCCTATTCCCTCATCCCCTCGCGCGAAGCCGGGGGCCGCGGCGAAGTCGAAATCCGCGACGTCAGCTTCAGATACAACGAGGACCGCCCCTACCTCTACCGCGATCTCAACCTCACCCTCAAGCCCGGCCAGTGCGTCGCCCTCATGGGCCCCTCCGGCTCCGGCAAGAGCACCCTCGCCAAGCTGCTGCAAGGCTTCTACCAGCCGAGTGATGGCGCCATCACCATCGACGGCCGCGACACCCGCTACCTCTCCGCCAACGAGCTGCGCCAGAACTTCGGCGTGGTGCCGCAGGAAACCGTGCTGTTCTCGGGCACGATCTACGACAACCTCATCTTAGCCTCCCCCCACGCTACCTTCGAGCAGGTCATCCAGGCTTGCCGCATGGCGGAAATCCACAGCACCATCGAACAACTGCCGCAGGGCTACCAAACCGAAATCGGCGAACGCGGCGTTGGCCTATCGGGCGGGCAGAAGCAGCGCCTCGCCATCGCCCGCGCCCTGCTCAAGCGCCCCAAAATCCTCATCTTCGACGAAGCCACCAGCAGCCTGGACTCCGCCACCGCCGAACACTTCGGCCGCACCATCAATCAGTTGAAGGGAAAGATCACCATGCTGTTCATCGCGCACCAGTTGCCCAAGGGGCTGAAGGTGGACGAGGTGGTGATGCTGGGGGGTAAGGCGGGGGATGAGGAAAAGCACTTGGGGGTGGTGTGATGCGGATGTATCGGAAAGCTCCGGCACTTCGTAGGGTGGGCAGGCTTCATCTGCCCACCAAGAGCCCACGACCCAGGTGGGCAGATGAAGCCTGCCCACCCTAAGACGCCGAGGCGGGTGTGCCGGAAAACTTTACGTGCCCACGGAACGGGATGGGTTTACATGCAGATGTTCAAGGGGGAATGAG
>Ga0299912_10003627_pt1 | contig 12599 bp, 8 predicted proteins | sample RVTome_2_FD_207667 | JGI IMG/M metagenome (GOLD analysis project Ga0299912, IMG submission 207667) | Soil microbial communities from uranium-contaminated site in the Upper Colorado River Basin, Wyoming, United States - RVT95D214 (version 2) ... | reverse complement strand
ATAATGCGGCCGTTATCGGGTATCTTATCGGCCAGACCGAAAGCGCTGTCCAGGTTGAGCGTGGCAGCCATGGAGTGGCTGGTAGGGCAAACACCACAGATGCGCTGAGTATACATTTGAGCGTCGCGCGGGTCTCTGCCGCGAAGTATTATTTCAAGGCCACGGAACATCATGCCCGAGCTATGAGCCTCTTTGACCACACCTTTATCGGTGACAACTTCAATTTTGTAATGGCCCTCGAGACGGGTAACCGGGTCAATAACGATCTTGCTCAATTTCTATTTCTCCTTTCCCGGTAGTTTACCTATCATGGGCATATTGGCATCGCTTAATTTCTGATAAACGGGGGCTACTAAATCGGGAAAGCCCGGTTCGCAGCAGCCGATACAGGGGGAACCGGCATCGATGCACCAGTTTGTTCCGTGGTTCCACTTTCTCAGCGGGCAATCGGCATGTGTGACCGGCCCCTTGCATCCCAGCTCATTGAGGCAGCCGGGCTCGCCGAACTTTTTGGCAAACTTTCCTTCATCGAAATACGCCCGCCTGGGGCAATTCTCATGGATTAAATTGCCGTAGAAGACTTTGGGTCGTTTCAGTTCATCAAGTTCTTCAGGCTTGGGCAGGCCGAGAAGTAGTACGGAGGCTACCGTGCCGATGAACCAGTCCGGGTGGGGCGGGCAACCGGGGATATTAATCAACGGCTTGTTTATCTTGCGTGATTTCAGGAATTTGTCCGTACCCTCGTAGCCGCCGGGGTTAGGCTTGCCGGCAGCGATACCTCCGAAGGTAGCGCAGGTGCCCAGAGCTATAATTGCCAGCGCGTCTTTAGCTAGAGCTTCAACTCGCTCTGCCATGGGCACCGGTTTATCGTTTCTCTCACCAAGTGACCCATAGGCACCGCCATCTTTGGTGGGTATGGCGCCTTCGACGACCAGGACGTAGCCGTTTTTATTCATCTTAGGCGCATTTTCGAGTACCTCAATTACGGCGTCTCCTTCGCCGGCCATCACCGTTGCGTGGAATTTCAGGTTTATGTGTTTACCAGGGACAACTTCATCGATGAGGACATTCTTGATGGTCGGGCTGACTGAATTGAGTACTGAAACCGAACATCCGGTGCAGGTTCCCGCCTGTATCCAGACAAGCGGAATTTCTTGAACGTTTGCCTTAGGCATAATACCCCCTTTCAATTAAGAAGAACTGCTACAATTGTCAGAATTTCCCTGAACTGCCCAATCGCAAATTCTACACGTTTATTGTAATTAGTGCAAATAGGCCAATGGCTGTATAAAAACCTGTTAGACAGTAATGATGGAGGGACTATGTCGTGCTGACGGCTGGAGCCTATTTTGGTTCAAAAGTAACAGTAACCTGGGCCGTGTGTGTAGTGACTCCCACGTTGTTGGTGGCTCTCAGCACGTAAATTGTGGCCTCATTGGGAGAGACCATTCTGGCTCCCTTAAGCGGCACCGGTCCCAGGCCTGGTGTTATGGTAACTGAAGTGGCACCGATGACCTCCCACTCTAACGTAGACGATTCGCCCAGTTCAATAACAGCCGGACTGGCAGAAAAACTGTCGATGAAAGGTTGGCCGGTTTCCGGGATTACGGTCAAAGTAACCGAAGCGGTAACCGACCCGTCGTTATTGGTCGCGGTCAGGGTATAAGTCCGGGTAGCCGCGGGGGATATCTTCAATTCTCCGGACGGAGCTATGGCTCCCACTCCCTGGTCGATGGAAATTGAGGTGGCTCCGGCAACCTGCCATTTTAGTTCGGCCCAATCGGCTGGTTGTATACTCGTAGGATATACGGAAAAACGTAAAATCAACGGTTTTGCCGAGACGCCGACCACATTAACCGTGACCGGTGCAGTAATCGAGCCGACGCTGTTGGTAGCCGTTAATATATACACGGTTGAGCTAATCGGCGATACCAGCCGCGTTCCCGAAATCGGGAGTACTCCGATGCCCTGATTTAGGGTGGCCGAAGTAGCGCCGGTTACGTTCCACTGCAGCATTGAAGAGTATCCCACATTGACGCTATCCGGACTGGCCGCAAAGTTGACGATTACCGGTAAACCCGCTGATGGAGTTACATTGATGGTAGTTGAAACGCTGACTGATCCCGAGCTATTTATAGCCGTCAATGTATAAATAGTGGTTATTGATGGCGATACTGTCTTGGTTCCGGATAACGGCACCGAACCTATGCCTTGATTGATAGATACGGATGTGGCTCCGGTTACGTTCCACTGAAGTGCAGTGGAGGACCCGGCGGTTATGGTACTTGGGCTTGCTAAAAAAGTGTGTACGACCGGCGCCCCTGCGGCCGGGTTAACTACCGCGATAGCGGACGAAGTAACCGAACCGTATATGTTCACCGCCGTAAGCGTATAAACGGTGGTAGCCGAAGGCGTTATGGTGCGTGTACCTAATTCGGCCACATTGCCGATGCCATGATCGATAAAGACTGTATCGGCATTGGTTACATTCCACTGGATAGTAGTGGAGCTGCTGCTGTTAATGACCGGCGGATTGATATCAAAAAAATTGACCATGGGTAGTACACCCAGGGATGATGACGGATTAGGCAACGCGTACGGAGGAGTATAGGTCGGAGGTGAGTTAACACTCAGTGTGACGGATGAAGTCACAGTATTGTTAGCATTACTGGCTGTCAGCACGTAGCTCGTGCTATATTCCGGAGACACCAGCTGACTTCCCGATAGAGGTACGTAGCCTATGTTGGGCTCGATAAACACAGAAATGGCGCTGGTCACGTCCCACTGCAGCGTTGCCGACGCGCCGGCGACTATGATCGATGGATTAACTGTGAAAGCCTGTACTACGGGCGCGTTTCCAGAAGGGCTCACCTCCTCGTCGGGGCTGATCTCGGCTTGAGGGTTGACCGTGAGCAAGGCCGTCGCCGTTTTTGAGCCACCGGCGTTGGACGCGATCAGAACATAGGTGGTGCTACTGGCTGGTGAAACAACGGTGCTTCCACTTGAATACTGATTGCCCGAAAACGGATCTATTTTTACGGTACTCGCGTTGTTTACGGTCCAGGTCAATGTGGCTAATTGCCCTGCGGTTATCGTTGAAGGATTTACAGTGAAGTTAACGATGGAGGGGGGTGCAATTAAGCAGCCAGCAGCCAGCAGAGAAACTAAAACACAGATAAACAGTATTTTCTTCACCTGGGTATCCCCCTTGTTATTATCATTCGCATAAGTATAACTGTCAAATCTATGGTATCAGGTTTGAGATTACAAAGTAATCAAATTGGGCGTCAGATTATTACAAAATCGTGAAATATAGTACTGATTTCATATATTAGCCGGTAGTACCTTATCGCTACGTAAAAAATTACCTATAGCCTATTCACTTGCTACCGTGGCCACAGTTATACTGTTGTCAGTGTTCATTAACGATCGCAAATGCAGAAATGGTGGAGTAAATGCCAATAAAGAAAACAGTTAAACGGAATAAACCCGGTAAAGGCGAGTCCGTGGAAATGGCAAAGGCTCTGATGCGTTGCGCCGGCACGGGCATTTATATTATTCAGAGTGGCCGTTTTCAGTACGTTAACCCGCTGTTTCAGAAGTTGTCCGGATATAAGGAGAGGGAATTGCTGGGAGTCTATGCTCTTGACCTGGTATATCCTGACGACAGGGAAGCAGTCAGGAAAAACGCCGTAGAGAGTTTGAAGACGGGAGACTCCTTCCCCTATGAGTATAGGTTTGTTAAGAAGAACGGCGAAGTTATCTGGGTTCTAGAAAGGCTGACCTCAACGCGGTACCGGGGGAAGCGTTCAACGGTGGGCAGCTTTATGGATATCACCGAACGCAAGCAGGCAGAACAGGCCCTGGCAAAGTCGGAGGAGAGATACCGGAACATGGTGCAACAGATGGAGGATACCTATTTAGAGACCGGTCTAAATGGTAATTTCACTTTCGTCAATGATGCGATGCACCGTGCCCTAAGATACGCCAAAGAAGAGCTGGTGGGAAAGAACTATCGGATCATTGTAACCGAGGAAGCGGCAAAGGCTATGTATCAGGATTTCCATACTGTCTACCGGACAGGTAAGCCACTCAAAGGCCTTTCTTATCGCCTTGTTCGGAAGGACGGTACCATAGAAATTGCCGAGCTCTCGGTTTCACCTCGACGAGATCAAGAAGGACAGATAATTGGATTTTCTGCAGTCGGCCGGGATATTACCAAGCGAATAGAGATGGAGCAAGCTCTAAAGCAGTCAGAAGAGCGATACCGGACCATCATGGACGAGATGCACGATGATTACTACGAAGTTGACCTTGCCGGTAACTACACTTTTGTCAACGATGCCTGGTGCCGCAGCATCGGCTATACAGCTGACGAGCTGATTGGCATGAACTACAAGTTCACTACTATCAAGGATGAAATGGAAAGGATTTATCAGGCTTTCCATCAGATTTACGTGACAGGGCAGCCGAATAAGTTCATGAAAATAAAGTACACGAAAAAGGACGGCAATACCGGGCTGGCTGAGCTATCGGCCTTTCCGCTTCGAAACGAAAAGGGGGAGATAGTCGGCTTTCGCGGCATAAGCCACGACGTTACCGAACGAGTTCGCATGGAAGAGGCTTTAAAACAATCCGAGGAGCGATATCGAACTATACTGGCTGAAATTGAAGAGGGTTACTACGAAGTTGACCTCGCCGGTAATATCAAGTTTGTCAATAGGGCCGCCTGCCGTCAGTTCGGATACTCGCAGGAAGAGTTGATTGGCACCAACTATCGGGCTTATATTCCCAAAGAGGACGTAAAAGGCGTTTTCAGGGCCTGGAACAAGGTATATCGAACCGGACAACCGCTGCAGTCGTATCCTTTCACCACTGTTAGAAAAGACGGCACTCAGATATTCGTTGAGAATTCTGTTTCTCCGGTGCGGAACAAGGAGGGGATAGTTATTGGATTCAGAGCTGTCAGCCGTGATGTGACCCAGCGTAAACAATTCGAGCAGAAGCTGGCCGATATGGCGACGCACGACCCCTTAACGGGCTTGCCCAACAGGTCACTTCTAAGCGACCGATTGACCATGGGACTGGCCTTGACCCGGCGTAACGGCAGCCGGCTGTCCCTATTGATGCTTGACCTCGACAAATTTAAGGTCATCAACGATACCATGGGGCACGCCGTTGGCGACCAGCTGCTGAAGAGTGTGGCCGAGAGGCTGACTGAAGTCACGCGAAAGAGCGATACCGTAGCCCGTGTCGGAGGTGACGAGTTTGTCCTGGTTCTGCCGCATATCACCGGTCCTGATGATGCCGCCAAGTTGGCTCAAAGAATCCTCGATGTGTTCCAGGAGCCGTTTATATTCGATGGTCACCAGCTCAAGATAACGAGTAGCATCGGGATTGCCGTTTATCCTGACGACGGTAAGGAAATCGAGGTTTTATTGAAATGTGCGGACAGCGCCATGTACCAGGCTAAGGAGCAAGGACGGGATATGTACAAATTTTACGGCAATGAGGGCGCTGCCGCCGGTATCATGGAGCAGGAAGGCACGTAAAAATCATAGCGAAGGGGCGTGTAGAAATAAGAAGCCGGGCGAAACTAACTTGCCCGGCTTCACTCATTTCTAAAGGCCGCGGTATCTACCCCTGTCCTATTCGGAACATCTTGGTGCCGCATTTGGGGCAGGAGCCCTGGGTAGCGGGCTTGCCGTTCTTCATCTTGACTGCCCTCGGATTGCTCATCTCTTTCTTGGCGCGACATTTGACACAGTACGCTTGCATTTTCATCCTCCTTCCTTAACTAGAAACGAAGAAATTTACTAAAGGTTTATGCGTAAATGAGCATAATATTTTGTTGGTATATCGCCTGGACCAAGCTCCGCCGGACGTCATCCCCTAGACTGGGTGCTATTTTGGCGAAATAGATATAAAGTACGATGACAAGCCTGGGCGTGAGCGTAGAATGGAAAAACGATATTCTTATATATTGCTCTTCAACGAGCCTCACGTTCGTAAATTATAAATAGCTGCTAACGCGTAGCAATCCGGGACTTATACGAAGGAGGGTAACCATGTTTGGTAAGGGTAAGATACAGGTCACGATTCCAGGAACCGATTTCGCTCCGGGGGATAGTATATCCGGCGAGGTCGTGCTGACGCTGAAGAAGCCTGTGAAAGCCAACGGAGTCAGCGTATCCCTAATCGGCGAGCAGAAGGTTACTCACGCCGGCAGCATGGGACCGGGCGGGCGGAGGACGACAACCACAGAAAACATACGCATCTACGACTTCACGCAAAAGCTGGACAACGCCGGAGAATACAGCAAGGGACGTGACTATAAATTCAAGATAAAAATACCTTCCGATATTCTCAGCGCTAAACCGCAGATACCGGAGATGGAAGACACCTTGGGACAGGGGCTAAAGATCGCGCAGGCGGCTGCGGCTTTGCTGGGAGCAATTTCGGCGCAGCGGACCAAGTGGTATCTGCTGGCTAAACTCGACATCCCCGGCGGGCTGGACATAAGTGAAAAGACCGACATCACTATCGGTTAAATCGGGCTCTCTTCGCATATAAGGATTTTTTTTCAGGATATGCAACCGGTTCAACTACACGGGGGTAGTTTAAAAATATATTAGGTTAAGGAGTCAGAAAAAATGTTTAAACCAGCTCCAGTGGCGATCATGGTTATGCTGATAGTGGTGACATGCATGCTTCCTGCCTGCACAACGAAGACCTCGGCACCGGTCGGACCGCCGAGTATCGCCTCTTTCACCATTGCCAGCGAAAATGTGTCTGCAGACGAAAGTCCGATTTTCTACTTCGAGGTAGACGACTGCTCGTCGATAACTATCACGCAGGATGGCGAGAAAGTAATGGAAATCGAAGCTGCGGTTCCGGGTAGCTCGGCCACCTTCCTGCCTTCCAGACACGGTGTGGCCTACGCTATACCCGAAGAACAGCCTGGCGCGAAAACTCACTATTCCCCAGGCGTCTATCCTATAGGTTTTAAAGGAGCCAGTAATGGGAAGCCTTCTAAAATAATCCCCAAGTTTGGGGGAACACAGAGGGAAGGCTCGGCAGAGATAGAGGTCCGCTCCTGGGACGGTCAAGTATCCAAGGCGAAAGTGGCCTACACCCTTGTATCGGCATCGAAACGAACCAGAGACCAGTGGCCTGACATTACTGCGCCAGACTGTGCCTCCGGTGATGGCTCAACCAACGACAAGCCGGAGGTTGGGTCCTTCGCCATTAATAACCCCAGTATGGAAGAAGGCGTAACACCCGAGTTTGCGTTCTCGGTGAATAATGCCAGCATGGTGAAAATAAGGCAGGACGGTGAGGTTGTTTTTTACATTCAGGCTACCTCGACGTCATCCCCGGCCGCCTTTCATCCGCAGAGGCACGGAGCAGCCTATGCTTTACCGATGAACCAGACCGGCACGGATGCCCCTTATTGCCAGGGCGTCTATCCAGTTATTTTTAAAGGAACATCAACCGGTCGACCTCCTACGATAGCGTGGAAATTCGGAGACACTGAGAATGAAGGCTCCGCTGAAATAGAGGCGTGTTCACCCGGAGGAGATGTGGCCATTGCCATGGTGGATTATATTGTACTTGGATCAATGGAACCCAAAATTCTTAACTTCCGCGGGCCGGACAACCCGGTGTCTCCGGGTAGCCCTATATGGTATTGCATGGCAATAGCGAATGGCAAGACTGCAACCATTAAGGGATCGGATGGTGCCACGACTGCAGTGGTACTGCCTGCAATCGAAGAAATTAGTGGTAACGAGGGAGATGTAGCCTGGTGTACCGCGACACAGAAAGCAGCTAACAAAAGGAGCTTCTGGATTACCTATGGCACTAGTGCCGGGTGCAGTGCTTGCAATGGCGTAAGTTTTGACAGCTTCGACGCAACCGGGGCAAGCTGTGTGCGTGAAGTAGAAGGAGAATCAGACACCGCACTTATGTCGGTGTGGGGTGGTCCAGGCGGTAGCGGCACATCGTGGGGAATAGTTGGTTTTACCTACGATTCAGGCACAAATAGATGTTACTATAACAATGTTGGTAGATGGGATCCGGAATGTGGCAGAGGTGATATCCCCCATGACTGGCCGAAAGGCCTGGTGTATGTCTGTCAGCGGAGCTCTGCGCCGGAAATAGAAGGCCCTGGCAGCGTTACCCTGATAGTTACGGGACTCGATGGAACCGTGGTCGAGGATACCGTCGATATAACGGTCGCCGATGTCGGCCTACCGGTCATCAACTGCAGCCTGTCGTCGCTGGACATTCCGGAGGGTGGAGGCCAGGTCTTGGTTTACTGGGATAGCGAGAAAGCTGATAAAGTGATGATGGCGGTTGGCGACGCGGCCCCGAACCAGGTGCCCTCAGAGGGTAGCCTCAACGTAACGGTGACGCAATCAACCTGTTTTAAATTTACTGCCTACAACGTGAATGGCAGTTCGGATACCAAGTGCTGTGTCGGCGTTCATTGGCTGCCGCCGCAATTTCCGGAACCACCAATCCCACCGGAACCACCGACTCCGCCCGTTATTCCAGGTGACCGGACATAATTGTAACCGTTTATATAGCTACAATATAACAGGGGACGAACCTTCTGGTTCGCCCCCTGTTGTTTAAATTAGCATTCTATCTTTTATCGACGCCTGGTCGACCGGCGCTTTGTTTGTTGAGTTCTGGATGTCTTCGTACTCTTTTTCCCAGTGGCCGGTTTTTTCGTGGATTTGACCGACGTAGTAGCTCCGCGACCGGCCGGCAACCGCTTAACGGTAGCTGGAGGCAGGCTCTTTGCCGCCCGCCTGCCGGGAGTAATTTTGGTCTCGTCGTCGACCACGCCCTGCACCTCAATTACCTCCTCCGGCAACCTTCTGGCGGCTCTACCAGATGGTAGCGGGGCCACCTGCGACGGCTTGATGGCAAAGCGATAAACCGCCCAACCGCCACCGCCCAGGACGACTATCGCCAGAAGTAACATCAGAGATATCGGCAGTGCTACGTTAGACTCATAGTTTATCTGTATTTCCTGCGGGGCGGACATATTTGCGGTGCCGCTGGGATTAAGGGCTGTCTCGGTGCCTCCGAAGACGCCCATTATGCCTGACATCTTTTGTTTTGGAGATGCCACCGACCAGTTTGCCAGGCTGTTCGCAATATGCCAGCTGGTCTCATTCCCATACTTGGAGACCAGTGTGAGTGCATAAAGAGTGTTATATCTGGCAGTGCAGCTCCCCGGGCCGGATACCACAAAACTCAGATCTTTATTTACAGAGGTGGTGCCGTTCGGCAGCAACCACTCCTTGAATTCGTATCGTGTTCCCTGCTGGCCGGTGGAGTCGACCACTGCCGGCGCGCTGGCGGTAAATGTTTTATCTCTGGCATACCAGTTAGAGCCGCTCAGGGAGCCAATGCCGGCCGGATCGCTGTTCAACGTAATTCGGTACTCAGGAAAAAACGTGAAGTAAGCGCTGGGCATGGCCTGACTTACCGTCTGGTTGGCGTTTTCAACCGAATACCTGATGTCCGAGTTCTGCGGGTCCGAGACGGGGCTGGTCAAAGTTACGATGTGGCTGGTGCCCAGCCTTCCCTCGAACTTTTGTGATTGTCCCCCGGCCATGATGGCCTTCGGGGCGCTGTCTATTGACACCTGTGTCGTTCCAATTTTGAGACTGCTATCGATGCTGACCATAATATCGTATGTACCGTAGGCTACGGTGAGGCTGCCGATGCCCTGGTAACCGGTCGCCGTACAGCAAGTATCAGTTACGGTAACGGTAAAGGAATAATTGCCACCACTGCCAACCATTGGTGTTCCGGATAAAACACCGTTGGGTGATAAAGTCATCCCCGGGGGTAAACCAGTGGCAGTCCAGGTGTATGGAGGCTGACCGCCGGAAACACCCAGCACTGCGTAGTAGGCCACACCTTCCTTCGCTGGAGGCAGATAGTTGGTCGTGAACGTAAGCGCGCAAGGATTGACAACTAGCTGGTAGCTGTACGTTATACCATCCGGGTCTGTGAATCCTACGTTGTATGGGCTACCGGCGCTGGTTCCGTGTTGAGGAATTCCCGTAATCGTATACCACGTAGAAGTCGCACTTAAAGGACCGCAAGTCACATGCAGGTTTTGGGGAAGGCCTGTAATAATACCGCAGCTATTAGCACAAAGTGCTGAAGGCGATGTAGCAGTGAAAGTAAAACTATAATTCTGGCATTCCGTTGCTGGAGGCAGAGCTCCTGCAGCCGGAACGACCGTACAAGCCTGGGCAGGCTTGGTTAGAAATATCGTGGTCCCCGACAAGACTACTACGCTGCATAGTGCAAGACATAGCCATAACCTGAAAAGACTGTTCAGCCAAGAGTGCTTGAAGTGACCAGTGGTTCTCAACGTATTACCCCCCTTAAATTATTTGCCGGCGCACTTGTAGATATGCACGCCTGCGAAAATCTTTAAGGCAGTATGCCCGTGTTAACCTGGTTTGTCAACGGCTATACTACGTACCTTGGTACTAATTCTGAGGAATTTCTTTAGGAGGGAGTATATCCGCAGATAAATAGAAACGAATTGCTAGCAAATGCGGGGCAATAGCTCACCGCTGAGCATGTCCAGGATGCGCGATGCTCCTAGCCTTGTCTTCAATATGACCTTGCCTTTATGCTGGTCGGTCACTTCACCGATAATGGCTGCTTCCGTACCGTATTTGTTCCGCTCTATTTTGCTCAGAATTTTAGCAGCATCATCGGGTGCGACAATAGCTATCAGCTTGCCTTCGTTGGCCACGTAGAGCGGATCGAAACCGAGCAACTCACAGGCACCCCGAACAGCTTCGTGAATCGGTATTTTCGCTTCCTCGATCGTAATACCAACTCCGGACTGCGCTGCGAATTCGTTAAGCGTAGTGGCCAAACCACCGCGGGTGGGGTCGCGAAGGCAGTGAATCCGCCGCGAAGCTTTTAGCATTTCGGCAACCAGCCTGTTCAGTGGCGCGCAGTCGCTTTTAACAGGCACCGAGAACTTAAGCCCTTCCCGCTGGCTCATTACGGCAATGCCGTGGTCGCCGATGGCGCCGCTGAGAATGATTTTGTCGCCGACTCTGGCATTAGCACCGGATATATCCGCACCCTCGGAAATGATGCCGATGCCCGAAGTATTGATGAAAAGCTTATCGGCGCTGCCGCGGTTCACCACCTTGGTATCACCGGTGACGATTTTCACCCCGGATTCCACAGTCGCGGTTTTTACTGATTCCAGTACCTTTTTCAGTTCGCTAATAGTCAGCCCCTCTTCGATGATAAAGGATAGACTCAAATACAGTGGTTTGGCTCCGCTCATAGATAGGTCGTTGACTGTACCGCAGACAGCCAGCTTGCCGATGTCACCGCCCGGAAAAAAGATAGGGCTGACCACATAGCTGTCGGTGGTGAAAGCCAGGCGGCCGGCCAGGTCGAAAACGGCCGAGTCATCCAGCCTGGCCAATAACGGATTAGTCAGGGGCGGTAATAAGTATTTTTCGATGAGGTTGTGGCTCTGCCGGCTACCGCTGCCGTGCGCCAGTAAAATAGTTTCCTCTTTCATTATTCAGTCCCGTACTGATGATAAGCTGCACAGGAGCCCTCTGAAGATACCATGCACGGGCCGACCGGGTGTTCCGGTGTGCAGGCCTTGTTGAAAAGCTTGCAGTCCAGGGGTGTCTTCACGCCCCGCAATATATCACCGCAGATGCAACCTTTAGGTTCTAATGCCGGTTCTGTTACAATCGAGAAAGCCTGCTCGGCATCGAAACGAGCGAATTTCTTCCTTATCTTCAGACCACTTGCAGGTACCGGGCCTATGCCTCGCCAGTCGGCGCTGCTAACTTCGAAAACCCGATCCATTAGCTCCTGTGCGGTTTTATTCCCTAAGAGATTAACGCTGCGGCGATAGGCTATCTCAACTTTTGGCTTCCCTGTTTCGATTTGCTTTACCAGCATTTCTACCGAGAGCAGTATATCCAGTGGCTCGAACCCGGCGACGACACACGCAACGCCATACTCGCGGGGTATGAATTCATACGGTCGGGAGCCGATGATGACACTCACGTGTCCCGGGCAGACGATGCCGTCGAGCTTGAGCTCGCCCAGGTCGAGCAGGGCTTTCATAATGGGAGGGCACAGTTTCGAAAGGCAGAGGACATAGTAGTTTTTAATTCCTTCTGCTTCTGCCTGAATAATTGAAGCGGCGATGGTCGGGGCCGTGGTCTCGAAGCCGATACCGATAAAGATAACCGATTGTGCCGGATTTTCTCTGGCGATTTGCAGTGCGTCCTGAGTGGAGTATACGATGCGTATATCGGCTTCGGCAGCCCTGGCCCGCTGCAGGCTGGAGTAGCTGCCGGGGACTTTCATCATATCGCCGAACGAAGTGACGATGGTATCTGGCAGGTTGGCCAGGGCAATCGCCTTATCGATATCAGCGTTAGCGGTCACGCAGACCGGGCATCCGGGGCCCGAAAGCATCTCCACCGTTGGCGGCAGCAGTTGCCGCAGACCGCTCCTCATGATGGACACCGTGTGGCCGCCGCAGAACTCCATTAACCTGGCCG
>Ga0299912_10003626_pt1 | contig 12603 bp, 8 predicted proteins | sample RVTome_2_FD_207667 | JGI IMG/M metagenome (GOLD analysis project Ga0299912, IMG submission 207667) | Soil microbial communities from uranium-contaminated site in the Upper Colorado River Basin, Wyoming, United States - RVT95D214 (version 2) ... | reverse complement strand
GATCCGGCAGTGCGAATTCTTCCTTTACAGCGAGAAGGACAAGGAGGCGTTGAGAAGGTGTCAGGAAAGGAATTACCGCTATCCCGAGATCACCGGATGGATCCGCGCCGTCAAAGAGGATTTCAAGATGGTCAAAGAGATGGGGTTGAAGGAGACGGGCATCCTCACTTCGGTGTCGGATTATCACATCTTCTTAAAATTGAAGAAGAACAGGAGGGTGGTGTTAAGGGAATACCTCTCCATTGTTTCTGCGGCCCTGGATCTGGGGATCACCCCAAGGTGCCATTTTGAGGATGTGACCCGCGCGGATATCTACGGGTTCTGCGTTCCCTTTGCACAGGATATCATGCGCCTTTCCGAGGAGGCAAAATTGCCGGTCAAGATCCGGCTCTGCGACACCTTGGGGTATGGCGTGACCTATCCGGGCGCGGCCCTTCCGCGATGTGTGCCGAAGATCATCCGGGCCATGATAGACGATGCCGGGGTTCCTTCCGAATATTTGGAGTGGCACGGTCATAACGATTTCTACAAGGGATTGATCAATGCGACCACAGCCTGGCTCTACGGATGTTCGGCGGCCAATGGGACGCTATTAGGTTTCGGAGAGAGGACTGGCAATGCCCCCATCGAGGGTTTGATCATCGAGTATATCAGCCTCACCGGACACAACAATGGAATCGACACGACGATGATCACCGAGATCCGGAACTACTTCGAGCGCAATATCGGCACCCCGATTCCGGCCGGGATGCCCTTCGTTGGGGTCAACTTCAATGCGACCAGCGCCGGTATCCATGCGGACGGAATTCTAAAGAACGAGGAGATCTATAACATCTTTAACACCTCCAAGATTCTCAACCGGCCCATTTCGGTCTCTGTCAATGACAAATCCGGACTGGCGGGCATTGCCCAGTGGATTAACTCACATTTCTCCCTCACCGGAAAAGACCGGATCGAAAAGACACATCCGGGAGTGGGAAAGATCAATCGCTGGGTGACAAAACAGTATGAGGAAGGAAGAACGACTGCGATCTCCGACCAGGAGATGGAGAAGGTGACGCGGAAATACCTCGCCGAGATCTTCGTCTCAGAGTTTGACATGTTGAAGGCAAGGGCGCGAGAAATGGCTTACCACATCATCGAACGGGTGATTGAGGAGCCCGGAATGAAGTCCATGAATGTGGAGCAGATCGAGCCCATCTTGCAATCTCTGGTGGATGAATATCCCTATTTGCAGTATATCTATGTGGTCAATATACATGGAATAAAGATTACACGGACCATCTGCCAACCAGTGGATCAATCGAAATTTGCCCATGTGGGAGTAGGGGAGGATTATGCGGACCGCTCCTGGTTCATCGAACCCCTGAAGGACGGCAAGATCCATGTCACCGACCTTTATTCTTCAAAACATACGGGCGCACTCTGTATTACGCTCTCCGGACCGATCCGAAACGAAATGGGAGAGATCAAGGGGGTCCTGGGCCTGGACATTCGATTCGAAGATTTGACAAAGAGCGAACAGGAATAATCCGGCGAGGACCTTATGATTCTGACAGAGACCTTAAAAAAGGCGAGCAAATTTTTTCCTCAAAAGCAAGCCATTATCTGCGGAGGGAAGCGGTGGACCTATCGGGAATTTCACGAGAGGGTCAACCGGTTCTCCCACTGTCTCAAAGCCTTTGGAGTAGGCAAAGATGATAAGGTGGCCATCCTTCATCCCAACTGCCACACTTTTTTGGAAGTTTATTACGGGATCACTCAGATCGGGGCCATTTCGGTTCCCATCAACATCAGGCTTTCACCCGGAGAGATCGCGTTTATTCTCCAGGACTCGGAATCAAAAGTGTTGATTTCGGATCCGATGTTTCAAAAGCAGGTCGATCCGATCAGAGAAAAGATATCAGGAATTAAAAAGATTCTCTGGACGGGGGATGGAATAGCGGCTCAGGAAAATCGCGACCTTAATTATGAGAAGCATCTGGAACAGGAAAATCCCGATGCTCTCTCTGAAAGTCCTATCACCGGCGAGGACATTGCCCAGATCTACTACACGAGCGGCACCACCGGCCGGCCCAAGGGCGTGATGCTCTCGCATAAGAATGTGACAACCCATGCCCTGGGGACGATTGCGGAAATTCATCTGACTGATCAGGACGTCTGGATTCATGTCGCCCCTCTCTTTCACCTTGCCGATGCCTGGGCCACCTGGGCCATCACCTGGGTCGGCGGGACACATGTATTGGTGAGAGAATTTGATGCGAAGACCGTCCTCGAGACGATTGAGCAAGAGAGGGTTACTCTGACCAATCTGATTCCCACCATGCTCAACCTCATGGTCAACTATCCGGAGGTTGGGAGGTTTGATTACAGCAGTTTGAGGGTCCTCCTCAGCGGAGGAGCGCCCATTGCGCCCGAAGTGGTCCGAAAGATTGTCGAGACTTTCAAATGCGACTACATCCAGACCTATGGGATGACCGAGACAAGCCCCTATCTGACACTTTCCATCTTAAAAAACCATTTGAAAAGATTGCCCGACAGGGAACAGCTCCGGTTCAAGTCAAAGACGGGAAGAGAGTTCATCGGCGTTGAGCTGAAAGTGGTCAATGAACGGGGAGAAGAGATCAAAAAGGATGAGAGAGAGGTGGGTGAGATCATCGTCAGAGGGGATATCGTGACCAAGGGGTACTGGAAGCTGCCTGAAGAGACGGCAAAATCGATCAGAAACGGCTGGCTCTATACCGGCGATATGGCGGTGATGGACGAGGAAGGATACGTGACTATCGTTGATCGAAAGAAAGATATGATTCTCACCGGCGGGGAGAATGTCTATTCGACAGAGGTGGAGAATGTCCTCTATATGCATCCGGCAATCCTGGAGTGTGCAGTGGTCGGCATACCCGATCAGAAATGGGGTGAGGCGGTAAAAGGGATTGTGGTGTTGAAACCGGGTCAAAAGGCAACCGGACAGGAGATCATCCAGTTCTGTAAGGAGAGGATGACTCATTACAAAGCACCTAAATCAATTGATTTCATTGAAGCGCTTCCTAGAACCGGCTCCGGAAAGATCCAAAAGAAAGGGCTGAGGGATTCCTATTGGGCTGGCTACGAGAAAAAAGTCCATTAAATATCCTATCCAAAATACCTGAGACAATAAGGAAGTAGCCGCTCCGGTTCATACCGGAGCGAAAATGGCGCAACCTAACGGTTGCGGCTACAACTATTTCCTGAACGAAGCTCAATCACACATTAAATTTTAGTCTATGGCTTACACACCTGAGCTAAAACAACTGATCCGAAAAGTGGAGCAGACCCGGCCTCTGAGATTGGCGAAGAAGGGAGAGGGCTGGGAATTTTCGAGGATGAGCCTTGCTGAAAAGGAGGAGAGGCTGAGAAGGTTTCACCCCTCCTACAAGGAAGGATCGTTACAAGAATTGAAGGTTGGGCCAAGCAAAGGCTATTCTGTTCCATTTGAGATCTGCGAGATATTGGAATCGTGGAGCCGGATCGATCCCGATCGAATCGATCTTTCGAAGATCGCTTATAAGACAGATGTCCTTATCATCGGAGGAGGTGGGGCAGGGACAACGGCCGCGCTTCTAGCTCAGGAACATGGAGCAACAGTGATCATCGCGACGAAGTTGAGACACGGCGATGCCAACACGATGATGGCTGAGGGTGGCATCCAGGCGGTCTCACAACCAGGTAAAGATTCTCCTTATTACCATTACCTCGACACACTGGGAGGGGGACATTTTGCCAATATCCCTGAACTGGTTTATACACTTGTCACCCAAGCTCCCTCTGTCATTCAGTGGCTGGAAGGGTTTGGTGTCATGTTCGACAAAAAGTCGTATGGGAATCTCAAAGTATTTCATCTTGGCGGGATGTCGAGGAAGAGAGATCACGTAGCCGCTGATATCACTGGAGCCGAGATCATGCGGACGATTCGGGATGAGGCCCGAAACAGGGAGGGGATTCAGGTGCTTGAATTTTCTCCTGTTGTGGAACTGGTTTTGAACGAACAGGGTCATTGTGCGGGTGCTATTTTTTACAATCTCGAAACAGAAGAATATTTTCTGGTGAAAGCAAAAGCAGTGATTCTCGCAACAGGCGGCTCCGGTCGGCTTCACATCGGCGGCTTCCCGACCACCAATCATTATGGAGCAACAGGAGACGGCCTTGTCCTCGGGTATAGATGTGGGGTTGGAGTCTGCTTCCTTCATACGACCCAGTACCATCCCACAGGTGCGATTTTTCCGGAACAGGCCGAGGGGCTTCTCATCTCCGAGAAATTCCGGGGAGCGGGTGCCCATCTGCTCAATATCGATGGCGAGCAATTTGTATGTGAGACAGAGCCAAGGGATGCCTGTGCCTCTTCCGTTATCAGGGAGTGCGTGGAAGTCGGAAAAGGGATATCGACCCCTGCCGGAAAAGTGGGCGTCTGGCTCGATACGCCCATGATCGATCTCCTCGACGAAGAGGGGGCATTGGCCAAGAACTTTATCGGCAAGTATAAGATTTTTAAAAGGTATGGGATTGATATCATAAAGGAACCGATTCTCGTCTATCCTACGCTTCACTATCAAAATGGGGGCCTGAAGTTCAATGAAAAAGGGGAGACTTCTATCCCGGGACTCTACGCTGCTGGAGAGGTAACCGGAGGGGTTCACGGGGAAAACCGGTTGGGAGGAAACTCTCTCATGGATGTTCTTGTCTTTGGGAGGATTGCCGGAAGGAATGCTGCCCTATTTACCAGAGAGAGGGCAATTGAGAGCCAATTCACACTGGATCATGTGAGGAGGTTCCATAAGGAACTCGGGAGGGAAGGGATTGATCGGAGGAGAATATCACCCATCCTCCTTCCCGACTACTCGAATCCTCTGGTCAGGGATAGGCAGTTGACCACAGAATATCAGGGAACGATCAGATAAAATTTAATTGCAGATTTAAGATTGTGGATTGCAAATATAAAAATCTAAAATCTAAAATCAATATGGGCATTACTCAAGACCTTGCAAGATTTAGCAGTGAGTTGAAATTCCATCGGCTTCCCGCTGAAGTGGTTGACCGGGTCAAATACCTCTTTCTTGATTTTATCGGGGTGGGGATCCGAGGGTCCAGAGCTGAATCTTCAAAAAGCACGTATCGCTTTGTCAGGGAGATGGGTAAAGGGAACGGTGTGATCATCGGGACAAAGGACAAAGCCCCTCACATCTATTCAGCCCTTGCCAATGGCACAGCCGGCCATGCGATTGAGATGGATGATGTGAACAATGAATCCTCTCTCCATCCAGGAGTAGTCGTTTTTCCTGCTGCCCTTGCCACAAGTGAAATGGCGGGCGCCTCCGGAAAGGATTTTATCGAAGCGGTTGTATTAGGATATGAAGTGATGATTCGCCTGGGAAAAGCGATTGGGCCTGAGAACAGTTATCAACGAGGATTCCATCCAACAGGCACCTGCGGAACGTTTGGAGCGAGCGTGAGTGCCTCAAAGCTGCTGGGTCTTAAGAAGGGTGGAATAGTAAGCGCCATGGGAATCGCAGGGAGTCAGGCATCCGGTTCGATGGAATATCTGGCTCAAGGGACCTGGACAAAACGTTTTCATCCTGGATGGGCGGCTCTTAGCGGGATGATCGCCGCCCTGCTCGCCAAGAAGGGATTTAAAGGGCCGACCTCGATCATCGAAGGCAGAGACGGATTTCTCCACGCCTATTCGAATGGGGCGGATGCGAGCAAGGTGCTGGAGGGAATCGGTTCAGGATTCGAAATCCTTCGAACATCTGTAAAACCACACGCCTGCTGCCGTTACATGCAGCCTCCCATAGATGCTATCTTGAAAATTGTAAAAGAGAATGATCTTCTACCCGATCAGGTCGAGAAGCTCCGGGTCGGTATTTTAAAAGCAGGCGCTCATCTGATTGCTGAACCAGCCGAAAAAAAATATTCTCCGCAATCAATTGTGGATGCCCAGTTCAGCATGCCTTTTGGTGCGGCGGTGGCGATTCTTCGCCGGAGGGCTGGTCTCGAGGAGTTCCAGCCCTCTGTTATTCGATCAGAAGAGGTGAAACGGATGATGAAGCGGGTGGAGTGTCTGGTGGATCCTGACCTGGATCGGACTTTCCCAAGACAGTGGTGTGCCACGGCTGAGGTTTTCACGAAAGATGGGAAGCGTTATTTTACAAAAATTGAATATTGCAAGGGCGATCCTGAAAACCCTCTCTCCTGGGAAGAGTTGATCGAGAAGTTTCATGACCTGAGCAATCGTACGATGACGAAAAAGAGACGGTTGAGTATTGTGGATCAGATGGACCATTTTGAAAAGATTCAGGACATAAAAAAATGGGCGCCGATTCTCCTCGGAGATCGGTAATACACCCCTCGCCCCCCTGAAGTGTGAAAAAATTGGCGGACTGTAGTCCGGCCCATAGAGTTGGACGTCTTGTAAAAACTTTAGAATGCGGTCTTTTAAATTTGTCACATAGTCTCATAGTCCTATAGTCTTATAGTCATTTGACTAGTTGACTATCTGACTAACGACTATACGACCAGGGGGGTAGGGAGAATTTATGGAGGCAATAAAAATGGAAGCGGTTGGATGTAATTGTGCGAAGTGTTTGGTGGCGGAAAAGATCTGCCGGCTGGAAAAGGGAAAGGGGCCTTCGTCATGTCCTACAAAGAAGGAAGGTCCAACCCTGGCAGAGGCTTTGGAAAGATATGACGATCCGGAGATAAAGGAATTTGCACGTGCGGCTTCGGTTCAGGAAGGTTCCTGTTACACCTGCCGGGATGCAAAACCGTTTGTGATGATTCCTACCAAGAGCAGAATGGAGGAGTTGATCGAATTCTCACAGAGGATGGGCTATAAGAAACTTGGTATGGCCTTCTGCGGGGGGCTTACCCAGGAGGCTTCGATCCTCTCCGAGATTCTGGAAAAACATGGGTTTGAAGTCATCGCAGTTTCCTGCAAGGTGGGAGGAATTCCAAAGGAGAGAATCGGCGTGAAGGATGAAGAGAAGATCCGGATCGGTGAGTTTGAGTCGATGTGCAATCCCATTGCCCAGGCAAAGATCTTGAATCAGGCCGGGACCGATTTCAATATCATGCTGGGACTCTGCCTCGGCCACGATTCGCTCTTCTTGAAATTTGTCGATGGCCTGACGACCGTCTTTGCCGTGAAAGACCGGGTCACAGGACATAATCCGATGGCCGCTCTCTACACCTCCCGGTCCTATTATCAACGGTTGCTGAAGATGGAGTTCGGCAGCCCGGAGGAGATGAAGGGCAGGTTAATACCCGAAGAGAATGGAAAATAGCAATCTTTTAACTTGACAAATTTTTATGAAGGCGTTAACGTTAACGCATAAGCTTAAATGAATCGAGTTTAAAGAACGAAAGGAGGTTAAAAGGATGGAAGGAATGGATAAAGTGGCAAGGAAGCCGATCGGGATAACGGATACAACCCTCCGCGATGGTCATCAATCCAATTTGGCAACACGTATGAGGGTGGAAGATATGGTCCCCATTGCCGAGGAATTAGATCAGGTGGGATTTCATTCTGTGGAGGTATGGGGAGGAGCGACTTATGATGTCTGTCATCGTTTCTTAGGAGAGGATCCCTGGGAGAGGGTGAGGATTTTGAAGAAGCTGATGCCGAAGACGCCCTTTCAGATGCTTCTCCGGGGTCAGAACCTGGTGGGTTATCGTCACTACGCCGATGATTTGGTGGAGGCATTTGTTGAGAAGTGTGCAGAAGTGGGTATCGATATCTTTCGAGTTTTTGATGCGGTCAATGATGAGCGCAATTTTGAGACGGCTTTTAAAACGATCAAGCGATGCGGCAAGCACATTCAGGGAACGATCTGTTATTCTCTGACCGAAACACGCATGGGCGGGCCAATCTATCATCTCAACTATTATCTTGAAAAAGCAAAGGTTTTAGAGAGGATGGGTGCGGATTCGCTCTGCATTAAGGATATGGCCGCACTTCTGGCGCCTTATGATGCCTTTGAGCTTGTAAGGGGGCTGAAGAAAACAGTGAAGATTCCCATTCAGCTTCACACTCATTATACGAGCGGGATGGGCACAATGACCTATCTGAAAGCGATTGAAGCAGGAGTGGATGTCGTTGATACATCGCTTGCTCCGTTTGCACTCCGTTCTTCCCAGCCGGCAGTGGAACCCCTTCTTGTTGCCCTTCAGAAAACGCCTTGGGATCCGAAACTGGACCTTTCGAAGCTCCTAAAATTAGGGGACTATCTGGAGTCGATTGCTCCCAAATACCGTGACTTTCTGGATATGACAAAGATGTCCGTGATCGACACCGGAGTGCTCAAACATCAGATTCCAGGAGGGATGATCTCCAATATGGTGGGCCAGCTCAAACAACAGAATGCGGTTCATCGGATTTCGGAGGTCTATGCGGAGTTGCCCCAGACCCGAAAAGACCTGGGATATCCTCCGCTAGTGACGCCCACTTCGCAGATTGTGGGGGTTCAGGCCGTGCTCAATGTTCTGTTCGGTCGCTATAAGATGTTGTCAAAGGAGACGCAAGACTATGTCTATGGTCTCTATGGAAAGCCCCCTGTTCCGATATCGGATGAAGTCAAGAATACGGTTCTCAAAGGATATAAGAAGGGGAAGGAGGCGATCACCTGCCGTCCTGCGGATATTATTGAGCCGGAGTTAGAGAAGGTGAAGAAGGAATCGAAAGAGCTGGCCAAAGATCTTTACGATACTTTGATTTACGCCCTTTTTCCGCAGACCGGGACGCAGTTTTTAAAGTGGAAGTATGGCCTGGAGCCTGTGCCTGAAAAAGTAAAACCAAAGACGATGGAGGATGTAAAGAGGGAGGATGAGGCGATCGCGAAAGCCAAGGCAGAGGCTCAGAAAAGATAAGCCTGATGGCTCCTTGGCAATAGATGGGTTGCCGAAATGGTCGTAATTTTATTCAAAGATAAATTGAGCGATTCTTTCGAAAAGAACCTGTAGCCGCTCCGTGTGAGACGGAGCGGTTTCCTCTCACCCGTTGGGTGAGAAATCATTTCCGACCCGCCTGCCAAAGAACTTGTTCGGCGGGCAGGTAAAATCACGCAACCTAAAGGTTGCGGCTACATTTAGGATAATAAATCGCTCAATTTAGGTTTAAGATAGATTTTCGAATGGTATTGAGAATTTCGTATTTTCTGTTAACGCAAAAAGATGAATAAAAAGGTCAATATAAAAGATATTGCCAGAATTGCCAAAGTTTCGCACACCACCGTTTCAAGAGCCCTCAATGATAAATCCAGGATTCGGAAAGAGACCAAAGAGAAGATCCTCAAAATCGCAAAAGAGTTAGGTTATCGGCCCGATTTCATCGCCAGAAGTTTGGTGATGAAGCGAACAAAGACTCTGGGTCTTGTCATAACAAATATTGCCAACCCTTTCTATACCGAATTGGCCCAAGGGATAGAGAAGACAGCCACAAAGTTGGGATATAGTATCATTTTCTGCAGCACCCAGTCTGACATCTCCACTGAAAAGCAGTATATTGAAATGCTACGAAGTAAGGGGGTGGATGGAATCGTTTTTTCCTCCGCCCATATGGAGGATCCCAATATCGTTGCATTAGCCGAGGAGGAATTTCCTATTATCCTGGTCAATCGAAGGACCTACCATCCGGTTGTGAAGGAGAAGGTCGATTATGTCGGGGTGGATAATATCCTTGGAGGCTTTTTGGCTGTGGAACACCTGATCAGGCTTGGCCATAAGAGAATAGGGGTGATCGGCGGGTCTGCGGAGTCCTCGGTTGGCCGCGAACGTCTCGAAGGCGGGAAAAAAGCACTCGAGACCTATGGATTGGAGCAAAGGGGCGATTTTTTTCTCGAAGGGAATTTTTTAAAGAAGTCGGGTTATCAGAGGGCAAAACAATTTCTTAAAATGGCAGAGATGCCCACCGCCATCTTTGCCACCAATGATTACATGGCATTGGGAGTCTATCAGGCGATCCTCGAAGAGGGGCTCAGGATACCGGAGGATGTGGCCCTGATCGGGTTCAACGACATCGAATTTTCCTCCATGCGGGGGATCGAGCTGACCACGATTGGCAAAAAAAAGTTTGAGATGGGAGCCATCGCTGTTGAGATACTGGTCGAAAAGATTGAGAAGGGTGATGACAGGCAGTCAGCGAAAGAGATTTTTCTCATGCCCGAACTGATCATCCGGAAAACCTGCGGGTTTCATTTGAAAGGGTATCAAATTGAATCCAAAAATCTGTGAAACAAAGGCAATGAAATCCGAAGCACAAGACCAAGAATGACTGTGACAATGAACGATGAACGTTAAACGATGAACAAATGTTTACCGTCACAGTTCATGGTTCATAGTTCAAAGTTTAATAGGAGGTGATTTTATGGGAAGAAAGAAGATATCCATTATTGGAGCAGGATTTGTCGGGGCCACGGCGGCACACTGGGCCGCCGCAAAGGAACTGGGCGACATCGTTTTAGTGGACATCCTGGAAGGGATTCCCCAGGGCAAGGCCCTTGACCTCTTTGAATCAGCGCCGATAGAAGGTTTTGATTCAAATGTCATCGGCACCAACACGTATGAAGCGACGAAAGGTTCGGATATTGTCATCATCACCTCGGGAATTCCCCGGAAACCCGGAATGAGCCGAGAGGATCTGCTTGACATTAACAGAAAGATCATCGAATCCGTGGTTGCCGAGGTGACTGCAAGGTCTCCGAATGCCATCCTCATCATGGTGACCAATCCCCTGGACACCATGACCTATTTAGCCATAAAAAGGAGCGGTTTACCGAGAGAGAGGGTGATGGGAATGGCAGGGGTTCTGGATACGGCCCGATACAGGGCTTTTATTGCGATGGAATTGGGAGTCTCTGTCGAGGATATTCAGGCGCTCCTGTTAGGGGGGCATGGGGATGAGATGGTTCCCCTTCCGAGATACACTACAGTCAGCGGTATTCCTCTCTCACAACTTCTTCCCAAGGAGAAGATTGATAAACTGGTGGATCGAGCCCGTAAAGGTGGCGGAGAGATCGTCAATCTTCTCAAGACAGGAAGTGCCTTCTACGCCCCTTCGGCAGGGGCGATTCAGATGGCAGAGGCCATCCTCAAGGATAAGAAGAGGATTCTTCCCTGCTGCGTCTATCTGAATGGAGAATATGGTCTGAAGGACATATGCTTTGGGGTTCCGGTGAAGTTGGGGGAAAAAGGTGTGGAGTCGATCATTGAACTCGATCTGACCGAGGAGGAGAAAGGCCTGGTAGCCAAGTCCGCAGAGAGCGTGAAAAAGAGCATTGAGGAGCTGAAACTGTAATTGTAATGAATCAACCCTAAAGGGTTGAGTTACATATTCTTAACAATTTGTAACTCAGGGCCCTGCCGCAGGAGCCCTGAATGGGGATGAAGAAATGCGAGAGATTGATGTAAAACTGATCACCGAAAAAGTGAAAGACCTCTGCATGGAGGCGAATACCGAACTTGGAGAGGATGTGCTTGAGGCCTTTGATCGGGCCATCGAGAAGGAAGAATCTCCTCTGGGTGTGGAGATATTGAAGGAGTTGAAGGAGAATGCCCGAATTGCAAGGGACGAGAAGGTAGCCATCTGCCAGGATACGGGGTTCGCAGTGGTCTTCATCGAATTGGGGCAGGATGTTCATCTGGTCGGGGGAGGCCTGAAAGAGGCGATCTTTGAAGGGGTTCGTCAGGGATACCGTGACGGGTATCTCAGAAAGTCGATCTGCCATCCCTTCACCCGGTCAAATACCGGGGACAATACTCCCGCCATCATCCATACGGAGATCGTTCACGGGAATCAGGTCAAGATCACTGTGGCTCCGAAAGGAGGAGGCAGTGAGAATATGAGCCGGGTGGTGATGCTTACCCCATCCGATGGGATTGAGGGAATTAAACGATATGTAGTTCAGAGGGTGAAGGAGTCCGGTTCTAATCCCTGCCCTCCGACCATTGTCGGAGTGGGAATCGGAGGGACATTCGAACTGGCTGCGTTTCTTGCAAAGAAGAGTTTACTCAGGCCGTTGGAAAGCAAAAATCCAGACCCAGAACTGGATCAATTGGAATTTGAGATATTAACCGAAATTAATAAACTCGGAATCGGACCACAAGGTTTGGGAGGGAGAACCACCTCGCTGGCGGTTCAGATCTTGATGATGCCGTGCCACATCGCCAGTTTGCCACTGGCAGTCAATATCCAGTGCCACGCCCAGAGACATAAAGAGATTGTGATATGAAAAGGAGCGGCCAAAGGCCTTGAGAATAGAGGACCGGAAACTACGTTTCCTTGAGGCATTTAAACCTTAAGCGAAGCGTTCCTCGAGCAGAGCGTTCCTCAAACGAAGTGCTCCTTTTGCGGAGGATATATGACCGAGCCCATTCGTTTAAAGACACCTCTGACTGATGAGGATGTGGGGAAATTGAAGATCGGCGATCGGATTCTACTCAATGGTGTCATCTATACGGGAAGGGATGCCGCACATAAAAGGCTCTCTGATCTTTTGAAAGAGGGGAAAGAGCTTCCTTTTGACATTCGTGGCCAGATCATATATTATGTCGGCCCGACACCCGCCAGACCCGGAC
>Ga0299912_10003625_pt1 | contig 12604 bp, 9 predicted proteins | sample RVTome_2_FD_207667 | JGI IMG/M metagenome (GOLD analysis project Ga0299912, IMG submission 207667) | Soil microbial communities from uranium-contaminated site in the Upper Colorado River Basin, Wyoming, United States - RVT95D214 (version 2) ... | reverse complement strand
GCCCGACCCACGCTATTTAGGAACAGCTATTTAGGGTTCGAGCTCCATGTGCTCGATGGTGATGATGCGGCCGGTGGAGGGACCGTAGCTGAACTTGCCGACCACGCGTACCGTGCGGCCCACCAGGGCGGGTAGCTGGTCTTCCGGCTGGAGGGCGACGCGATTGAGTTTGTCGTCCTCGATCCAGTAATGACGCGGCTTTTCGTAAGTACGCACCACGCCGCGTGTGGCCACGCGCTCGCCGTTGTATTCAATCTGCATGTCAACCAGCGTCTCCAGGCTGACAGCACCGGAATTCGTGCCGCACGCGGTCAGAAGAACTGCAAACAAAGCTGCGCCGAGCAGCGGTTTCGTCAAGATTTTCATCGTATCGCCTGTCGCCTTGGTTGGTCCGGGTGCGCGCCGGAGGCGCAAGTGCCATTATTGCAAAGTACGCACAAGAATAGGAGTCAGTGCCGTCAAGGCAATTTGGGTGTGGCGGAAAGTCAGGGGATGCACGTCGTTCCCGACGATTCCTCTTCATGCCTGGGTCGGGTGCGAAAGCACCCTTGTGTAACTGGCCCACGGGCCGTAGCCCGTCGGCTTCAGAACCGGAAATCAGATTCATGACCTTGTTGAAGGCCTCCGTGGGTGCCTGGGGCACCGATGCCTTTTCCTCGACCCTCAAGGGCGAGATGGAACGCCTGCGCAGCGACGTGCTGCCCATCGCGCATGTTATCGGCGCGGGAAACCGGCTCGACGACAGCGATCTGGGGATAATCGTGAACGAAGTGCATGACGATGCGGCGCATATCTACGCCAAGGTCGGCGTATTCTTCGCGGAAATCGTGGCGTGCACCACGTGCAGCGGAGGCAGCGGTATGTGTGACGAGGCCTATTGCGAGCTGGCGGTAACCATCGACAAGGCCACCGCCGAGGCGGCGTTCGAGCCTTTGTAACGGGACATGCCGTGGAGCCAAGTGTAGCAATGCGGCGCTGTGCGAACTGGCAAAGCGCGCTGGGCGCGGGTAAGCCGGCATGAAGTTTCGCGGCGGTGCCCGCCTCGCAGTGAGCCTGGTCTGGCTGGTGGTGTTTGTTACCTGGCCACGGCCCACCACCGCCGCTACCCTGCTGGGCATCGGCGGCGGGATGATCGTCTACAATGCCTTGGTTTTCTGGGGCACGGTGGTTCGCGGCGGAGATGCACCGTCGGTACTGCCGCTGTTCGGCGGCATCATCGCCGCCGCGGGGGTGGCCGTATTGCCGATGCAGGGCGCGTGGATGTGGGCGTGGCTGCCGCTGTTGATCGACTGGGGCGGCCTGCCGCTGCTGATGATGGCCCTGTACCAACGCCTCACCAGCCGGCGCGGATGACAGCTGGAAGGCGCCCTCGGGGCGCTATGCCTACCTGCGAAGACGGAGCGCAATACAAGGAGTCAGGATGACCGAACTGAGAATCCGGCGCGTGGTTTCACCGCAAATGCTTGCGGTGCTGATGGGCGGGGCGGCGCTGCTCCCTGTGGCGATCGCATTGGCGATGGGTAGGCCGGCCTTGGATATATATCTGCAACTGTATCGCAAGGTGGCACAGAGCGGCGTGGATACCCGTCTCGGCCTCAATCTGTTGCAGGGTTCGCTCGGAGTGTTTGCGCTGCTGTTCATGGTCGTCCGCCAACGGGCCTCCCGCCTGCTGGTTTCGGCACAGGGCATCGAGCTGCAGATCAATAATCCGGTCATGCGCCTGTTTATCAAGCCCTGGCGACTGGTCTGGGGACAGGTGTCCGAGATCGTGCTGCGCGGGGTCCCCGCTGCGCAGTTTTCGCTGGATATCCGTATCAAGGGTGGGGCGTCGCGCAAGCTTAACGTGATGGAATGGGTATATCCGGGAATGATCGGTAAAGCCGGCGTATCATCGATGCGCAATGCGTTGAGAAAAAAGTCGCCCCGTGACTCGACCCTGTTAGGCGTCCTGGCCGGCTACGGCATCGATGTCGTAGACCAGGCCGAAGCGGATGCCGCGCGTCTTGCCTTTGCTCTGGAGAAGAACCGGTACAGCCGCGCCGGGCTGATCGTTCTTGCCGTATTGGCGACATATGCCTGCGCAGACGGCATCGTGATGATCGATGAGGCGTATGCGGAGGATGCGCCGTTGCCCGCGTTTTTGTTCGCTGGGGTAATGGTGGCAATGGCAGGGATCGTTCTGCTCCTGCGCGGTGGTGTGCCCATTGCCGAATCAATCGGCCTGGGGGTGCTGGTCGGCACAGTATTCGGATTCGCATCCTATCCGGCGACGTTGCGTGTGAACGCGCTGTCCGACTCGACCGGCATGCAGCACTACGAATATGTTCTGAAGGGGGCGGTATGTTGTATCCGCAGATGGACGGCGCGCCCGCCTTGTACGCACCGATAAGCCGGGAATTCTGGGCTGGGCAGCGGATTGGAACGAGCTGGGACATAGAACTCCGGCATGGTGGCCTCGGCATATGGCAATACCGGCGTGCTCCCTTGTTGGAACTCATCCGCGAGTACCACGAGCAAAACAGTCGCCGATAGCAGATGTTCGTGACTGTGCGGGGACTTGTCTGCCGGACACGGCCAGGGGATGCGGGAAAAATACGGAGGGCACCGTGATGACCATCGAGCCAATGGTGAATGCACCCCGTGCGTATGCAAGAGCTGCCGGCGCACTGTATCTGCTGATCATAGTGTGTGGTATTTTCAGTGAGGCCCTGGTCCGCTCCAGCCTGATTGTGGCCGGGGACGCGGATGCGACGGCGGCTAAGGTACTGGCGTCTCCCGGGCTCTTCCACGCCGGTTTCGCGGCGGATGTCGTCATGCTGCTGAGCGACGTCGCCATCGCCATCGTTTTCTATATCCTGCTCAAGCCGGTGAGCGGCCCCCTGGCTCTGACGGCGGCGGCGTTCCGCCTGGTCCAGGCGGCGCTTGTTGGAAGCAGCCTGCTTTTTTATTACTCCGCGTTGATATTGCTGGCCGGCGGGTATGCCAATGCCTTCCCGCCGTCGCAGTTGCATGCGCTGGCCTTGTTCATGCTCGATATGCATAGCCACGGCTACGATGTCGGCCTGCTGTTCTTCGGTGTCTCCAGCCTGATACTCGGGTATCTGGTCGTGCGGTCGGCGTATTTTCCTTCCCTGCTCGGCTACGGCCTGATGGCGGCGGCCGTGGTGTACCTGGCGGGGAGCCTGGCGCGTTTCCTGCTGCCGGAAAGTTTGCCGCTGATCATGCCGCTCTATATCGTACCCCTGGCCGCGGAACTGGCGTTCTGCCTGTGGTTGCTGATCAAAGGCGTGGCTCAACCCCGGCCCGCCTGAGCGGCGACACACCGTCGGCATGCCAGTGCAATACCGCACGGCGATGGTTGGAAATTACATACCGTTGGAAAAATTGTGGCAAATATTCGACAATGCGCCCGCTAACGCCATGCTCAGACCAAGCACGCCGGGCGGGATTCCCTAGTTAATCCCTCTATCCCGGCAGGCATAGCCACGGGCCGTCCACACACGGACACGGACGCCGGGCGACACAAGAGCACGGCAATTCGCCGCCAGTCATGCCTATGACTGTGTGGCCAGGACGACCCTTTTTGGATTGGGGCTGACAGGGATGGTTATCTTGAATACTGCCAACGCAGCTAAGCGGCGCCGCGCGCCGACCTCCCCCGTGTTATCGCATTCGAACCAGTGCCTCTTTGGGCGCTGCACTATTCATTTCAATTCGTTTCATTGAGAAGGTAGGGACATGAAAAAACAAGGGACTGCGTCTGTATTTCGTCCACTGCGACTGCTGGGTGTGTTGGTCCTCGGCGCCGTGTTGACTGCATGTGGTGGTGGCGGCGGTGGTGATACCGCTGGTGGTGATGCTGGCGGTGGCAGCACAGACACCACGCCGCGTTACACCGTCGGCGGCACCGTCACCGGTCTCGTCGCCGGCTCCGTCGTGCTTCAGAACAACGGCAGCAACGACCTTACCCTCTCGGCCGACGGTTCGTTCACGTTCGCCACTGCGCTCAACGATGGCAGCGCGTACAAGGTCACCGTGCTCACCCAGCCGGTGGGGCTGACCTGCAGCGTGAGCACGGGCGTCGGCACTGTTTCTGGAAACAACGTCACCAATGTCGCTGTGGTGTGCGCAGCCGACGCCTACGACGTGGGCGGTTCGGTGTCCGGTCTAGCGGGCATGGTGGTGTTGCGAAACAACAGCGGCGATGATCTAATCGTCGATGCCGACGGCTCCTTCACCTTCGCCTCCCCGGTGGCGAATGGCAGCCCCTACAGCGTGACGGTGCACACCCAGCCGGCCGATCAGAGCTGCTCCATCGTCAACGGTACCGGTACGGTGGCCGGTGTCGATGTCACCAACATCGGTATCACCTGCGCCACCGATACCTACACCGTCGGCGGCACGGTGGCTGGTCTCGTGGGCACTGTGGTGCTGCAAAACAACGGCGGCGATAATCTCACTGTTGCGGCCAGCGGTGCGTTCACGTTCGGTACCGCGCCCGAGACCGGCAGCGCCTATGCCGTTACGGTCCTCAGCCAGCCCGTCGGCCAGACCTGCACCGTCGCCAACGGCACAGGCACGATTTCCGGGGCGCACGTCACCAATGTCAGTGTTACATGTGCGAGCACTACCTACACCGTCGGTGCCAGCGCCGGCACCGGCGGCGGCATCAGCCCGGCCAGCGCCACGGTCAAACACGGCGCGACCACCAGCTTCACCGTCACGCCCGCCACCGGTTACAGCATCGACGGCGTCAGCGGCTGCGGCGGCACGCTCAGCGGCAACACCTACACCACCGGCGCGATCACTGCCAATTGCACCGTCAGCGCCAGTTTCAACATCAAGACCTACACCGTTGGCGTGAGCGACGGTGCCGGTGGCAGCATCAGCCCCGCCAGCGCCACGGTCAATCACGGTGCGACCACCAGCTTCACCGTCACGCCCGCCACCGGTTACAGCATCGGCTCCGTCAGCGGTTGCGGTGGTACGCTCAGCGGCAACACCTACACCACCGGTGCGATCACCGCCGATTGTTCCGTCAGCGCCAGTTTCAACATCAATACCTACAGCGTCGGCGCCAGCGCCGGCACCGGCGGCAGCATCAGTCCCGCCAACGCCATCATCAATCATGGTGCCACCACCAGCTTCATTGTCACGCCCGCCACCGGTTACAGCATCGGCTCCGTCAGCGGTTGCGGCGGTACGCTTAACGGAAATACCTACACCACCGGTGCCGTAACCGCCAACTGCACCGTCAGCGCCAACTTCAACATCAACACCTACAGCGTCGGCGCCAGCGCCGGCACCGGCGGCAGCATCGGCCCCGCCAGCGCCACGGTCAATCATGGCGCGACCACCAGCTTCATTATCACGCCCGCCACCGGTTACAGTATCGGCCCCGTCAGTGGCTGCGGCGGCACGCTCAGCGGTAACACCTATACCACCGGTGCCGTAACCGCCAACTGCACCGTCAGCGCCAGTTTTAACATCAATACCTACACCGTCGGCGCCAGCGCCGCCGCCAACGGCAGCATCAGTCCCACCAGCGCCACGGTCAATCACGGTGCCACCACCAGCTTCATTATTACGCCCGCCACCGGGTACAGTATCGGCCCCGTCAGTGGCTGCGGCGGCACGCTATCCGGCAGCACCTACACTACCGGTGCGATAACCGCCAACTGCACCGTCAGCGCCAGCTTCAACATCAATACCTACAGCGTCGGCACCAGCGCCGGCACCGGCGGCAGCATCAGTCCGGCCAGCGCCACGGTCAATCACGGTGTCGCCACCAGCTTCACCGTCACGCCCGCCACCGGTTACAGTCTCGGCTCCGTCAGCGGTTGCGGCGGTACGCTCAGCGGTAACACCTATACCACCGGTGCCGTAACCGCCAACTGCACCGTCAGCGCCAGTTTCAACATCAATACCTACACCGTTGGTGCCGGCGCCGGCGCCAACGGCAGCATCAGTCCCGCCAGTGCCACGGTCAATCACGGTGCGACCACCAGCTTCACGGTCACGCCGGACCTAGGCTACGGTATCGACAGTGTGATGGGTTGCGGCGGCACGCTCTCCGGCAGCACCTACACCACCGGCGCCATCACCGCCAACTGTAGCGTCAGCGCCAGTTTCAGTGCGATGGTGCTCGATGCCGAAGCCCAGCAGGGTGCCGTCACACTGAGTTGGGCCGATAGCGGCGCAGCGAGCTACAACCTGTACTACGCCAGCGCGCCGGGCTGTGATATCGCCAACTACAGCCTCTGCCCCGATGGCACCCTGATCACGAACGTGACCGCGCCTTACACCGTGACCGGTCTCACCAACGGCCAGAACTATTGGTTTCAGCTCGAAGCAGGGGGCGCTGGCACCGTCTCTCGCGAAGCCGGGGCGCACCCGGACATACTGGTGCCCAATGGCGCTGTCCGCGCCATCGCTCAGGATGCTAGTGGCACCACCTACCTGGGGGGCGAGTTCACCCGCTTTGGGGTGCGCAGCGACCATGGCGTGCCACTGAGCCGGACGAGCGGCCTGCCAGGGGCCTATCCGCTGGTGAATGGTGCGATATATGCCGCTGCGGCCGACGGCGCCGGTGGTTTTTACATCGGCGGGTATTTCACCGAGGTGGGCGGTGTGCCCCGAAATCGCCTGGCCCATATCCGCGCGGATGGCACCTTGGGGGATTGGAATCCGGGTGCCAACAACTGGGTCAACGCCCTTTCCGTGGTCGGCAATACCATTTACGCGGGCGGCCAGTTCACCAGCGTCGGCGGGCAGGCGCGCAATCGTCTCGCCGCCATCGACACCGACGGCACGCTCAGCGACTGGAATCCGAATGCCAACGGCCAGGTCAACGCCCTCGCCGTGGCGGGCGACACCGTGTATGCAGGTGGAAGTTTCAGCAGCGTCGGTGGGCAGACGCGCAATAATCTCGCCGCCATCGGCACCGACGGCACGCTCCGCCCCTGGAGTCCGGATGTCAACAGTGACGACCCGTGGAGCAGTAGCGATGTCAAAGCCCTCGCCGTGGCGGGCGGCGTCGTGTATGTGGGCGGGAATTTCACAAGCGTCGGCGAGCAGCCGCGCAATAATCTCGCCGCCATCGGCACCGACGGCGCGCTCCTCCCCTGGAATCCGGAGGCCAGCAACACGGTCAACGCCCTGGCCGTGGTGGGCGATACCGTGTACGCGGGTGGGTGGTTCGAAAGCGTCGGTGGCCAGACGCGTAGTGCTCTTGCCGCCATCGGTACCGACGGCACGCTTAGCGCCTGGAATCCGGGCGTCAACAGCTACGGCTATGTCTACGCCCTCGCTGTGGCCGGCGACACCGTGTACGCGGGCGGCCAGTTCACCAATGTCGGCGGGCAGACGCGCCATCGCCTCGCCGCCATCGGTACCGACGGCACGCTCCGCACCTGGAATCCGGGTGCCGGCGGCGAAGTCCGCGCCCTGGCCGTGGCCGGCGACGCCGTGTACGCCGGCGGCTGGGTCACCTGCATCGGCGGGCAGACGCGAAATCGTCTCGCCGCCCTCGACACCGACGGTGCGCTCAGCGCCTGGAATCCGGATGCCAACAGCCTGGTCAACGCGCTGGTCGTGGTGGACGACACCGTGTACGCGGGCGGGGACTTCACCAGTGTCGGCGGACAGGTGCGCAATTATCTCGCCGCCGTTGGCGCCGATGGCACGCTCAGCGATTGGAATCCGAATGCCAACAGCCTGGTCCGTGCCCTGGCCGTGGCGGGCGACACCGTGTACGCGGGCGGGCGGTTCACCAGCGTCGGCGACCTGGAGCGTAAGTACCTCGCCGCCATCGGCACCGACGGCATGCTCCGTGCCTGGAATCCGGGTGCCAACACAGGAGATGTCTACGCCCTGGCCGTGGCGGACGACACCGTGTACGCGGGCGGCCAGTTCACCAGCGTCGGCGGGCAGACGCGCGAACGCCTTGCCGCCATCGGCACCGATGGCGTGCTCCGCGCCTGGAATCCGGGCGCCAGCAGCACGGTCCACGCCCTCGCCGTGGCGGGCGGTACCGTATACGCCGGTGGATACTTCGGCAGCGTCGGCGGGCAGACGCGCAACTACCTCGCCGCCATCGGCACCAATGGTACCCTCAGCGCCTGGAATCCGGGCGCCAGCAGCACGGTCACCGCCCTCACCGTGGCGGACGGTACTGTATATGCGGGTGGGGGCTTCACCAGCATCGGCGGGCAGCCGCGCAATCGCCTCGCCGCCATCGGTCCCGACGGTACGATCCGCGACTGGAACCCGGATGCCGGCGGCTCGGTCCTCGCCCTCGCCGTGGTGAGCGACACTGTGTACGCGGGGGGAGTCTTCACCAGTATCGGCGGTGAACTCATGCCATATTTTGTTCCGCTGACACCTGCTCCGCGGCCGATATTGCTGTACCAGGCAGGGGCACGAAACGGCAATCTTGGTGGTCGCACGGGCGCGGATTCGCTTTGTGCAAATGCAATGCATGCCATGTGCGGCACACGTACCAACGTGCACGCATTTCTGTCGGTCAGTATATTTGGTGTTCCGGACGTCACGCCTGCAACGGACTCGATAGTCAATTTGGCTTCCAACTTTGGTTTGGCTTCGAACGTTCCGATTCTAAGCACCTCCGGTGTAACCATAGGTAACAACTGGGCCGATTTGGACGGGAGCATCCCACAGAGCCTGGTATCGGCGGGGGTATTGCCCTCCGGCGCGAGATGGTGGAGTGGAAGCAACGAAGTGGGCGGGACATTTGGAGCGGCAATGACAAGTTGTTCGGGTTGGTCAACCTCAGCAAACGGTGCAATGGACAAAGGGGCCGTCGGCAGCGGTTCTCAAACTGATTTTCGCTGGTTAGTGGATGGTACGGTGTCTCCCGGCCAGTTCACGCTCGATTTACGGTTCTGTAATGAATCACATTACCTGCTGTGCGTCTGCGGCGAATGATGTCAGACGTGCCTGGAGATCCAGGGCGGGGATATCGCAGGGTTGCTTTACCTAGGCACATCAGGAAATGAAATCGATTTCATAAACTATGGCTCATTCACGCCATAAGGAAAGAAGGACAGGGAAATGAACCATGCACCGCACATGAGTCCACAATACTTCGAATACACCATTCGCCCCGGCGACACGCTCTCGGGCGTTTTGCACAAGATGTACGGCGTCGGGTATCGGGATCCACGTTACGCCGGCATGAAGGATCAGACTCTGCTGCTTAATCCGCATATTCGCAATCCGGACCAGATCCGCGCAGGTGATATCCTGCGCCTGGCGGCGGATGCCTACATCTGCCGTCCCGCTCCGGCGCCCGTCGCACCTGTATTGCACGCGCCGCCCGGCGGGGGACGACTGATCACGCAAGATGTTTCGCCGCAAGACAGGGAAGCCTTCTGGGCCTTGTCGTGGCTGGAGCACAACGCCAACTACCTCACCATTCCCGGTTCAATCGCGTTTGGTGCATCATCGAACTTGTTGAGTCAGGGAAATGTTGGTCTCATTAACAGCATGAACGATCTCTATGCACAGTATAAGACCGGCACTCTCACCAAGGGACAGTATGACTACCAGCGTAGAATTCGCCTCAACCAACTCAAGGTAAACCTCGGCCCGACCGAGAAATGGCTGTTCGGCGGTAAGACCACCCATCAGAGCATTCGCATTGCCCGCGCCGGCGGTGTGCCGGCCACGGCCAACATCGCCAAGCACGCTCAACGGCTCAAAACCCTGTCACGGTTGGCGAATGGCGGCGGGATTGTACTGACGGGTGTTGGTCTGGCCGCCTCATGCATGCAGATCGCCGACGAAACAAGTCAGGACAAGAAGAATGATATTTTTGTGGAGAGTGTGGCGAGTGCTACTGTAGGCGCACTTGGCGGTGCCATGATAGGCCTGTTCCTGATTTCCAATCCTATCGGTTGGGGTACGGCCCTAGTACTCGCCGCCGGGACGGCGGCGTGGAGTTACAATGCCGGAAAGTATGCGGCTCACCTTTATGATACGCGGGGGAGAAGTGTTGATCTTGTAAAGAGCCTCGGAGTGGATAAGCTGTGCCGATGACTATTCTGGATTCCATAATGACTTATGGATTTTTCTTGCTCGTGGTTCTGGCTGGTGCATTTTGGTTGATCGCCATCCCATATGCGTTGATGATCCACTTTCTCATGCCGCGGGAGATACTGGACAAGTACTTCAAGCCCCCCCACTTCCGGGAGGGCGAAATTGCCCTGTTTTCCGGCGTCCCCTTCGCGCTCATGCGTACCGTCATGTTAGTCGGTGTCATGGTGTTTCCCAAGTTGGGCAAGAAGCGCAAGCTGACTGAACTGCATCTGGAAACCCCGCGATGGTATCTGGGCGCCGCCAAGGGGAGTTTTTATCTTTTTTTCGGTTCCGGCTTGGGGTTCGTCGCTGTCTTAATCGCACTAGGTGTACTCGAATTAATCATGAAACTGATGGTGTGAACAAACTGAGCACCCACGCAAACAACGGCGCAGGCAATTGAAGACAAACCTCGCTCCCACCGAATGCTGGCTGTTCGGCGGCAAGACTACCAACCAGAGCGTCCGCATCGCCCGCGCGCCGACAATGTGTTATGGCTACGGCAGAGTAAGAAAAACACAAACAAGACCCCATACTCATAAATGTTCGCTCCAGCCTTCGGCCTGCTGCCAGTTCGCACGCAATACCGAACTGTAGTTGTCGGACATCATAATTCCATTGGAAAAACGCCGGCAAATATTCGACAATGAGCCCCGCTGACGCGGTGCTCTGACCAAGGCGCGTGGGGAGGGAATCCCTAGTCAATCCCTCTACAACCCCCGCATGCAAAGCCACAGGCCGTCCCCTCGGACGCCCGGTTTACGAGAGCGCAGCTAATTGTCACCAGTCAAAGTATGACTGCGTGGCCAGGACGACCCTACTGGATTGGGGCTGACACGGATGGTTATCTTGCTTACTGCCAATGCATTTTCGCGGCGCCACGCGCCGACCTCCCCCGTGTTATCGCATTCGAACCAGTGCCTCTCTGGGCGCTGCGCTATTCATTTCAATCATCTCTTCAGAAGGTAGGGACATGAAAAACCAAGGGACTGTGTCTGTATTTCGTCCACTGCGACTGCTGGGTGTGTTGGTCCTCGGCGCCGTGTTGAGCGCCTGCGGCGGAGGCGACGGTGGAGGCACAAGCACTCCGAGCTATACCGTCAGCGCCGCGGCGAGCGCCAATGGCAGTATCGACCCGGCCGCGGCGCAAACAGTCACCTCTGGCGGCACTACCAGTTTCACCGTCACGCCCGACGCCGGTTACAGCATCGACGGCGTCAGCGGCTGCGACGGCACGCTCAGCGGCGACACCTACACCACCGGCGCCGTCACGGCCGACTGTACGGTCACGGCCAGTTTCAGCATCAACAGCTACACCGTCACGCCTACCGCAGGTGCCAATGGCAACATCAGCCCGGCCACGGCGCAAACGGTCAACTATGGCGGTACCACCAGCTTCATCCTCACGCCCGCCACCGGTTACAGCATCGACAGCATCAGCGGCTGCGACGGCTCGCTCAGCGGCAACACCTACACCACCGGTGCGATCACCGCCGATTGTATCGTCAGCGCCAGCTTCAGCATCAATACCTACACCGTTGGTACCAGCACCGGCACCGGTGGCAGCATCGGCCCCGCCAGCGCCACGGTCAATCACGGCACCATCAGCAGCTTCACCGTCATGCCCGACGCCGGTTACAGCATCGGCTCCGTCAGCGGCTGCGACGGCACGCTCAGCGGCGATACCTACACAACCGGTGCCATCACCGCCGATTGCACCGTCAGCGCCAGCTTCAGCATCAACAGCTACACTGTCACGCCCACCGCAGGTGCCAATGGCAGCATCAGCCCGGCCACGGCGCAAACGGTCAACTATGGCGGTACCACCAGCTTCACCCTCACGCCCGCTGCCGATTACAGCATCGGCTCCGTCAGCGGCTGCGGCGGCGCGCTCAGCGGCGATACCTACACCACCGGCGCGATCACCGCCGATTGCACCGTCAGCGCCAGCTTCAGCATCAATACCTACACCGTTGGCACCAGCGCCGGCACCGGCGGCAGCATCAGTCCCGCCAGCACCACGGTCGACCACGGTGCGACCATCAGCCTCACCGTCACACCCGCCACCGGCTACAGCATCGACAGCGTCAGCGGCTGCGACGGCACGCTGAGCGGCAACACCTACACCACCGGCGCCGTCACCGCCGATTGCACCGTCAGCGCCAGCTTCAGCATCAACAGCTACACCGTCACCGCCAGCGCCGGCACCCACGGCAGCATTAGTCCCGCCAGTGTCACGGTCGATTACGGCGCCACCACCAGCTTTACCGTCACGCCCGCCACCGGATATATCATTGCCAGCGTCACGGGTTGCGGCGGCAGCCTTGCCGGCGATACCTACACCACGGGTGCCATTACCGCCGCCTGCACGGTGAGTGCGCAATTTTCGCTGCCGCGGTTGGATGCCGAGGCGCAAGCGGGCCAGGTGCGCCTGACCTGGTCGGACATGGGGGCGGACAGCTACAACCTGTACTACGCCAGTGCGCCGGGCTGCGACACCAGTAAC